>QLAH01000177.1_pt1 | contig 50823 bp, 40 predicted proteins | sample 4693081 | NCBI WGS metagenome assembly QLAH01 (sample SAMN09425401, study PRJNA476045) | Lake water metagenome, whole genome shotgun sequencing project. | reverse complement strand
CGCTGCCCCGGCCGCGACCCCCGCTCCCGCCGCGCAGCCGGCCGCCGCGGCCGCTCCGGCGGCGGTCAGTGCGCCGGCAGCCCCGGCCGCAACCGGCCCGGTCGAGGTCAAGGTGCCGGACATCGGCGACTACAGCGGCGTGCCGGTGATCGAGATCCTGGTGGCCGTGGGCGATACGGTGAAGAAGGACCAGGGGCTGGTGACGCTGGAATCGGACAAGGCCACGCTGGAAGTGCCGTCCACCGCCGCCGGCGTGGTCAAGGAGATCAAGGTCAAGCTCGGAGACAAGCTGTCCGAGGGCGACGTGGTGGTGGTGCTGGACGCGCAGGGCGCCACGCCCGCGGCCGGCGCCGGCAACGTGGCGCCGGGCAGCAGGCCGCCGGTGACCCCGTCGCACCGCGCGCCGGACCCGGCCGTGGCCGCCCGCGCGCTGCCGTCGACCGGCCGCGCCGCCGATATCGAATGCCGGATGGTGGTGCTGGGCGCCGGCCCGGGCGGATATACCGCCGCGTTCCGTTCGGCCGACCTGGGCATGGACACGGTGCTGGTCGAGCGCTACGCCAGCCTCGGCGGCGTCTGCCTCAACGTCGGCTGCATCCCGTCCAAGGCGCTGCTGCATGCGGCCGAGATCATCGACCATGCCGCGCATGCCGATGAGCTGGGCATCGCCTTCGGCAAGCCGAAGATCACCCTGGACAAGCTGCGCGAGTACAAGGAAAAGGTCGTCGGCCAGCTGACCAAGGGCCTGGCCGGCATGGCCAGGCAGCGCAAGGTGCGCACCGTGCAGGGCGTGGCGAAATTCGTTTCGGCCAACGAGCTGGAGATCACCGGCGGCGACGGCAAGACCCAGCTGCTGCGCTTCGAGCAGTGCATCATCGCCGCCGGCTCGCAGGCGGTGAAGCTGCCGAACTTCCCGTGGGACGACAAGCGCGTGATGGATTCCACCGACGCGCTGGAACTGGCCGAAGTGCCGAAGTCGCTGCTGGTCGTGGGCGGCGGCATCATCGGCCTGGAAATGGCCACCGTGTACAGCGCGCTGGGCGCCCAGGTCACCGTGGTCGAGTTCATGGACCAGCTGATGCCGGGCGCCGACAAGGACCTGGTCAAGCCGCTGGCCGAGCGCCTGAAGAAGCAGGGCATCGAAGTGCACCTGAAGACCAGGGCGTCGGGCGTCACCGCCGACAAGAAGGGCATCACCGTGACCTTCGAGGCCGCCACCGAGGGCGAGAAGCCGGCGATGCAGAGCGGCACCTTCGACCGCGTGCTGGTGGCCGTGGGCCGCGCGCCGAATGGCAAGAAGATCGATGCCGACAAGGCCGGCGTGGAAGTGACGGAGCGTGGCTTCATCCCGGTCGACCGGCAGATGCGCACCAACGTCCCGCACATCTTTGCCATCGGCGACATCGTCGGTAACCCGATGCTGGCGCACAAGGCCACGCACGAGGGCAAGCTGGCCGCGGAAGTCGCCTTCGGCGAGAAGAAGGAGTGGGTGGCGCGGGTGATTCCGTCGGTGGCCTACACCAACCCGGAGATCGCCTGGGTCGGTGTCACCGAGACCGAGGCCAAGGCCAAGGGGCTGAAGGTCGGCGTGGCCAAGTTCCCGTGGGCGGCCAGCGGCCGCGCCATCGGCATCGGCCGCACCGAGGGCTTCACCAAGCTGGTGTTCGACGAAGAGACCCATCGTGTGATCGGCGGCGCCATCGTCGGCGTTCATGCCGGCGAACTGCTGGCCGAGATCGGACTGGCCATCGAGATGGGCGCCGAGGCCGAGGACATCGGCCACACCATCCACGCCCACCCGACGCTGAGCGAATCGGTGGCGATGGCTTCGGAAATCTACGACGGCACCATCACCGACCTGTACATCCCGAAGAAGAAGTAAGCGGCATACGCCGTGATCGTCACGACGCCCCTTCGCCGGGGCGTCGTTGTTCCCGGCTCCGGCGGAAAGCGCGCCACCGGTGGTGGCGCGCGCGGGCGGGTCAGAACGACACGCTGATGCCGGCCAGCGGCCCCTTGAACTCCTGCTTCAGGCCGATGAGCCCATCGCTTCCCTTGCGGTCTACGTCGAGCTTGAACCAGTCGTAGCCGGCGAAGATGCCGAAGTTCGGGTTGACGTTGTACTGCACGATGGCGTTGGCGCGGCTCAGGTCGCCTTCGTAGTCATCGAAGTTGCCCCAGCGCGTGTTGAGGTACTGGCCCTGCAGGTTGATCAGCCAGTGCTCGGACGGGGTGAAGGTCAGGCGCGCGCCGACCACCGGGGCGATGCCGTCGGTCTTCTCGTCGAGCACCTGGCCCTGGTACAGCTGGCCGAGATCGGCATAGGCGTTGGCGTCCACCTTGGCGTACTCGGCGCCGAGCTGCAGGCCGAGGTCGAAGCGCTCGCCGTCGACCACCGCGTAGTCATAGACCAGGCTGGCCACCTGGTACTTCAGGTTGCCCTTGACGAAGCTGCCGGCCGGCACCGTGGTGCCGTCGAAGCTGATGCTCTCGCCCAGCGCCTGGCGGCGGTCCTTGTCGTAGCGGAAGTAATCGAAGATCAGCCGCTGCCGCTCGCTGATGCGGAACAGGCCGTCCACGCGCGGCTCCCATTCCTTGCCGCCGAGGTCGAAATCCTCGTCGAAGGCCAGTTCCTGGCCACCGACCGTGCCGCTGCCGCGCAGGGTATTGGACGAATCGATGTTCATCGCGCCCAGGCGCAGGGTGAAGCGCGGATCGCCGTCCGCGGCGTGGGCGGGCGCGGCCTGCAGCAGGGCCAGGGCAAGCGCGCAGGACGCGCAGGTCGTGAGGTGCGGGGGGAGGCGCATCGTTCGGTTCGCTCCGTGTAGGAAATCAGGGAGCGGCTACCGTGGCCGAAGCGATGTGGCACCTGCGTGACCGCGGAGTGCACGCGGTGTGCAAAATGCGGCGAGGTGGCCCTGGGCGGGCCACCTCGCCCTGTGCGTCCGTCGCGCACATCGACGAGGTAATGGCGGCGGACGTGCATGTGTGACCCGCCGCCGCGGCCGAAGTTCCGCATGCTGCGGCGCAAAAACGGGATTTGCCCGTCCTAACCCGGTCCGGCCGAAAAATCCAGTAAATGCCACAACTTGCGATCCGCCGGGGGCGGCTTGTGGCGGTTGTCTCGCAAAATGTCCCGCTGCTATACTTTCGCGGCTCGACGAGGCGCCCCCTGGCGCCGCCCAGATCTCCTTGTTCCATGAAGCAGGACATTCCACGTGCTGAACTCCGTTGATGCGGGTCGGCGGCTGATGCTGCGTGCCGCGGTGTACCCGCTGGTCGCAGTGGTTGTCCTGGCGCTGGCCTTCCTGCTGTTGGGGCCGAAGTACGCCCTCGGTGCGCTGGTTTCAGGCGCGGCGGTGGTGGCGGGGACGGTGCTGGCGGCATGGGTGGGGCTCGGCGGCGGCGTTCAGGCCGCCGGTTCGGCGATGATCCGCATGTTCCTGGGGTTCGCGCTGAAGATCGTGCTGATTGTCGCCGTGCTGGCAATGGCGTTCGTCTGGTGGCGGCTTCCTCCCTTGGCGCTGCTGGCGGCGATTCCAGTGGCGCTGATGTTCCAGGTTCTGGCTCTGGCCAGGCGTTGATCGAATTCATAAAAGGTATCCGGACTCATGGCGGGCGAGGCTCTAACCCCTACCACCTATATCCAGCATCACCTGCAGAACCTGACCGCCAAGGTCGGGGACGGCGGCAGCTTCTGGACCATCCACGTCGATACCGTCGTCACCGCGGTGCTGATGGGCCTGCTGATGGTGTTCGCCTTCTGGATGGCCACCCGCAAGGCCACCGCCGGCGTGCCGGGCAAGTGGCAGGCGTTCGTCGAGATCTGCCTGGAGTTCGTTGACCGCCAGGCCAAGGACACCTACCACGGCAAGAGCAAGCTGGTGACGCCGATCGCGATCACCATCTTCTTCTGGATCCTGTTGATGAACCTCATCAAGATGATCCCGGCCGACTTCATCGCCAAGCCGCTGGAATGGGCGGGCGTCCACTACTGGAAGCCGGTGCCGACCGCCGACGTCAATGCCACCCTGGGCATGTCGATCAGCGTGTTCTTCCTGATGGTCTTCTTCTCGCTCAGTTCCAAGGGCCTGGTCGGCTTCGTCAAGGAGTTCCTGACCGCCCCGTTCGGCAAGTGGATGATGCCGTTCAACCTGATCCTCAACATCGTCGAGTGGCTGAGCAAGCCGATCTCCCTGGCGATGCGACTGTTCGGCAACATGTTCGGCGGCGAGATCGTCTTCCTGCTGATCTGGGTGCTGGGCGGCGCCGGCGTGTTCGGTGCTGTTGCCGGTGGCGTATTCGGCCTGGGCTGGATGCTGTTCCACCTGTTGGTGATTCCGCTGCAGGCCTTCATCTTCATGATGCTGTCGATCGTGTACCTGAGCCTGTCGGAAGACAGCCACTAAGCTGCAAGCTTCAACCAGTTCCAACCTTCATCCGTTTCATCACCCTTAGCTACCCATAGTTCTCGGAGAAAACCATGTACTTCGCCGTCCTGACCAATCTCGCCCAAGTTCAGAGCTCCACCGCCCTTGCCGTCGGCATCATGATCGGCCTGGCCGCGCTGGGCGCCGGTCTGGGTCTGGCCATCATGGCTGGTAAGTTCCTGGAATCGGCTGCCCGCCAGCCGGAACTGATCCCGGTCCTGCAGGTCCGCATGTTCATCACCGCCGGCCTGATCGACGCCGCGTTCATCATCTCGGTCGCCGTCGGCCTGCTGCTGGCCTTCGCCAACCCGCTGGCCGCTGCCCTGCTGGCCGAAGCCGCCAAGCTGGCGGGCTGATCCAGCTGAAGTGAGACGGCCGGGTGCCTGACGGCATCCGGCTTCGGATGAAGGTCCGGTTGCGCCGCCACGGCGGCGCAACCACCCCGACACCAGCGATCGAGCTAACCCATGAATATCAATCTCACCCTCTTTGCACAGGCACTGGCCTTTGCCGCGCTGATCTGGATCATCGCGACCAAGATCTGGCCGCCGCTGATGAAGGCCATCGAAGAGCGCCAGCAGAAGATCGCTGAAGGCCTCGCCGCTGCCGACCGCAGCCAGAAGGACCTGGCCCAGGCGGAAGTGAAGGTCAACGAGGCGCTGAAGGAAGCCCGTGGCAAGGCCAACGAGATCATCGACCAGGCCCACGCCCGCGCCAACCAGATCGTCGAGGCCGCCAAGAACGAAGCCATCGCCGAAGCCAACCGCCAGAAAGAACTGGCCCAGGCTGAAATCGACGCCGCCGCCAACCGCGCCCGCGAAGACCTGCGCAAGCAGGTGTCCGCGCTGGCCGTGACCGGTGCCGAGAAGCTGCTCAAGCGCGAAATCGACGCCAACGCCCACAAGGCGCTGCTCGACGAGCTGGCCGCGGAGATCTGATAGATGAGCCAGGCCCTCACGCTTGCCCGCCCGTATGCCCGCGCCGCGTTCGCGATTGCGCGCGAGGAAGGCAAGTTCGCGCCGTGGTCGGAAGCGCTTGCGTTCTCCGCCCGCGTTGCCGCCGATCCGCGCGTGTCGGCCCTGCTGTCCAATCCGGAGCTGGCCCGCGGCGACGCCGTGGCCCTGTTGGCCCCGGAAGCGGCGGGTGAAACCTACGGCCGCTTCCTGACCCTGCTGGCCGAGTCGCACCGCCTGCAGCAGCTGCCGGAAATCGCCGGCCTGTTCGACCAGCTGCGCGCCGAAGCCGAGAACGTGGTCAAGGCCACCGTCACCTCGGCGGCCGCGCTTTCGGCCGACGAACTGGAAAAGATCAAGCTCGCGCTGCGCAGGCGTTTCGGCCGCGACGTCGAGGTCTCGACCGCGGTGGACGCATCGCTGATCGGCGGCGCCGTGATCGATGCCGGCGACGTGGTCATCGATGGTTCGCTCAAGGGCAAGCTGTCGCGCCTGCAGACCGCGCTCGCAAACTGAATTCACTTATCGTCCGGCTTGATCGCCGGCACTAGGACTTGACGATGGCTACCACGCTCAACCCCTCCGAAATCAGCGAACTGATCAAGAACCGCATCGAGAAGGTCGCGCTGTCCGCGGAATCGCGCAACGAAGGCACCGTGACCTCGGTGTCCGACGGCATCGTGCGCATCTACGGCCTGGCCGACGTGATGCAGGGCGAAATGATCGAGCTGCCAAACAACACCTACGCGCTGGCGCTGAACCTGGAGCGCGACTCGGTCGGCGCCGTGGTGCTGGGCGACTACGAGCACCTGCGCGAAGGCGACGTGGCCAAGACCACCGGCCGCATCCTGGAAGTGCCGGTGGGTCCGGAAATGCTCGGCCGCGTGGTCAACGCGCTGGGCGAGCCGATCGACGGCAAGGGCCCGCTGGGCACCTCGCTGACCGCACCGGTGGAGCGCGTTGCCCCGGGCGTGATCTGGCGCAAGTCGGTCGACCAGCCGGTGCAGACCGGTTACAAGTCGGTCGACTCGATGATCCCGATCGGCCGCGGCCAGCGCGAGCTGATCATCGGTGACCGCCAGACCGGCAAGACCGCCATGGCGATCGACGCGGTGATCAACCAGAAGGGTACCGGCATCAAGTGCGTGTACGTCGCGATCGGCCAGAAGGCCTCGACCGTGGCCAACATCGTGCGCAAGCTGGAAGAGAACGGCGCGCTGGCCCACACCGTGGTCGTGGCCGCCACCGCTTCCGAGTCGGCCGCGATGCAGTACATCAGCGCCTACTCCGGCTGCACCATGGGCGAGTACTTCATGGATCGCGGCGAAGACGCCCTGATCGTGTACGACGACCTGTCCAAGCAGGCCGTGGCCTACCGCCAGATCTCGCTGCTGCTGAAGCGTCCGCCGGGCCGCGAAGCCTACCCGGGCGACGTGTTCTACCTGCACTCGCGCCTGCTCGAACGCGCTGCCCGCGTGTCCGAGGAGTACGTCGAGAAGTTCACCGAAGGCAAGGTCACCGGCAAAACCGGTTCGCTGACCGCGCTGCCGATCATCGAGACCCAGGCCGGCGACGTGTCCGCGTTCGTCCCGACCAACGTGATCTCGATCACCGACGGCCAGATCTTCCTGGAAACCGACCTGTTCAACGCCGGCATCCGCCCGGCCGTGAACGCCGGTATCTCGGTGTCGCGCGTCGGCGGCTCGGCCCAGACCAAGATCATCAAGAAGCTGTCCGGCGGCATCCGCATCTCGCTGGCGCAGTACCGCGAGCTGGCGGCGTTCGCGCAGTTCGCCTCGGACCTGGACGAAGCCACCCGCAAGCAGCTCGAGCGCGGCCAGCGCGTCACCGAGCTGATGAAGCAGAAGCAGTACGCGCCGATGTCCATCGCCAACCAGGCGCTGTCGATCTACGCCGTCAACGAGGGTTACCTGGACGACGTGCCGGTCAACAAGCTGCTGGCGTTCGAAGAGGGCCTGCATGCCCACTTCGCCAACACCGCCGGCGAACTGTCCGCCAAGATCAACGCCAGCGGCGCCTGGAACGACGAGATCGAAGCCGCCTTCAAGAAGGGCATCTCCGAGTTCAAGACCACCGGCAGCTGGTAAGCCGCACGTAGAGCGGGGCCCTGGCCCCGCTTCACTGTGACACAGCGGGGGAAGGCCCCCGCTTCATGGGAATAAGAGATGGCAAGCGGACGCGAAATCAAAACCAAGATCAAGAGCGTGCAGAACACCCGCAAGGTGACGCGCGCGCTCGAGATGGTCTCCGCCTCCAAGATCCGCAAGGCGCAGGATCGGATGAAGACCTCGCGTCCGTACGCGCAGGCGATGAAGCAGGTGATCGGCCACCTGGCCCAGGCCAGCACCGACTTCCAGCATCCGTTCCTGGTCGAGCGCGAAGACGTCAAGCGCGTGGGCTACATCGTGATCTCCTCCGATCGCGGCCTGGCCGGCGGCCTGAACAACAACCTGTTCCGCAAGGCCGTGGCCGAAATGCGCGGCTGGCAGGAAAAGGGCGCCGAGATCGACATGGTGACCATCGGCCAGAAGGCCAGCGTGTTCTTCCGCCGGGTCAACGTGAACATGGTCGGCAGCGTCACCCACATCGGCGACCAGCCGAAGCTGGAGACGCTGATCGGCGTGATCAAGGTGATGCTCGACGCCTTCACCGAAGGCAAGGTCGACCGCGTGTACCTGGTCTACAACCGCTTCATCAACACGATGACGCAGAAGGCGTCCTTCGACCAGCTGCTGCCGTTGCCGGCCAGCGAGACGCAGGTCGCCTCGCACGACTGGGACTACCTGTACGAACCCGATGCCGCGACCGTGCTCGAGCACGTGATCACGCGCTACATCGAGTCGCTGGTGTACCAGGCCGTGCTGGAGAACGTTGCTTCCGAGCACGCGGCACGCATGGTGGCGATGAAGGCGGCAAGCGACAACGCGAACAAGCTGATCGGAACCCTGCAGCTGGTCTACAACAAGGCCCGCCAGGCAGCGATCACCCAGGAAATCTCCGAAATCGTCGGCGGCGCGGCAGCAGTCTGACGCGCACAGTCAAAGCATTTAATTAGAGGATGCAGCAATGAGTCAGGGCAAGATCGTTCAGATCATCGGCGCCGTCGTCGACGTCGAATTCCCGCGCAGCGACGTGCCGAAGGTGTACGACGCGCTGAAGGTCGACAACACCGACATCACCTTGGAAGTCCAGCAGCAGCTGGGCGACGGCATCGTCCGCGCCATCGCGCTGGGTTCCACCGACGGCCTGAAGCGCGGCCTGATCGCCAACAACACCGGACGCGCCATCTCGGTGCCGGTCGGTGCCGGCACCCTGGGTCGCATCATGGACGTGCTGGGCCGCCCGATCGACGAGGCCGGCCCGGTCGCCGCGTCCGATTCGTGGGAAATCCATCGCGCCGCGCCGTCGTACGAAGACCAGTCCTCCTCGACCGAGCTGCTGGAAACCGGCATCAAGGTCATCGACCTGATGTGCCCGTTCGCCAAGGGCGGCAAGGTCGGCCTGTTCGGCGGCGCCGGCGTCGGCAAGACCGTCAACATGATGGAACTGATCAACAACATCGCCAAGGCGCACTCGGGTCTGTCCGTGTTCGCCGGCGTGGGCGAGCGTACCCGCGAGGGCAACGACTTCTACCACGAGATGAAGGACTCCAACGTCCTGGACAAGGTGGCGATGGTGTACGGCCAGATGAACGAGCCGCCGGGCAACCGTCTGCGCGTCGCCCTGACCGGCCTGACCATGGCCGAGTATTTCCGCGACGAGAAGGACGCCAACGGCAAGGGCAAGGACGTGCTGCTGTTCGTCGACAACATCTACCGCTACACGCTGGCCGGTACCGAAGTGTCGGCGCTGCTGGGCCGCATGCCGTCGGCGGTGGGCTACCAGCCGACCCTGGCCGAGGAAATGGGCGTCCTGCAGGAGCGCATCACCTCGACCAAGACCGGTTCGATCACCTCGATCCAGGCCGTGTACGTGCCCGCGGACGACCTGACCGACCCGTCGCCGGCCACCACCTTCGCCCACCTGGACTCGACCGTGACCCTGTCGCGTTCGATCGCCTCGCTGGGTATCTACCCGGCGGTCGACCCGCTGGACTCGACCTCGCGCCAGATGGACCCGCAGGTCATCGGCAACGAGCACTACGACACCGCCCAGCGCGTCCAGCAGACCCTGCAGAAGTACAAGGAGCTGAAGGACATCATCGCCATCCTGGGCATGGACGAACTGTCCGAGGAAGACAAGCAGGCCGTGTCGCGCGCGCGCAAGATCGAGCGCTTCTTCAGCCAGCCGTTCCACGTGGCCGAAGTGTTCACCGGCTCGCCGGGCAAGTACGTGCCGCTGAAGGAAACCATCCGCGGCTTCAAGGGCATCGTCGACGGCGAGTACGACCACCTGCCGGAGCAGGCGTTCTACATGGTCGGCGGCATCGAAGAAGCGGTCGAGAAGGCCAAGAAGATGGCCGAAAAGGCCTAATTCCGGCGTGAGGCGGAGTCCGCTCCGCCTCTGCGGCATCCTGCGGTGGGCGCAGGCCCACCCAACCAGGCGAAGAGAGTTCCATGAGCACCATCCGTTGCGACATCGTCAGTGCCGAGCAGCAGATCTTCAGCGGCGAAGCCACCCTGGTCGTGGCCACCGGTGAACTGGGCGAGCTGGGCATCGCGCCCAAGCATGCGCCGCTGATCACCCGCCTGAAGCCGGGCAAGGTCGTGGTCACCACCGCCGCCGGCGAGCACCTGGACTTCGCCATCTCCGGCGGCATCCTGGAAGTGCAGCCGCAGGTCGTGACCGTGCTGGCCGACACCGCCATCCGCGCCACCGACATCGACGAGGCCGCGGTACGCAAGGCCAAGGAAGAAGCCGAGCGCGTGCTGGCCAACCGTGGCGAAGCCATGGAGCTGGCCGAGGCGCAGCAGCGCCTGGCCGAAGTCACCGCCCAGCTGCAGGCGCTGGAACGCCTGCGCCGTAACCTCAAGCACTGAGCGCGCTGCGGTCAAGGTAACGAGGAACGCCGGGCTTGCCCGGCGTTTTTCATTTGCGCGCCCCCTGCACCGGCAGCCGCGGGCACGCGCGACCGGCATGCCGTCGAAGCGCCCGCCTTGCCTGCGTGGGCCGGCTCAGCGGTAGACCACGTGGCGCAGCAGGAAGAAGTTCAGCACCGCCAGCCCGCCTTCCACCAGCGGCTTGGCCAGCCACGCCATCTGCAGCCCCAGCGTATCCGTGGTCCATGCCAGCAGCCCGCTGCTGGCGGCGGTCATCAGCAGCCACAGCGCGAGGAACCGGGCGAAGTGGCTCCACCCGTGGCGGCGTCCGTCGTCGCGCGGGAACGTGTAGCGGCCATTGAGCCAGAAGCCCAGCAATGCGCCGCTGCCGCGCCCGAGCAGGTTGCCCGGCACGGGCGGCAGGCCGGCGGCGGTGGCCGCCACGAACACCAGCCAGTCCAGCAGCAGCTGCATCAGGCCGGCGGCGATATAGCGGCCGCCTTGTCGCAACAGGGTCATCGGGATGAACGCGGGTAGGGAAAGGCGCCCATGCTACCCGCTGGCGGCGGCCGCATGTCCGAGGCGGAGTAGTGGGGCACGTGCCAAACGCCGGCAGCGACGGCGACCGTGGCTGCCCATCGCGATTGCAACGGCATCCATGCGGCGGGTCTTCCGCCGTGATCGTACAGTGGCGGCGCAGGTCCGGCGCCGGGCGCGGCGCATGCCTGCCACGCACATCCGGGACATGCCGCGCCATCGCGCTCGACGGCCTGCCGGCGCATTCTTAGAATCCCTGCATCGATTACCGGAAATCCGCCGATGAGCCAACCGCTGCACGTCATCATCCTCGCTGCCGGCGCCGGCAAGCGCATGAAGTCGGCCCTGCCCAAGGTGCTGCAGCCGGTGGCGGGGCGGCCGATGCTGGCGCACGTGATCGAGACCGCGCGACAGCTGCAGCCTGCCGGCATCCACGTGGTGCATGGCCACGGCGGCGAGGCCGTGCGTGCCGCCTTCGCCGGCCAGGACGACCTGGCCTGGGCCGAGCAGGTGCAGCAGCTGGGCACCGGCCATGCCGTGCTGCAGGCGATGCCGGTCGTGCCGGACACCGCGCAGGTGCTGGTGCTGTACGGCGACGTGCCGCTGATCCGTGCCGATACCCTGCGTGCGCTGCTGCACGACGCGCCGCGGCTCGCGGTGCTGGTGGCCGAACTCGACGACCCCAGTGGCTACGGCCGCATCGTGCGCGATGCCGAAGGCAAGGTCGCGGCCATCGTCGAGCAGAAGGATGCCGACGACGAACACAAGCGCATCCGCACGGTGAACACCGGCATCATCACCGCCGAATCCACCGCGCTGCGGCGCTGGCTGTCCGGCCTGTCCAACGCCAACGCGCAGGGCGAGTACTACCTGACCGATGTGTTCGCCGCGGCTGCGGCCGAGTACACGCCGGCGCTGCTGGTGCACGTGGCCGACCCGCAGGAAGCCGAAGGCGCCAACGATCCCTGGCAGCTGGCCCAGCTCGAACGCGCCTGGCAGCTGCGCGCGGCGCGTGCGCTGTGCGAGCAGGGCGTGCGCCTCCTGGACCCGGCACGCCTGGACCAGCGCGGCACGGTCAAGGCCGGGCGCGACGTGCAGATCGATGCCAACGTGGTGCTGGAGGGTGAGGTCGAGCTGGGCGATGGGGTCACCATCGGCGCCTTCGTGCGGCTGAAGGACGTCCGCCTCGGCGCCGGCACCCAGGTGCGCCCGCACTGCGACCTGGAGGGCGTGGTCAGCGAGGGTGCCGCGCAGATCGGCCCGTTCGCGCGGCTGCGCCCCGGCACGGTGCTGGCCGACGGCGTGCACGTGGGCAACTTCGTGGAGACCAAGAACGCGACGCTGGGCAAGGGCAGCAAGGCCAATCACCTGACCTACCTGGGCGACGCGGTGATCGGCAGCGGCAGCAACATCGGCGCGGGCACCATCACCTGCAACTACGATGGCGTGAACAAGTTCCAGACCCGCATCGGCGACCGCGTGTTCGTCGGTTCCAACAGCGCGCTGGTCGCACCGGTGTCGCTGGGCGACGGCGCCACCATCGCCGCCGGTTCGGTGGTCACCCGTGACGCGCCGGCGGACCGGTTGACGGTGGCGCGCAGCCGCCAGCAGACCATCGAAGGCTGGAAGCGTCCGCAGAAGAAGGTCTGATCGCCGCCACCGTGGCAGGGCGGTCGGCGCACCGCGGCCCGTCCCCCGGCAAGCGTTGCGTGGCCCGGTGCCGCCGCGGTCGCCCGGCGTACCGGCAGGCGGGAAGCGGGCAGGGCGCCGATGACGGCGGTGGCGGGCACCGAACCGCGCGCCCCGGCGTGGCGCCGCGCGCGGCTCAGCCGCTGGTGGGCAGCAGGAGGGTCACGCACAGGCCGCCGTCGTTGCGGTTCTGCAGCGAGATGCGGCCGTCATGCGCCTCGATGATCTCGCGGGTCAGCGCCAGGCCCAGGCCGGTGCCGTTGCGCTTGGTCGAATAGAACGGCATCAACGCGTTCTGCAGCACCGCTTCGTTCATGCCGGTGCCGCGGTCCAGCACCTCGATGCGCAGCCAATGCGGCAACCGCGCCATCCTGACCTCGACCGTGTCGTCGGTCACGCCGTTGTCGCTGCTGGCCTCGTGCGCGTTCTTGAGCAGGTTGAGCAGCGCCTGCGAGAACTGCGCCGGATCGATGCGGCTGCACAGGTCATCGGGCGGCGGCACCATGCGGAACGGGATCTGCTGCTGCAGCCCGCGCAGGAACGGCGCCCACGCGATGGTCTGGAGTTGCGGCTGCGGCAGCTTGGCGAAGCGCGCGTAGCCACGGATGAAGCCCTCCAGGTGGCGTGCGCGCTCCTCGACCGTGCCGAAGATGTCCTCCAGCCGGTCGATGCGCCCGCGCCGCACCAGTTCGGCGCCGGAATGGGCGAGCGAGGCGATCGGCGCCAGCGAGTTGTTGAGCTCGTGGCTGATGACCCGGATGACCTTCTTCCAGGTCTGTACTTCCTGCCGCCGCAGCTCGGCGGTGAGCAGGCGCAGCAGCAGCAGGTCGTGCGGACGGCCGTTGAGGTGGAAGCTGCGGCGCGACAGGTGGTAGATCTGCTCGTCGTCCTCGTCGCCGTCGGCCTCGCGCACCGCGAACAGGCTGTCGCCGCCGCGGGCGATGGCATTGCGCAGTTCCACCGGCATGTTCTCCAGCAGCTCGTGCATGCGCTTGCCTTCCAGCTTCCAGCCGCCGTGCAGCAGCTTGCGCGCGGAGATGTTGGAGAACGCCACGCGCTGGACGCCATCGCCGCCGTCGGCCAGCAACAGCATCGCCACCGGCGTGTTCTGCACCATGGTGTCGAGCAGCAGTTCGCGCTGCACCAGCGACTGGCGCTGTTCGCGCAGCACGTCGCCGAGTTCGGCATGCGCCTTCACCAGCTGCGCCAGCTCGTCGTCGCCGCGCCAGTGCACGCCGAAGTTGTATTCGCCGTCCCGGTAGCTGCTGGTGATGCCTGCCAGCGAGCGCAGCAGCGAACGGATCGGCGCGGTGGCGCGGCGCAGCGTCCACCACATCAGCGACAGCAGCAGCACCGTGGAAACCACGGTGACCACCCAGCCGCGGTCCATCCAGTAGGCCAGCAGCCACGGCAGCGCCGCGGCCAGCGCCAGCACCGGCAACAGGCGCAGGAACAGGCGGAAAGTGAAGGAGCGGGTTTTCAGCATGGGCGTGTCATTCGCGCGGAATGCCATGGCGGTCCATGCGCCGGTACAGCGCCTGGCGGCTCAGGCCCAGGTCCGCCGCGGCCTGGGCGATGACCCCGCCGGCACGTTCCAGGGCGCCGATGATGCGCGCGCGGTCCGGCTCGTCGGCCTGCGCGATGTGCCGTTGCGGCGCGCGCGGCAGGTTGAGGTCGGCCACTTCGATCCGCGGCCCCTGCGCGAGCAGGCAGGCGCGCTGGATCACGTTGCGCAGCTCGCGCACGTTGCCGGGCCAGGTGTGCCGCTGCAGCGCCTGCGCGGCCTGCGGCGACAGCGGCTTGCCCTCGTCGCCGAGGAAGTGGCGGGCCAGCGGCAGGATGTCCTCGCGGCGCTCGGCCAGTGCCGGCAACGCCAGTTCCACCGTATTGAGGCGGTAATAGAGGTCCTCGCGGAAGCTGCCGTCGCGGATCATCGCCGGCAGGTCGGCGTTGGTGGCGCTGACCACGCGCACCTTCACCTGGCGCTCGCGGTTGGAACCCAGGCGCTCGAAGCGGCCGGTCTCGAGCACGCGCAGCAGCTTCATCTGCCCGGCCAGCGACAGGTTGCCGATCTCGTCCAGGAACAGGGTGCCGCCGTCGGCGGCCTCGAACTTGCCCTCGCGCGCCTTGTTGGCGCCGGTGTAGGCGCCGGCCTCGGCGCCGAACAGCTCGGCCTCGATCAGCTCGGCCGGGATCGCGCCGCAGTTGAGCGCGACGAACGCGCCGCCGCGCTTGCCGGAGTTGGCCTGGATGATCTCGGCGATCTTCTCCTTGCCGGCGCCGTTGGGGCCGGTGATCAGCACCGGCAGGTCCGAGCGCGCGACCTGGCAGGCCAGGCTGATCACGCGCTCGCTGGCCGGGTCGGCGAACACCACCCCGGCCAGGTCGTAGCGTTCGTGCAGGCTCTGGCGCTGCTTCAGCTCGCGCTGGCGGCGGCGGCTCAGTTCGCGGCGGGTCTCGGCCAGTTCCAGCAGGTTGTTGACCGTGGTCAGCAGGCGCCCATCGTCCCAGGGCTTGGCCAGGTAGTCGGCGGCACCGGCCTTGACCAGTTCCACCGCGCTGTCCAGGTGGGTCCAGGCGGTAAGCAGGATCACCGGCAGGTCCGGCCAGCTGTCGCGGATCTGCCGGAACAGCACCTGCCCCTCCTCGCCGGAGGTGGTGTCGGCGGTGAAGTTCATGTCCTGGATGACCAGGTCGAACTCCTGTTCGGCGAGCATCGCCAACCCCTGCTCGGGCGAGCACGCGTGGCGCGTCTCGATGTCGTGCAGCGAGAACAGCACGTCCAGCGCGGTGGCCACGGCGGCGTTGTCGTCGATGATCAGTATCTGCGGCATTCGGGGCCTTGCAGGCAAGAATGGTTGGGGGGAGCGCAGACCTTACACGCTGCGGGTCGTCGGCTGCGAATTGGCCTGGGTGATGTACCGTTCGTGGCCGGCGCCAGTCCCGGCGCCAGCGTCAGGACCGCCCGCAGCATCGTCCGCGCATGCCGGTCTCCAGCGTGTAGTTCATGGTTGCGCGGCAGGTGGGTGGGCCGCGCGGTGGCCATAGCTCAGCACGCGGGTGATCGACCACCGGCCATCGTGCAGGTGCCAGAGCATGACGAAGTCGGCCAGCCCCTCGCACGTGCCGCTGGCGGTGTCGCAGAAGCGGTGGCTGCCCTGGGCGATGGCGCCGAAGTCCTTGATCGGGAACACCTGCAGGCTGCCGTCGATCAGTTCGCGGGTGTAGCGGCCGCAGGCGTGCCTGCGGGTGTTGTCGAGCATGGCCTCGCGGGTCCAGGTGACGCCGCCGGTGTCGTGGTAGAACTCGACCGCCGGGTCGAAGTAACCGGCGTGCCGCTCCAGCTGCGCCGGATCCTGGCAACGGTTAAAGCTGTCGAACACGGCGTGGTCCAGCGCGGCGATGGTGGTGGCCAGGTCGTCGTCCGCCAGCGCCGGGGCGGCGGTCGCCGCCAGCAGCAGGGGCAACAGGTACAGCAGGGGCTTCATGGTGGTTCTCCTGCGCCGGTCAGGCGCTGCGGGTGGCGACGGCGGGCGGGATTGCCGCGGCGCGGCGCGCCGGGCCGAACACGGCGACCTGGCCCAGCAGCCACAGCACCAGCGCGCTGGCCGGGATGTAGGCCAGCGGCAGGCGCGGCAGCTCGTACTGGCGCATCAGGGTGAGGTTCAAGGTGTAGGCCAGCAGCACGCCCAGCAGGATGCCGGTGCTGGTGAGCACGAAGTTCTCGGCCTGGAAGTAGCGCAGGATCTGGGTGCGGGTGGCGCCCAGCGCGCGGCGGATGCCGATCTGGCGGGTGCGCTGCTGTACCCAGAAGCTTGCCAGGCCGACGATGCCGAAGGCGGTGACCGCCAGCAGCGCGACGCACACGCTCACCAGCAGCCAGATCACCGCGCGGTCGCGGCTGTAGAAATCACGGCGCATCTCGCTGACCGTTGTCCGGGTGTCGATGATGCGGTTCGGATCGGCGCGGTCGAGCGCGGCCACCGCGGCCTTCAGCACCTCGTCGCGGCGCGCCGGATCGGTGCGCAGCACATAGCCGCCGTTGGACACCCACAACGGGAAGATCATGGTGTGGAAGCTGTCCTCGAACATGCGCCCGCGCCCGGGCGCGATCAGCCGGTCGACCACGCCGACCACGCGGCTGGGCGCATCGCCCCATACGTAGATGTCCTGGCCGACCGCGCTCCGCCCGGGGAACAGCCGCGCCGCCAGCGCGCGGCTCAGAAGCACGGCGGGCACCTGCGGCGTCTGGCCCGGTACGTCCAGGGCGTCCTGGCCCTGGTACTCGTCCGGGTTGAAGCCGCGGCCCTCGACCACGCGCAGGCCCAGGGTGGGCAGCAGGCGGCCATCGTCCATGTAATTGGAGGCGGTGAGGATGGCGTCGGCCTGGCCCGGGCGCAGGTTGATGCCCGATGCCCAGACATTGTCGCCGTAGGGCAGCTGGTTGACGCTGGTGACCGAGCGGACCCCGGGCACGGCGGACAGGGTGGCGGTGTCCTCGCGCCGCATCGCATCGCGGTTGCGGTCCGGTTGCAGGCTGCTGACGCTGAGGTAGACCAGCTCGTCCTCGACGATGCCGCTGTCGCGGCGCATCTCCCCGGTGCGGTGGCCGATCACGAAGATCGCGTTGCAGATGATCGCGCAGCTCAATGCGATCTCCAGCACGATCAGCGCCGCGGCGGTCTTGTGCCGCATCAGGATCGAGAGGATGGGACGGATTTCCATGGGTCTTGCTCTCCCTATTGGCTCTTGAGCTGCAGCGCCGGCGGCACCTGCATCGCGCGCCACGCCGGCAACAGGCCGGCAAGCAGGCTGGCGCCCAGCGCCAGGGCGACGGTCAGCAGCAACGTGGCGGTGTCCATCTGCGCCAGCCGCGCGTAATCGTCCGGCTGCTGGCGGATCAGCCACAGACCCAGCGCGGCGAAGCCCAGGCCGAGCAGTCCGCCGGCCAGGCCGATGGCGCCGGCCTCGGCCAGGCATTGGCGGAAGATGTCGCCACGCGCGGCGCCGAGTGCCCGGCGCACGCCGATCTCGCCGCTGCGGCGCAGGAACTTGGCCAGCAGCAGGCCGACGGTGTTGAGCAGGCACACCAGCAGGAAGCCGAACGCCAGCCACATCTGCATGCGTACGTCGTTGGGTACCACGCGGTTGTAGTCGAGCCAGCCCATTACGTCGTCCAGGCGCACGTTGGCCGGGCGCTCGAAACGGCCGGCGGCGCGCTGCTGGTCCGAATAGTCGGCCAGGTACTTGCGGTAGTCGGCGGCCTGTCCGGGCGATTCCAGTTCCACCCAGTACTGTATCCAGGCACACGGTGCGTTGAGTCCGCGCGCACCCTCCGCGTCCGTGTTGCTGTTGCCCCAGCAGTTCATGCTGCCCTGGGTCGGCAGGCGCATGTCGCGCGAGGTGGAGAACGGCAGGAACAGCTGCTCGCCGCCACCGAAGCGGCGGTTGCTCAGGTCGTAGAAGCGCGGGTTGAGCGTCCACTCGTCCATCACCCCGATGACGCGCAGCACGCCCTGCGACAGGTGGATCTCGCGTCCGACCGGATCGGCGTCGCCGAACAGCTTCCCGGCCAGCCTGGAGCTGATCACCGCGACCCGCGCGCGGGCACCGTCATCGTCCGCGCTCCACCCGCGGCCGGCGCGCAGCGGCGCGTTGAACATGGTGAAGAAATCGGCCGAGGTGTAGCGCGACGAGGCGCGGAAGGGCTGCGCCGCGGTGCCTTCGGGCAGGATGGTCACCGAGCCGGCGCTCATCATCGCCTGGCGCACGCCGCGCTTCTGCCGCAGCAGTTCCTCGGCGTCGAAGCGGGTCAGCTGGTCCATCGGCTCCGGGTCCAGGCTGACGTCGCGGCCGAGCGTGCGTGGCTCCAGCCGCGGGTAGAACAGGCGCGCGCTCTTTTCCGGTATCGGGTCGCCGGACAGCACTTTGTACAGCGTGAGCGTGGTCATCGCCGCGCCGATGCCGATGCCGATCGTCACCACCATCAGGGTGGTCAGCACCTTGTTGCGGCCAAAGCTCCGCAGCGCGAGCTGCAGGTAGTAACCGAGCATGTAGGCTCCTGTATCGCGGTATTGCCAGGGGGCTGGATGTGCCGGGGCGGGGCGTCCGTCCCCTGCCCATGCGGGCAGGGACGTCCGTGATCAGGTGCTGCGGGTGGCGACGGCCGGCGGGATCGCCGCGGCGCGGCGCGCCGGGCCGAACACCGCCAGCTGGCCCAGCAGCCACAGCGCGGCGGCACCGACCGGCAGGTACAGCAGCGGCAGGCGCGGCAGTTCGTAGCGCCCCATCAGCCACTGGTTCAGCAGGTAGGCCAGCAGCATGCCGACGATGATGCCGATCGTGGCCAGCAGGAAGTTCTCGGTCTGGAAGTAGCGCAGGATCTGGCCCTTGGTCGCGCCGAGCGCGCGGCGGATGCCGATCTGCTTGGTGCGCTGCTGTACCCAGAAGCTGGCCAGGCCGACGATGCCCAGTGCGGTCACCAGCAGCAGCAGGGCGCTGACGATCAGCAGCAGGCCGATCATGTCGCGGTCGTTGGCGAAGTAGCTGGCGCGGCCCTCTTCGTAGGTCTGCTTGCGCCAGACCAGGCGGTTGGGATCGTTCTTGTCCAGCGCGGCCAGTGCCTGTTCGAGCACTTCGGCGCGGCGTGCCGGGTCGCTGACCCGGATCAGGTAGCGGCCGCCGTTGGAGAAGTTCATGCGGATCGGGAAGATCACCGAGAACGTGCGGTTGCCACCCATCATGTTCGGCCGCAGCAGGGTGTCGACCACGCCGACGATGGTCAGCGGGATGTTGGCCATGTACACGGTTTTCCCGATCGCGTCGCCTTCCGGGAACATCTTGTCGGCGGCGGCCTTGCTCAGGATGATGGCCGAGGACAGGTTGCTGACGTCCTCGATCTTGCTCAGCTCGTCGTTGCTCTTGTATTCGTCGGCGTTGAAGTCGCGGCCGGCGACCAGCTTCAGCCCCATGGACGCCAGCGCGCCTTCGCTGAACATGTACTGGGTGGCACTGAGAGTGGGGACTTCCTGCTCGGCACTGAGCGAGAGCGAGGTGTTCCAGCTGCCGTTCTGGAACGGCAGCTGGTTGGTGATGGCCACGCGTTCGACGCCGGCGATGGCGCGCAGCGACGCCAGGTCCTCGGCGGTACGGGCATCGGCGTCGGTCTGCTGGCCGATGCCGCTCAGGGCGATCTCGACCAGGCGGTCATCGTCCATGCCGCTGGCCAGGTTCAGCGTCTCCAGGCGCTGGGTGACGATGAACAGTGCGTTGCAGATGATGGCGCAGCTCAGCGCGATCTCCAGCACGATCAGCGCAGCCGCCATCTTGTGGCGCGCCAGCGTGGAGAGGATGGGGCGGATTTCCATGGGGTTCTCCGGAAGCGGAAGAAAAAAACGAGGGGTGGGAAGCGGGCGGAGAGCCGGTCGGACCTGCTCGCCACCCCTCCAGTCGTTCCAGCCTTACTGGCTCTTGAGCTGCAGCGCCGGGGTCACCTGCATCGCCCGCCATGCCGGCAGGAGGCCGGCCAGCAGGCTGGCGAAGATGGCCATGGCGAAGGTCAGCAGCAGCATCGAGCCGTCCAGGTGCGCCAGCGACGCGTACTCGGCCGGGCGCTGCCGCACCGCCCACAGTCCGGCGAGCGCGAACAGCAGGCCGAGCAGGCCGCCGGCCAGGCCGACGGTGCCGGCTTCGACCAGGCACTGCTTGAAGATTTCGCCGCGGCTGGCGCCGAGCGCCCGGCGCACGCCGATCTCGCCGCTGCGGCGCAGGAACTTGGCCAGCAGCAGGCCCACGGTGTTGACCAGGCACACCAGCAGGAAGCCGAACGCCAGCCACATCTGCAGGCGCACGTCGCCGGGCACCACGCCGCGGTAGTCCATCCACTGCATCACGTTGCGCAGGCGGGTATTGGCCGGGCGCTCGAAGCGGCCGGCGGCGCGCTGCTGGTCGGAGTAGTTGTCCAGGTAGGTCTTGAACGTGCCGGCATCACCGGCCGAGTCCAGTTCCACCCAGTACTGGATCCAGGCGCAGGGCACGTTCAGCGCGGTGGCGTCGTTGACGATCTCGCGGCCGAAGCAGTTCATGTTGCCGCTGCGGTCCAGCTTCAGGTCGCGCGAGGTGGAGAACGGCAGCAGCACTTCTTCCTTGCGGTCGTACTTGCCGACGAACACGTCGTAGAACAGCGGCTGCGGCGACCAGGTGTCGAGCACGCCGACGATGCGCAGCGGATGGCCTTCGAACAGCACCTCGCGGCCGACGCTGTTCCCGCCCTTGAACAGCTTCTCGTTGAGGTTGCGACTGATCACCGCCACCCGGGCGTGGCCGCTGTCCTCGGCGCCGCTCCAGCCCTGTCCGTACAGGAACGGCGTGTCAAACATGGGGAAGAAATCGGCGGAAGTGTAACGCGCGCTCACGCTGAACGGCTTGAGCGCATCCACGCGCGGATCGACGATGCCGTCGCCGCCGGTCATCATCGCCTGCCGCGGGGCCTTCTTCTGCCGCAGCAGTTCCTCGGCATCGAAGCGGGTCAGCTGCTGCTCCGGCTCTTCGCCCGGCTTGTAGCCTTCCTTGGTGTAGGGATCGAGCTGCACATAGAACAGGCGCTCGCTCTTGTGCGGGATGGGGTCGCCGGACAGCACCTTGAACACGGTCAGGGTGGTCATCGCCGCGCCGATGCCGAGCGCGATGGCCAGTACCATCAACGCGGTGAGCACCTTGTTGCGACGGAAGCTGCGCAGCGCCAGTTTGAAGTAGTAGGCGAACATGGACGGGTCCTTGCGGGCGGTCACTGACCGCGGGTGGCGACGATGGGCGGAACGGTGGCGGCGCGCAGTGCCGGGCCGATGACGGCTGCCTGGCCGAGCGCGAACAGGGCAATGGCGCCGAGCGGCAGGTACAGCAGCGGCAGCCGCGCGGTCTCGAAGTAGTGCATCAGCACCTGGTTGCCGGCATAGGCCAGCAGCATGCCCAGCACGATGCCGGCGGCGCTCAGCAGCAGGTTTTCGGTCTGGAAGTAGGCCACCACCTGGCGCCGGGTGGCGCCGAGCGCGCGGCGGATGCCGATCTGCTTGGTGCGCTGCTGCACCCAGAAGCTGGCCAGGCCGACGATGCCCAGCGCGGTGACCAGCAGCATCGCCAGGCACACGCCCAGCAGCAGCCGGGTCATGGCGCGGTCCTGGGTGAAATAGCGGTGGCGCAGTTCGGCCAGGGTGGTGCTGTACTCGCGGTTGAGGATGGCTTCGGGCACCAGGGTCGGCGCGGCGGCCACCGCGGTCTGCACGATCCCGGGCAGGTCGCGCGGATCGGCACGCACCACGTAGGTGCCGCTCTGCGCATCGGTGGCCACCGGCACGATCACCGACCACTGCGCCGCGGCGACGCCGCCTTCGCTGCGGCCGGGATTGGGCACCGCGAAGTGGTCGACGATGCCGGCCACGGTCAGGTGGAAGGTGCTCATCCAGAACTCACGGCCGAGCGGGTTCTCGCCGGGCCACAGGTGCTCGGCGAAATCGCGGGTGATCCACACCTGCGCGTTGGCCGGCAGGAAGTTCTCGACCGGCTGGTAGTCGGCGGCGGTGAAGGCACGGCCCTGCACCGGCACCAGCCCCAGCGCCTGGATCGCGCCGGGGTCGAAGGTGTAGAAGTGCGGCACGCCGCCGAAGCGCTTGCCTTCCGGGTCCAGGGTGACGCCGGCGGCGCCGGCGCGCTGCGCGAACGGCAGGCTGTTGACCACGCCGGCGGCCTGCACGCCCGGCTGGCGGCGCAGCAGGTCGAGCCAGCGGCCGTTGATATCGGCGGGGTTGCAGCCTTCGCAGTCGTTCAGCGACAGCGTGGCCAGCGACGCTTCGTCCACGCCGCTGTCCAGGCCGATCAGGTCGATGCGCGACACCGCCATGAACAGGGCGTTGCACAGCACCGCGCAGGCCAGGGCGATCTCGAGCGTGATCAGCAGCGCCGAGACGCGGTGCCGGGTCAGGGTCGCCAGGATGGGTTTGATGTCCATGCTCATGCTCACAGCGACTTGACCTGCAGGGCGGGATCGATCCGGCTGGCGCGCAGCGCCGGCAGCACGCCGGCAAGCAGCGTGGCGGCCACGGCCAGGGCGAAGGTGAGGGCCAGCATCGGCAGGTCCAGGTGCACCATGTCGGCGTACTCCAGCGGTTGCTGGCGCACGTTCCACAGCCCCAGCAGGGTCAGGCCCAGCCCGGCCAGGCCACCGGCCAGGCCGATCAGCGCCGCTTCGACCAGGCACTGCATGAACACCATGCTGCGGGTGGCGCCCAGCGCGCGCAGCACGCCGATCTCGCCACTGCGGCGCAGGAACTTGGCCAGCAGCAGGCCGACGGTGTTGAACAGGCAGATGCCGAGGAAGGCCAGCGCCAGCCACGACTGCAGGCGCGCATCGCGCGGCACCGCGCCGTTGTAGTCCAGCCACTGCATCAGGCTCGGCAGGCGCACGTTGTCGGTCTGGCGGATGCGGCCCAGCTCGTGCTGCTGGCGCACGTAGCCGTCCATGAACTGGCGGTAGCCGGCGACCTTGGTGCTGTCGTCCAGCTGCACCCACAGCTGCAGCCACACGCAGGGCGAGTTCTCCAGGTGGCCCGGGCGCTCGGGCAGCGCCCAGCAGGTGAACTGGCGGAAGTTGCCGGCGTTGAGCTGCAGGCCGGTGAAGAACGGCACCATCACGTCCTCGGGCTTGGCGTAGTACGACGCGGTGTCGCCCTGGGCGAAGCGGCCGCCGGCCACCGTGTAGAACTGCGGCGACGGCCGCCAGGGTGCGAGCACGCCGACGATGCGCACGTCGCTGCCGCGGATGCGCAGCATCTTCCCGGTGCTGTCGGTGCCGCCGAACAGGTGCTGGTTGAGGTCCCAGGAGATCACCGCCACGCGCGCGCGGCGTTCGTCGTCCTCGGCCGACCAGCCGCTGCCCCAGGCCATCGGCACCTGGAACATCGGGAAGAAATCGGCGGTGGTGGAAAGCATGGTCGCCATGCTCGCCGGCTCGCCGCTGTCCGGTGCCTGCAGCTTGACCGGACTGTCCACCACCAGTGCCTGGCGGTCGGCCCTGGCGGCGCGCCACAGGTCCACGGCCGTGGTGTAGTCGAGCATGTCCAGCGGGTTGGGACGCGGTTCCTCGCTGGGCGTCGCATCGATCTGCGGGTAGTAGATGTGCTGGCTGCGCCCGGGCAGCGGATCACCGGAAAGCAGGTGCCGCACGGTCAGGGTCGTCATCGCCGCGCCGATGCCCATGGCGATGGACAGCACCATCAGCCCGGTGAGCACCGGCGTGCGGCGAAGGCTGCGCAGGCCCTGTCCGAGGTAGTAGGGGAGCAGCGACAGCATGTCCGTGCCTCAGTCCTGGATGGCCGTTTCGACCGCGGCCACGGCGCGGCCCAGCGACGGTTCGCGCAGCAGGTCGGTGGCCTGGCCGTCGACGATGTGCACGTTGCGCTGCGCGCGCGCGGCCAGTTCCGGATCGTGGGTCACCATGACGATGGTGGTGCCCTGGCTGTTGATCTCCTCCAGCAGCTCCATGACGCCGCGCGCCATCTGCGTGTCGAGGTTGCCGGTCGGTTCGTCGGCCAGCAGCAGGCGCGGGCTGCCGGCCAGGGCGCGGGCGATGGCGGCGCGCTGCTGCTGGCCGCCTGACAGTTCGGCCGGGTAGTGCTTCATGCGCGAGCCCAGGCCGACGCTGCTCAGCGCCTTCTCGATGCGCTCGCGGCGCTCGGCCGACGGCATGCCGCGGTAGCGCAGCGGCACGTCGACGTTGTCGAACAGGTTCAGGTCGGGGATCAGGTTGAAGCCCTGGAAGATGAAGCCGATCTTCTGGTTGCGCAGGCGCGAGCGGGCGTCGTCGCCCAGGTGGCTGACGTCCTGGCCGTCGAGCAGGTACTTGCCGCTGGTGAAGGTCTCCAGCAGGCCGGCGATGTTGAGGAAGGTGGTCTTGCCCGAGCCGGACGGGCCGGTGACGGCGACGAACTCGCCTTCGCGCACGTGCAGATCGAGCGAGCGCAACGCGTGGGTTTCGACCTGTTCGGTGCGGAAGACCTTGGAGACGGATTGCATCTGGAGCATGGGAAGTTCCTGCGCTGGGAAGGGAATGCGTGAAGGGGCGGGGGAATCAGTTGATGGAAACGCGTTCGGCGTCGCCGAACAGGTCGGTACCGGAAACGACGACCTTCTCGCCCGGCTGCAGGCCGGAGACGATCTCGACCTCGCCCAGGCTGCTGACGCCGAACTGCACCGGGCGGCGGCTGGCGGTGCTGCCGCTGACCACCCAGGCGTAGCGGCCGCCGGACTGCTCGACGAACGGGCCGCGCTCGACCTTGACCACGTTCTTGCGGGTGTCGAGCAGGATGCGCGCGCTCATGCGCTGGCTCTGGCGCAGGCCTTCGGGCTGCTTGTCGGAGAAGCGGATGCGGGCCACGACCTCGCCGTTGACCACTTCCGGCGAGACCGCGGAGATCTCGCCCGGGAACGGCTGGCCGGAGCCACTGGTGAGCTGGGCCGGCATGCCGATCGCCAGATCGCGGGCGAAGCTCTCGGGCACCTTGATCTCGATCTCGAAGCGCGACAGGTCGACCACGCCCAGGATCGGCGCGTTGGCCGCGACCTGGGTGTGCTGGGTGGCCTGCACCTGGCCGACCTGGCCATCGAACGGCGCGCGCAGGGTGAGTGCGTCGACCTGCCGCTGCACTTCGTCCACCACCGCCTGCTGGCGGTTGGCGAGCAGGCGCTTGTTGCGCGCGTCCAGGTCCGCACCCTGGCTCTGCAGCGCGGCATCGCTGCGCGCGTGCTGCAGGGTGATCTCGGCCTTCTTCAGGTCGTCCTGCGCCTTGGCCAGGTTGACCTGCGGCACCGCGCCGCCGTCGAAACCGCGCTGGTAGCGCTCCAGGTCGCGGGCGGCGGCCTGGCGGTCGATGGCGGCCTGGTCGGTGACCTTGCTGGCGGTGGCGCGGGCCAGGGTGGCGTCGAGCGCGGCGCGCCCGGCCTCGGCTTCCAGGCCGGCCAGGGTGGCCTGTTCCTGCGCCAGCTTGCTGCGCAGTTCCGGGCTGTCGATCACCGCCAGCTCCTGGCCCTGCTTGACCACGTCGCCGGCCACCACCTTCAGGGTCACGGTGCCGGCGGAGATCGCGTACAGCACCGGGCTGTTGGCGGCGATCACGCGGCCGTCGGCGGCGATGTCGCGTACCAGGTCGCCGCGGCCGACGGTGGCGATGCGCAGGCGCGCGCCATCGAACGAGCGCGAGCCGCCCAGCCAGCCCTTGGCGACGAAGCCGATGCCCGCCAGCACCACGACCGTGGCCACGGCCGGCCACAGCCAGCGGCGCCACTGCGGCTGGGAGCGCTGGGAGATTGTCTGGTCCTGTGCGGAGGTGTCGCGGATCATCGTCGGCTTCGCTGGAAGAGTTGGTATCCGTTAAGCAGGTCCCGTGCCAACACCCATGTGCATGAAAAACAACAATTAATTTCCGTGCGAAGTAGTGTCCGGGTGTCCGCGGACACCGGCGCGGACAGTGTCCGCGGGCGCGTGTCCGGCAGTTGTCCCGTGGATGTCCGAAGCAGCTGACCTAGAATGTCCGCCTGTGATTTCAGGCGGGTGGACTATGTGCGGCATTGTGGGAGCGATCGCGGATCGCGACGTGGTACCGGTACTGATCGAAGGACTGAAGCGGCTGGAGTACCGGGGCTACGATTCGTCCGGCATCGCCGTGCTCGATGACCGTGATATCCACCGCGTGCGCCGGACCGGCCGCGTGGCCGAGATGGAAAGGGCGGCCGCGGCCGAAGGCTTCAGCGCGACGCTGGGCATCGGCCACACCCGCTGGGCCACCCATGGCGGCGTCACCGAATCCAACGCCCACCCGCACATCAGCCACGGCGTGGCGCTGGTGCACAACGGCATCATCGAGAACCACGAGGCCCAGCGCGAGCGCCTGCGTGCGCTGGGCTACACGTTCGAGTCTCAGACCGATACCGAGGTCATCGCGCACCTGATCCACCACCACCTGCAGGCCGACCATGACGACCTGCTGGGTGCCCTGCAACGGGCGGTGAAGGAGTTGACCGGTGCGTATGCGCTGGCGGTGATCAGCCGCAAGGAGCCGGAGCGGATGGTGGTCGCGCGCATGGGCTGCCCGTTGCTGGTGGGCCTGGGCGAGGGCGAGAACTTCGTCGCTTCGGACGTGTCGGCGGTGCTCCAGGCGACCCGCCGGGTGATGTTCCTGGAAGAGGGCGACACCGCCGAGCTGACCCGCGCCGGGGTGCGCGTGTTCGGCCCCGACGACATGCCGGTGCGGCGCGAGGAGCACCTGTCCGACGTGTCGCTGGCATCGCTGGAGCTGGGCCCCTACCGCCACTTCATGCAGAAGGAAATCCACGAGCAGCCGCGCGCGCTGGGCGACACCATCGAGGCCGCCATCGACGCCGGCGGTTTCCCCGCCACGCTGTTCGGCCGCAACGCCGGAACGGTGCTGGCCGGCATCGAGGGCGTGCAGATCCTGGCCTGCGGCACCAGCTATTACGCGGGGCTGACCGCACGCTACTGGATCGAGGCCATCGCCGGGCTGCCGTGCAGCGTGGAGATCGCCAGCGAGTACCGCTACCGCGCCGCCTACGCCAACCCGAAGCACCTGGTGGTGACCATTTCGCAGTCCGGCGAAACCCTGGACACGATGGAGGCGCTGAAGTACGCCAAGTCGCTGGGGCACGTGCACACGCTGTCGATCTGCAACGTGCCCGAGAGCGCGATCCCGCGCGCCAGCGAACTGGTCTGCTATACCCGTGCCGGTGCCGAGATCGGCGTGGCCTCGACCAAGGCCTTCACCACCCAGCTGGCGGCACTGTTCCAGCTGGCGGTGGTGCTGGGCCGGCTGCACGGCCGGGTCGACGCCGCGCAGGAAGCCGACTACCTGGAGCAGCTTCGGCACCTGCCGGGCAGCGTGCAGCACGTGCTGAACCTGGAGCCGCAGATCGTCGCCTGGGCCGAGCGCTTCGCCGGCAAGGCCAACGCGCTGTTCCTCGGCCGCGGCCTGCACTACCCGATCGCGCTGGAAGGCGCGCTCAAGCTCAAGGAAATCTCCTACATCCATGCCGAGGCGTACCCGGCCGGCGAGCTCAAGCACGGGCCGCTGGCACTGGTGGACGCGGAGATGCCGGTGGTGGTGATCGCCCCCAACGACAGCCTGCTGGAGAAAGTGAAATCCAACATGCAGGAAGTGCGCGCGCGTGGCGGCGAGCTGTTCGTGTTCGCCGACCAGGACAGCAACTTCACCGCCTCCGACGGCGTGCACGTGATCCGCACCCCGCGCAACGCCGGCGTGCTCAGTCCGGTGGTGCACACCATCCCGGTGCAGCTGCTGGCCTACCACACCGCCCTGGCGCGCGGCACCGACGTGGACAAGCCGCGCAACCTGGCCAAGAGCGTCACCGTGGAATAAGCGCGGCCGGGTGCCCGGCGACGCGGTGGCCGCGGCGGAACACCCGCCTGCGGCCACCAGGCGGTTACAGGCCCAGCATCGCGCCCGCGACGCCGCAGCCGATCACCACCAGCCACGGCGGCAGTTTCCACAGCGCCAGTGCGGCCAGGGCGGCCAGCGCCAGCGCGATATCCCGCGGCGCATGGATGGCGCCGGTCCACACCGGGTCGTAGAACGCGGCCAGCAGCAGGCCGACCACCGCCGCGTTGATGCCGCTCAGCGCGGCGCGCATGCGTGCGTTGCCGCGCAGCCGGTTCCAGAACGGCAGCGCGCCTGCTACCAGCAGGAAGGACGGGGCGAAGATCGCCAGCAGGCACAGCACGCCGCCGCTCCAGCCCGACGGTGGCGCCTGCATGGACGCGCCGAGGAAGGCCGCGAACGCGAACAGCGGCCCGGGCATCGCCTGCGCCGCGCCGTAGCCGGCGAGGAAGGCGTCGTTGTCGACCCAGCCCGGTGCTACCACCGCCGCCTGCAGCAGCGGCAGCACCACGTGGCCGCCGCCGAACACCAGTGCGCCAGCGCGGAAGAACGCGCTGGCCTCGGCGACGGCCTGGCCGGGCAGCAGCGCGGCGAGCAGTGGCAACGTCCCCAGCAGGACGAAGAACAGCGCCAGCCACAGCGCACCGGCGCCACGCCCCACGGGGATCGTCCACGCGCCGGATCCGCACGCCGGTGTCGGCCTGAACAGCAGCACCCCGGCCAGCGCGGCGCCGGCGATCAGGCCCGGCTGCACCCAGGCCGAAGGGACGCGCAGGGCGATCGCGGCCGCCGCCAGCACGAGCGCCGCCCATGCACCGCCGGCGTACAGGTTCCGGCCCATGTTCCAGACCGCCTGCGCCACCACCGCGACCGCCACGATCTTGAGCCCGTGCAGTACGCCGGAGGGAATCACCCCCGGATATCCGGCCAGGAACCGCGCGAGGACGATCAGGGCGATGGCCGATGGCAGGGTGAAGCCGGCCCAGGCGGCGAATGCGCCACGGTACCCGCACCGCGACAGGCCCAGCGCCATGCCCACCTGGCTGCTGGCCGGCCCCGGCAGGAACTGGCACAGCGCCACGAGGTCGGCGTAGCCGCGCGGGTCCAGCCAGCGCCGTCGGGTCACGAACTCGGCGTGGAAGTAACCCAGGTGCGCGACCGGCCCGCCGAATGCGGTCAGGCCCAGGCGCAGGAACACCAGGAACACGCCCCAGGCGCTTTCGCGGGCATCGGTGGCCGGGTTGCCGCCTGGCGTGCCGGCTTCAGGTGCCATGGCGGTTCCGTAGCGACGCCGTTGTGCTGGCGGTGCGGCGCCGATGCGACGGGGGCCGGCAGGTGGCAGCGGGGGAACCGGTGGCGGGCATGGCGGGGCGCGTTGGCAAGGTGGTGCCCGACCTTAGCGCAGGCAGGTGACAGGCGTGTCCGCCGAACTCCCCCGCCCACCGGCCGGTCCGCCCGGCGGCGGTCGCATGCCGTTACCGCGCGGTCGTGGCCCACGCCTGCAGCGAGGTCCAGCCGACGTCGATGTCGTGCTCCAGCGGCAATGACGCGTACAACCAGCGGCCCTCGCCATCGACGCTGCTGGAACCGGCCAGCGTGGCCTGCGCGGCGATCAGGCAGCGCCGCGTGCCGCCCAGCGGATGCTTGTCGCCGAGCGGCAGCCAGGCGGTCCTGCAGCCATCGACCGGCCCGCTGTAGTACGGCGTTCCGGCGACGATGCTCCACTCGCGGTAATGGGCCGCGTCCGGGAGACGGCTGTCGTACTGGACGACCGACTGCAGCTGCAGGTCGGCGCACCACAGGCCGGTCCGCGCCGGCCGGGTGAAGCAGACCCGGCGCCCGACCGGGTCATGGCGGGCGACGGCCACGTCGTCCAGCGAAGCGATGCGGCGCCAGTCCGGCAGCGAATAGAGCAGCAGCTGCAGGCGGCCCTTGCCGGCGTCGGTGCCCACCAGCAGGCGGTCGGCGCGGTCGGTGTAGGCAGCGAAGGCCGGCGACGGCGCCGGTACCGGCAGCGGCTTCACCGTGTCGCTGCCGACCTCGACCTCGAACAGGCGGTCGCCGCCGTCACCGCGGCCGATCACCAGCAGCCTGCGGCCGTCGCCGGACCATACCGGCGGATGGCGCGGTACCGGCACCAGGCCCGCGACCGCGCGCAGCGTCTGCGGATGCGCCGGCTGGCCGATCCACAGCTGCGCGTGCAGGCTGCGGTCGGAAACGAAGGCCAGGGTGCTGCCGTCGGCCGAGATGCCGGGGGTGAGGTCCACGCCGCTGGACGCGAACACCGGCTCGCCGCCGCCGCTGCCGTCGGTGCGGAAGCGGAACATGCCGCTGCGCAGGCGGTCGATCTCGAACACCATCGACCAATGCCTGGCGGCGATGTCGGGGTAGGTCGGGTTGCCGCCGGCCAGTACCGGCAACGGCACCGGCGCGCCGCCGGCCAGGTCGACGCGGAACAGCCGGACTTCATCCTTGACCAGGCTGAAGACGAGACCGCTGCTGTCGGGCAGCCAGCTCCAGCCGCGGATGTCGCCGCGCAGGGAGGTGACGCGGCGTGGCGTGCCGCCGGCCGCGGGCATGAGCCACAGGTCGGCCAGCGTGGTGCCGCGGCGGAAGCCGAGCCAGCGGCCATCGGGCGAGTGGCGTGGCAGCGAGTCGATGGCGTCGCGGTCGACGTCGTAGGCCAGCGCGTGCCAGCGTGCGCTGGCCAGGTCGAGCCGGTGCAGGGCGCTGCCGTTGTCCGCGCGCATGCCGCCGGCCACCAGCGCGCTGCCATCGGGCGTCCAGTCGAACGGCTGCGTGTCGCGGCCCGCGCAGGGGCCGGCCACGCGTGCGTTGCCGCCGTCGGCCGCGGCCAGCATGAAGTGGCAGCCGTGGCTGGACCTGCGCACGAACGCGATCTGGCGGCCATCGCGCGACCACGCCGGCAGGCTGTCCTGTTCCCCGCCGGCGGGGAAGGTGAACGGCTGCGCGCTGGCCTGCGACGTGCGCTGGAGGTACAGGCGTTGCCCGCCAGCGGGCGGATCCTGGCGTGCGAACAGCAGTTGCGTGCCATCCGGCGACAGGCGCGGCGCGGTTTCCTGCTCGGGCGAGGAAACGATGGCGCGGTACTGCAGCGACGCTTCGCGCGCGGGGCCCGCCGCCGCAGGTACGGCGTTGCGTGCGAACCGTGCAGGCAGCACCAGCGCCGCCGCCAGCAGGAGGACTGCCGCGGCCAGCGGCCACCATCGCCGCCATCCGCGCCGGACGACGGCAGCTGCTGCCGGCGTGGGGTCCGCCGCGGCGGTCACAGGGGCATCCGCGGCGGCGTCGGGCGCCGGGTCGGCGATCGCGGCCGGAGCCGCCAGCCAGGCATGCGCCGCCAGCAGGCGGTAGCCGCCCCTGGCGATGGTCTCGATGTAGCGCGGGGCGCCGCGATCGTCGCCGAACGCCTTGCGCAGCAGGGCGATGGCCTGGGTCAGCACGTCGTCGGTGGGCAGCGTATCGGGCCATACGCGCGCCAGCAGCGTCTCTCGGCTCACCACCTTGCCGGCTTCATCCACGAGTACGCGCAACACCTGCAGCGATTTGCGGGTCACCCGCCGCGATCCACCGTCGATGCGCGAGACCACGGTGCGTCGGTCCAGATCGATGTCGTGGTCGCCCACACGCAGGATCGCATTCGCGGGCATCCGCGCTCGCGCCGCGTTGCCGGTATCACCTACGCCACTCACTGCCTGCTCTTCCATTCTGCCGGTCTGCCCGTGTGCAGGCTTGGCCAGCATGCCCCGCCCTGATCATGGAGATGGCGCGCAGCGCACATGCGGCAAGCGGCCCGCATCCATCCGATGCGATGCCGCGCCGCGGCGCCGGTTCCATCACGGCCCGAGGATGCTGTCGCCAGCGGCGCAGCGGCATGTGCCTTTGGTCAGGTCGTGCGCATGCGTTCAGCCAGGCGATGTGTTTGCACTGCGCGACGTGCGCCCGTGGCCGCATTGTTTGCATGCCTTGGCGTCATCCCCGGCCCTTGGTCATCGCGACTTAAAGCAGATTCGGCGGCGGTGCGTGCTGTCTAGCCTTGCATCCGTGCCCATGCCGGGCACGGCATGAAGAAGGAAAGCACCATGTACCGATATCTGATGATCGTCCTGGGCCTGGCCGCCGCCGCCATGCTGCCCGCTGACGCGGTGGCAGCTGGCAAGCAGGGCGACGCCGCGCCCCCGTCCTGCGTCACCCTGTCCGGCCAGCACAAGGCCGCGCGTGCGGGCGGCGAGGGCATGGTCATCGCCGATGAAGGCACGTATCTCCGCCTCGATTTCGGTCGCTACTGCGACGCGATGATGAGGAGCTCCAGCATCGTGATCGCCACCGATGGCCGTGAGAACGTGGTCTGCAGCCAGGGCAGCGTGGTCAGCAACCGGACCGGGCGCTGCGCGGTCCAGAAAATGCAAGCCATCGACGAGGCCGAGTACAGGCGCCACGCACGTCGGCGCAACTGATCCCGCACTGCTTGCCCGACGCGCAGGCCCGCACCGTTCTGGTGCGGGCCTGCGCGTTCGTGTGTCCGCCGCGGACGCCGGAAGCGGCATCCATCCAGCACCGGCGCGGGTGTCCGCGGTGTCCGCCTGTCCGCCATGCGGACGCACTGTCTGCCGGCCCGCCAGCGAAACCCCCGGATTTCGGAAAGATTTCGGCCACATTTCCGGCATTTCAGGGCGCGAACGCGCAAACAGATGACCAGTTCCCAGAAAGGAGTGGTCATGCAGGTGCAAGTGCAGGTGATGTGGCTCGACCGCGGTGATACGCGGCAACTGGAGCGTGCAGGCGATGCCGACGTGCCATTGCTGGCGACGCTCGCACGCGGCGCCAGCCTGGCGCTCGGCGGCGCCGAGGCGTCGTTCTGGCTGGTGCTCAGGGGTGGCCTGGACATCGTCGCGCGTGTCGGGACATTCCGGCTCGACGCCGGCCAGTGGATCCACTTCGACCGCGGCGCCCACCCGCTGCTGCACGCCGGCGAGCGCACCATCGCCGTCGGGCTGGTGCTGCCGGCCGCCCTGCAGATGCAGTTGCTGCGCTCGCCGCAGCTGGCGCTGTTCCCGGGCCGCGGCACCGTACCGGTGCTGGCGCGGTGGTTGCTGGCGCGTCGCTGGCATGCGGTGCTGGGGCGGCCGGCCCGGGGCATGCAGGCCACGCTTGCCGACCGCTGGCAGGTGGAGCGGCTGCTGCGCGCGCTGGCCGGGCTGCAGCAGGGCCAGCAGGCGCTGATTGCGCGTTGCCCGGGGCGTTCGCTGTCGCATCGGCGCCAGGTCTATGCACGCATGCAGCGCGCGCTGCAGTACATCGAAGGGCATACCCACCGGGTGGTCAGGATCGGCGAGCTGGCCGAACTCAGCAGCATGTCGGTCTGGTACTTCACCAAGACCTTCCGCGCGGTCTACGGCGAATGCCCACAGGCCACGTCGGTGCGGCTGCGGCTGGCCAGCAGCGCGCGCCTGATCCGCGATACGTCGCTGTCCATCACCGAGGTGGGAGCGGCCAGCGGCTTCGAGAACAACTGCAGCTTCTCGCGTGCGTTCCGCACCCGTTTCGGCGTGTCGCCGTCGCTGTACCGCAGTGGCGCTCGGGCGCTGTCGACAGACCCTGCAAACCCAATGGACAGGGCATGCGGCGCAGTGGCGTGAGCGGCTCATTAACGTCGTGTGGCGTTAACGCCTCACTAACATCACCAGGAGAGAAATCCGTGAAACATCGCTGTTCCAAGCCGGCCGTCCGGCTGGCCGTGCTCCCGCTGGGAATCGCCGCCGCACTGGTCCCATTCGCTTCCCTGGCGCAGTCGCAGCCGGACGTGCGCAGCCTGGACCGGATCGAGGTCACCGGCTCGCGCATCAAGCGCGCCGACGTCGAGGGCGCGGTGCCGGTCACCGTGATCGACCGCGCCGCGATCGACGCCAGCGGCCATGTCTCGGTGGCCGACGTGCTGCGCGACACCACCTTCGCTTCGTTCGGCAACTTCAGCCCGCGCTCGGGCAGCAGTGCCCAGGGCGTGTCCGACGTCAACCTGCGCGGCATCGGCTCCGACCGCACCCTGGTGCTGGTCGACGGCCGCCGCGCGCCATACGCCCCGTCGCTGGGCAGCAATGCCGACCTCAACACCATCCCGATGGCGGCGGTGGAGCGTATCGAGGTGCTGTCCGACGGTGCCTCGGCGCTGTACGGTTCGGACGCCATCGGCGGCGTGGTCAACATCATCCTGCGCAAGGATTTCGATGGTGCCGAACTGCGCATCGGCAGGGGCTCGCCCGACGTGGCCGGCGGCGACACCGAAGAAGGATCGATCCTGTTCGGCACTTCCGGCGAGCGCGGCAACCTGATGTTCGGTGCGTCCTACAACGCGCGCGGCATCGTGTTCACCCGCGACCAGCTCGGCGGCGGCACGCGCGGCAGCTCGCCCTATGGCAACAACTTCTACTTCGAGAGCGCGACCAGCCCGGGCGAGGAGGGCGATGCCGGTGGTGCGCTGCCGGGCTATGCCTGCAAGGATCCGAATTTCTGGATGAACGGCAGGAACTGCGTCTACGACTACAACGCGGTGGCCGCCAACGAGGCCTCGATCAAGAACAAGGCGCTGTTCGCGCGCGGCACGCTGCAGGTCAACGACGCGGTGTCGTTGTACTCCACCGCCAGCTACAGCCACGCCAGCAGCTTCGGCCGCTACGCACCGACGCCCGGGGTGCTCTACGTGGCCGAGAACTCGCCCAACGACCCGGTGCCCGGCGACGGCCTGGGCGCCTTCATCTACCACCGCTATGCGGCGGCCGGCAACCGCGACAACTACATCGACAACACCGTGCTCGACCTGGGTGTCGGCATGGACTGGCAGGTCAACGACCGGCTCAGCATCGATGCCGGCGTGCGCCGCAGCGACGCCCGCCTGCGCGACCAGGGACGCGGCTACATCGTCACCGCCCTGGCCGAGGCGGCCGCGGCCGACGGCCGCTACAACCTGCGCGATCCGTTCGGCAACCCGGACGAGGTCATCAAGGGCTTCACCACCACCACCAGCCGCGAGGGCAAGTTCGTCATCGACGAGCTGTATGCCAACGCCAGCCTGGACCTGTTCGACATGGCCGGCGGGCGCTCGGCGGTTGCGTTCGGCCTGGAGTCGCGCAGCGAGGACTACGCCGACACCTACGATTCGCTGTCCGAAGCCGGCGCCGTGGCCGGTTCGTCGGGCAACTCGGCCGCCGGCAGCCGCCGCGAGCAGGCGGCCTTCGCCGAATGGCTGCTGCCGGTGATGGAGGGGTTCGATTTCACCCTGGCCGCCCGCTACGACCGCTACAGCGACTACGGCGGCGACCTGTCGCCCAAGCTTTCGCTGCGCTGGCAGCCGCTGCCCAACCTGACCCTGCGCGGCTCGGCCGGCAAGGGCTTCCGCGCACCCAACCTCAACAGCATCCATGCCAAGCGTTCGTTTTCGGCCGAGCACGTGCAGGACTACCGCAGCTGCCTGGCGGTGGGCTATTCGTCCGCCGAGTGCGGCGGCGATGCGAACAACGACGGCATCGCCGATGGTCCGGTCAGCAAGGACGTCAGCTACCAGGTCGATACCTGGTCCAGCGGCAACCCCGCGCTGGGCTCCGAGCATTCCCGCCAGTACAGCCTGGGCCTGGCCTGGGACCCGCTGGACTGGTTGAACCTGACCCTGGACTACTACCACATCAGGATCGACGACCGCATCCGCCTGATCGAGTACCAGGAGCTGGTCGAATTCGACAACCATGGGCTGCCGCTGCCGGCCGGCACCTCGGTGGAGCGCCGCGCCAACGGCTCCATCCGCGAGATCAACACCGCCTATGCCAACGAGGGCGACCTCAGCACCCGCGGCCTGGACCTGAACCTGCGCGGCCGCTTCGACGGCGGTGGCTGGGGCCGGCTGGAGAGCTGGCTGCAGGTGGCGCGCGTGCTGGAGTTCAAGGTGACCGACGGGGCCACGGTCAAGGACCGGCTGGGCTGGGCGGCCGCCCCGGAGATGCGTGGCAGCCTGCGCAACATCTGGAGCCACGGGGACTGGAGCGTAAACTGGAACGTCAACTACATCGGCGACCAGCGCAACCCCGGGGCCAAGCCGACCTTCGGTTTCCTGGCCGGCGACCCGGGCACGCACGTGGGCAGCTATGTCACCCATGACCTGGCGCTGACCTACAAGGCGCCGTGGAACGCCGGCATCACCCTGGGCGCCAACAACGTGGGCAACCGCTACCCGCAGCTGGTCGAAACCGACGGCCGGCCCTGGAACTTCAACCTGTACAACGCCTACGGCCGCATCCTCTACCTGCGCTACACGCAGAAGTTCTGAGCCGCCGCCCGGGCCGTTTCCCGCGACGGGCGCCCCTGTGGCGCCCGTCGTCGCTGCGGCCCCGGCAAGCCCCCGCCCCGGGGGCCGCCGGCGGCGGCGATATGCCACAATCGCCGCCGCACGGCAGGAAGCTGCAGGACCCCGACGTTTGACCACCACCACCGCCACGACCACCCCGCCGCTGTTCTCGGTCGTACCCGCCGGCATCTTCGGCCCGCTGGCCTCGGCCAACCGCCAGAACTACTGGTCGCTGCTGTGCCGGATGTTCGACGAGTTCTTCGGCCCGGACGCGCCGGTGCCGCCCAGCCACGGCTTTCCGCGCCGCGAGATCACCGCCGCGATCGAGCGCTACCTGCTCACCGACGACCCGTGGGAAGACGAGGACGGCCAGGCCCCGGACGCGCCGCTGAACATGCGTGCCGGCGCCATCCACGACCGCTTCCGCGCCGCCGGCTGGCTGCGCCAGGAACGCATCGGCGCGCGCGAGATGGTGACCATGCCGCCGATGGTGGCGCAGTTGCTGTCCACCCTGGTGGAGTTCAGCGAGCATGGCCCGACCTTCGTCTCGGCCAAGATGCGTTCGGTGGAGCTGCAGCTGCAGCAGGTCGCCGAAGGCCGCCTGGACGGCGGCATCCTCGACGAGGCCGCCGACCAGGCGCGGCGCCTGCTGGTGTCGCTGGCCTCGATGAGCCTGCAGGTACGCGATCTGATGCCGGAACTGAGCAAGGCCGAGACCACCGCGCAGTTCGCCCGGCAGTGGTTCGAGCGCTACGTCGGCCAGCTGTTCATCGGTGACTACGCCGAGCTGCACCGCGCCGACCACCCGATGGCGCGGCGCAGCTCGATCCTGGCGATGGTGCAGCAGCTCGAGTCCGGCGCGCAGCGCGAAGCGCTGGTGGCCTGGTACGGCGAGCACGTGACCGGCGGCGACGCCGCGCGCGCCCAGCAGCGGCTGTCGCGCAGTCTGGGGCGGCTGCGCGAGCTGGAACGCATCGACGAATACCTGGCCCGCCTGGATGAGGACATCCGCCAGGCCAACCGCCGCGCGCTGGCATTCCTCGACTACCGCCTGCGCGCACCCGACCGGCTCGACGTGCTGCTGCGCCGCGCCTGCCGCGGCGTGCTGTCGGCGCCGGAGGACGCGCTGCGGCTGCCGGTGGCGCCGGGTCCGCTGATGGACGAGGCGCGCCTGCGCCCGCCGCACCGCAAGCCGGCGCCGATCCCGCGCAGCGCCAACGCCACCACGCCGCCCACCCCCGAGCAGCTGGCGCGGCTGTCGCTGCTGCGGCGGATGAAGCGCGCGCGCCTGGTCAACGCCGAGGACATGGCGCGCTACGTCGGCCGCCACCTGCAGCAGGGCGCGGCGATCGACTCGGCACGGCTGGACATCGCCAGCATCGAGGACCTGCGCGCCTACCAGACCCTGCTCACGCTCGCCCTGCGCGGCAATCGCAGCGGCGGCCTGCGCCGCGAGGATCCGCTCGGCCGGCTGCTGCGCGGCTTCCGCGTCGAGCTGCTCGATGCCGGCGATGGCGACGACAACGATTACCTGCGCGGCCCGCGCTTCCGCATCCTGCGGGTCGGCGCAAAACTCCCGGAAACCGCATGAAACGCAGCTGGAACACCCTGAGCCAGATGTCCAACGGCACCTACGCCGTGCAGGACTTCGAGCGCGCCGCCTACCGCCTGGCCACCGAGCAGGTGCTGTACGCCGCCGACACGCGTTCGCGCGTGGCCTACCACCTGGTGGAAGACCATTACCCCGATTTCGTCGCCGCGCTGGAGCCGCTGGGCATCCGCCTGGAGCGCAACGCCCACTACCGCTACGTGGTGGCGCTGCCGGCGCATGGCGAAGGTACGCCGGTGACGCTGGACGAAACCCTGGCCCTGCTGGTGCTGCGCCAGCGCTACGACGAGGCCATGCGCCAGGGCCTGATCGAGGACCACGGCGAAGTGGTGGTGGAACTGCCGGACCTGCAGGAAAGCTGGCAGGCGCTGACCGGCCGCGCGATGCCGGACGTGGGCGCGCTGCGCGCGCTGGCGCGCACGCTCAGGCGCTGGGGCGTGTGCCGGCTGGTGGAGTCCGAAGGCGACGACCCGCAGCCGTTCCACCTGCGCGTGCGCCCGGCCATCGTCGAGATCGTCGGCGAGCAATGGCTGCAGCGCCTGGACCAGCACAACCGCGACGAGGCGGGCGACGCGGGCGTGGAGGACGACGATGCAGCAGCTTGAACGCATCCACCTGGTCCAGTTCTTCCTGTTCGAGGCGCAGAGCCTGCAGCTGGACGCGACCAGCGCCATCATCGCGCCCAACGGCGCCGGCAAGAGCGCGCTGCTCGACGCCCTGCAGATCGTCCTGCTGGGCGGCGACCGCAGCCGCATCCGCTTCAACGCGCAGGCCGGCGGCAGCCACCGTGCGCGCACCATCCGCGACTACTGCCTGGGCGTGTTCCGCAGTGGCGAGGAAGGGCGCAAGCGGCGCACCGCCACCACCTACATCTCGCTGGTGTTCCGCGACACCGAGACCGGCGTGCCGCTGACCGCCGGCATCGCGCTCGGCGCCTCGGTCGATGAACCCGAACACCGCACGCACGGGCTGTACCTGCTGCCCGGGGTGGCGCTGGAGCTGGACGAACACCTGGAGCAGGTCAAGGGCAAGGAACTGCCGTTGGCCTGGAATACTTTCCGCGAGCACATCGCCCGCCGCTGCAAGGACGTGGGCGAAACGCCGCAGCTGCATCCCAATGCCGAGCGCTTCCTGCGCGACCTGCTGCTGCGCCTGCGCGCCAGCCCGGCGGCCAACCCCGACCTCAATGCCTACCGCAAGGCCTTCCTCAACGCGCTGAACCTGCAGCGCGTCGAGGACGTGGACCTGTTCGTGCGTACCCTGGTGGCCGAGGACCGGCCCACCGACATCGCCCGCTTCCGCGCGCTGCTGGACAGCTTCCGCCAGATCAAGGAGAAGATCGAGCAGGTCCGCCAGCGCATCGACGCCGCCGAAGGCGCCGAGCGCCAGTACGAGAAGATCGCCGCGCAGGCCACCCGCGCCGCCTCGGCGCGCGCGCTGGCCGCCGAGTACGCCCGCGACCTGTACAGCGAGCAGCTGGACCAGGCCGAAGGCGCGCTGGCCGCCGCTGAGGACACGCTGGCCGACACCCGCCGCCGCCTTGCCGATACCCGTGTCGAACGCGACACCCTGCGCGAGGAACAGGCCCGCGCCAACGCACGCCTGCAGGGCAGTGCCGGCTACGGCGAGCAGGCGCAGCTGGACGAACTGGCCGGCCGCGACCGCGACCGCCTTGCCCAGCTGAAGAAGGACCTGGCGCGCGAAGTCGGCTTCGTGCGCGAGCAGTTCCACCAGCTCGATGCGCTCGCGCTCGACGACATCGACAGCACCGCGCTGGCCGCCGCGCGCGAAGCGTGGGATGTCTGGCACGCCGAACTGTCGGCGCTGGCCGCCGAGGACGCGCTGCCCTGGGCCCCGCAAGACCTGTTCGCGCGCGCCCGCCAGGCGCTGCATGCGGCCGCGCCGCTGCGCGAGCGTGTCGACCGCCATGCGCGCCAGCTGCATGCCGCGCACGACAAGGCGCGCGATGCGCTGGAAACCGCGCGCCAGAACCAGAAGCGGCTGGCTGCCGGCCAGGCCGAGCTGAACCCGGATACCGTGCGGTTGATGAGCTACCTGCGTGATGCCGGCATCGACGCCCGCCCGGTGTGCGACCTGGTGCGGGTCACCGACGCGACCTGGCAGCACGCCATCGAGGGGTACCTGCGCAGCAACGTCGAGGCGCTGCTGATCCCGGACAAGGACGAGGAACGCGCGGTCAAGCTGTACCGTGGCCTGTCCGGCGGGCGCTCGGTGTATGGCGTCAAGCTGGCACTGTCCAGCCATGCACGCAGGTCGCGTGGCGCCGACGAGCCGGAGAGCGGCAGCGTCGCCGCGCTGCTGGAAGGCGTCAATGCCGACGCATTGGCATTCCTGCGCCGCCAGCTCGGCGAGCTGCGCTGCGTGGAGACCGAGGCCGAACTGGTGCGCAGCCGCCAGGGCCTGACCCGCGACGGCCTGCTCGCGCGCGGCGGCAGCATCGAACGCCTGCGCCTGCCGGCCGCGGGCGACCTGCGCATCGGCGCGTCCGACAACCGCGCACGGCTGCGGGTGCTGCACGAGGAAATCGAGAAGGCCGAACAGGCGCTGCGCCAGATCGAGCCGCGCCTGCGCCGGGCCGACGACTGCCAGCGCGGCCTGGCACGGCTGGCCGATGCCGACGCCGTCGCCCAGGCGCTGCACGAGCGCGTGCTCGAGCATCGCCAGGTGGCCGAGCGTTACCGCAGTGCGCAGGAAAGCCGGCTGGCGGCGCTGGACCCGGACCTGCTGCGCCTGTCCGAACAGCTGCGCGACCTGAATGCCCAGCTCGCCGGCTGCGAGCAGCGCGCCGATGCGCTGGTCGGCCAGGAGGCCGTGGCGGCGGCCAATCTCGAACGCACCCATGGCCTGCTCGACGGCCTGCGCCAGCAGGAGGAGCTGGTCGCGCGGCGCGCGGTGGAAGCCTTCGCCGATCCGGACGTCGATCCCAACCGGGTCGAGCGCCAGCGCGAGGAACTGGACGAAAAGCACCCGTCGCTGGAAGAACGCGCACGCCGCTGCGAGGAGCGGGCCAGGGACAGCGACGCGCAGCTGGCGCGGTTGCTGCCGGAGGCCTGGAGCGGACTGGCGCAGTACGCCCGCGACCATGGGCTGGAACTGGATTTCGACGCCAGCGCCTGGCGCCCGGCGCGCATCGTGCTGCAGCGCGAACTCACCCAGCTGCGCGACACCGAGCTGGTGCAGTACGAGGAAGAGGCGCGCCAGGCCTATGCCACCGCGGTGGACACCTTCCGCACCGGCGTGGCGTCCACCCTGTACGACAACTTCACCCGGCTCAGGACCCAGATCGCCACGCTCAACCGCACCCTGCGTGCCAGCCCGGCGTTCTCCAACAACGAGCGCTACCAGTTCCACTACGAGGTGGTGCCGGAGTTCCGCGACCTGCACCGCTTCATCCAGCGCGCCGCCGACATCGGTGGCGAGGACACGCTGTTCGAGAGCGCCGGCCAGGTGCCCGAGGCGTTCCGCGCGCTGGTCGAGGACAAGGCCGCCACCCACGTGGCCAATTCGCCGCTGGATGACTACCGCCGCTTCTTCCGCTTCGAGGTGCAGATCCGCCAGGAGGACCGGGTGATCGGCAGCCTCAGCGAACGCATGCGCTCGGGCTCCGGTGGCGAACACCGCGCGCCGCTGTATGTGATCGCCGGTGCCGCGCTGGCCGCGGCCTACGGCAAGAGCGAGGCGCAGCCGGGCGGGCTGGGGCTGATCCTGCTCGACGAGTTCGGCGACAAGATCGACGCGCAGAACGCACGCGCCACCACCAACTACCTGCGCTCGCTGGGCCTGCAGCTGGTGCTGGCGGCGCCGGATACCGCCCAGGGCACCTTGTCCGGCGTGCTGGACAGCTACATCGAACTGTTCCGCGACGGCGACCTGCTGCAGGCCGAGCGCATCGAGGTCACCGAGGCCGCGCGCACCCTGCTGCTGTCCGACCAGTTCGACCTGCACCCGGAACTGCTGGCGGCGGAGACCGAGCGCATCGAGCGCGAGCAGGCGACGTCATGACCCCGGCACCGGGCCGCGGCTGACGCGCCGGCCCGGCATGCAATGCAACGCAGCGGTCGCCGCGGCCCATGCACCGGCCGCGGCGAACGGCAACCTCAGCGGTTGCCGATGATCTCCACCCAGTAGCCGTCCGGGTCCCTGATGAAGGCCAGGTTCTTCATGCGCCCGTCCTGCAGGCGCTTCTGGAACGGCACGCCCAGCTGTTCGAAGCGCGCGCAGGCCGCTTCAAGCTCCGGCACCGACACGCAGATGTGGCCGAAGCCGCGCGGTTCGCTGTTGCCGTCGTGGTAGACCGGGCCGTCCTGGTGCTCGGTGCCATGGTTGTGGGTCAGCTCCAGCACGCCGGGCATACCGGCCATCCACAGCCGGCGCGCGGCGTCGTCCTCGGGCACCTGCATGCCTTCCGGCACGTACGCCAGGAAGTACAGGCTGAACGCGGCCTCGGGGAAATCGCGCCGGTCGACCAGGCGGAAGCCGAGCACGCGGGTGTAGAAATCCAGCGAGGCGGTGATGTCCTTGACCCGCAGCATGGTGTGGTTGAAGACGAAGCCGGTGGTCTCGGCCGGCGGCTGCGCAGCCACGCCGGGCTGCTGGCGGAGAGCGTTCAGGCTCATGGCGTTGTTCCTGGTGAGGGGGAGGGACGATTCTAGAGCGGCGCGCGGCAACGCACCGGGAACGCGGCGGGCCGCGTTCCCGGATGCCGCCGCCGTTGCGCGCCGGTCAGGGGTGCCGGGCGTAGGGCTGCAGGGTGCCGTCCTTGCCGAGCAGGGTGACCGTGAACGCGTCGCGGCGGCCATCGGGCGACTCCATGCCCGGCGACCCGATGGGCATGCCCGGCAGCACCAGCCCGCGCGCGGCCGGCTTCTCGCGCAGCAGGCGCTGCACGTCCGCGGCCGGGACGTGGCCTTCCAGCACGTAGCCGCCGACTTCGGCGGTATGGCACGACGCCTGCGACAGCGGAATGCCCAGGCGCTGCTTCACCGCCGCCATGTCGGCGCTGTCATGGGCCACCACGGTGAAACCGGCCGCGCGCATGTGCTCGATCCAGCCGTTGCAGCAGCCGCAGTTGGCGTCCTTGTGGACGTGCACGACCTGCGCCGTGCGGGCGGCATGCCCGGCTGCCGGCGGCTTGCCCGCCGCCGCTGGCGGGGCGGCATCGCAGGCGGCGACGGCGAAGATGGAGCCGGCAACGATCAGCAGGGCCATCGTCCTGTGCAGCAGTGTGTTCATGTGAATCTCCTTCTGAAGGGGGCGGAACGCCGCGCGGCGTTCCGCCGTGGGAACGGGGTCAGAACCAGAACCGCACGCCGGCGACCCAGCGCGATTCCCGGGTGGCTTCCCCGGCATCGCGATGCAGGTCGGCGCTGCGGCCGAAACGGCGTTCGTGCACGAAGCCGACGTACGGCGCGAAGCGGCGGGTGATCTCGTAGCGCAGGCGCAGGCCGGCGCCGACGTGGCCCAGTCCGCTGCCGACGCCGCGGCGCGGGTCGTCGTCGGCGGCTACGCTGGCCTCCAGCGACGGTTGCAGGATCAGCCTGTTGGTCAGCAGCAGCGAGTACTCCGCCTCCACCGCCAGTTCGGCCCGGCGCGGCCCGCCCAGGTAGGCGGTGGCGGCGAATTCGAACTTGTAGGGCGCCAGCCCCTGCACGCCGATGGCGGCGCGGGTCAGCCCGGGCGCATCGCCGCCATCATGGCGGACGCCGCCGACCAGGTCCCACCACGGTGAGATGGAATGGCCATAGAGCGCGTCCAGTGACCACTCGCCGAGCCGGCCCTCGCTGCGCTGGCCTTCGCTGCGCAGCCACAGGCGGTCGATGTCGCTGCCGACCCAGCCCTTGGCCGCCCACGACTGGCCGCTGCCGCGGGCGTTGTCCCAGGCTTCCAGGTGGTCGAACAGCACCAGGCTGTTGATGCCGGGCGCATGCTGCATCGCATGCGGCGCGAGCGTGGGGAACGCCGCCGCCAGGTCCGCGGCGGTCGGCGTGGCAATGGGCTCGCGCGGCACCTGCATGGCCGCGGCGCCATGGCCGGCGTGATCGCCATGGCCCGCGTGCATGTCCGCGTCCGAAGAGGTGGCAGGCATGGGGCTGGCATGGGCGTCGACCGTGGCAGGCTGCGCATGCTCGCCATGCATGTCGTGCCCGGCATGGGCGTCATGGCCGTCCGCGGATTTTCCGGCGGGCGGCTCCATCGCGTGACCGGCATGCGGGTCCGCGGCCGGCTGTGGCGGCATCGCGTGGGACGCATGATCCATCGGCATGGCGTGGCCTGCATGCATGCCGGCTTGACCGGACATGCTGGCCGGTGTCCTGTGGCCTGCATGCGGGTCGGGCGCCGGTTCGACTGGCTTCGCCGTCGGCATGTGCGCGGCATGGCCGGCGTGCGGGTCGCTCCCCGCGGGTGCGGCGGGAGCCGCTGATGCATGACCCGCATGCGGATCCGGCTTCGCGGTGGTTCCATGGTCGTGATGGCCCGCATGCGCGTCCTGCGCGGCGGCGCTGCCGGTGGCCGCGGCCAGGGCGATGAACAGCAGGGATCGGGTCGTCGTCTTCATGCCTCGATCCTCACTTCGCGCATCATGCCCGCTTCCATGTGGTACAGCAGGTGGCAGTGGAACGCCCAGCGGCCCAGCGCATCGGCGCGCACGCGGTAGCTGCGCCGGGTGCCGGGCGGCATGTCGATGGTGTGCTTGCGCACCTGGAAGCGGCCGTCGGCATCCTCCAGGTCGCTCCATACGCCATGCAGGTGGATGGGGTGGGTCATCATCGTGTCGTTGACCAGCACGATGCGCATGCGCTCGCCGTAGTTCAGGCGCAGCGGCTCGGCACCGGCGAACGGGACGCCGTCGAAGTTCCAGGCGAACTTCTCCATGTGTCCGGTCAGGTGCAGCTCGATCTCGCGGCCGGGTTCGCGCCCGTCCGGGTCCTCGAACAGCGAGTGCAGGTCGGCGTAGGCAAGCACCTTGCGGCCGTTGTCGCGCAGGCCGATGCCGGGGTCGTCCAGCCGCGGCGAACTGGCCGAACTCTGCATGTCCACCAGCGGGTTGCCGCGCTCGCTGGGGGGATGTTCGGGTGCGCTGCCGCCCATGCCATGCCCGCCGTGGGCGCCATGCCCTGCATGCCCGCCATGGCCCCCCTGGGCCATCGGCATCTGGCCGTGGCCGCCACCGTGGTCGTGGGCCATGTCGGCCATGGTCAGCAGCGGCCGCGGATCCAGTGCCGGCAACGGCGCCTGCAGGCCGTGGCGCACCGCCAGGGTGCCGCAGGCGTGGCCGGTGCGGCCCATGTCCTGTGCGAAGATCGTGAACGCGTCCTGGCCGCTGGGCTCGACGATCACGTCGAACGTCTCGGCCACCGCGATGCGGAACTCGTCCACGCTCACCGGGTGGATGTACTGGCCATCGGCCGCCACCACGGTCATCTTCAGCCCCGGGATGCGCACGTCGAAGTAGGTCATCGCCGAGCCGTTGATGAAACGCAGCAGTACTTTCTCGCCGCTGCGGAACAGCCCCGTCCAGTTGCCGGCCGGCGCGGTCCCGTTCATCAGGTAGGTATAGGTGTGGGCATTGATGTCGGACAGGTCAGACGGCGTCATCCGCATCCGCCCCCACATGCCACGGTCGGCGAGGGTGGCGCGCAGGCCGTCGCGGCGGGCGTCGCGCATGAAGTCGCCTGCCGTGCGCTGGTAGGTGTTGTCGTGCATCGGCATCTTCTTCATCCGCCGGTACAGCGCGGCCGGGTCCAGGTCGGTCCAGTCCGACAGCAGTACCACGTGCTCGCGGTCGAAGCGGTACGGCGGCGGCTCCAGCGGGTCGATCACCAGCGCGCCATACAGGCCCGCCTGCTCCTGGAACATCGAATGGCTGTGGTACCAGTAGGTGCCGGACTGGCGCAGCTGGAAGCGGTACTGGAAGGCCTCGCCGGGGGCGATGCCGTCGAAGCTCAGCCCCGGCACGCCGTCCATGTTGGACGGCAGCAGGATGCCGTGCCAGTGGATCGAGGTCATCTCGTCGGCGAGCGTGTTGGCCACGCGGATGCTGACCGTATCGCCCTCGCGCCAGCGTAGGATCGGGGCCGGCAGCGAACCGTTGACGGTGACCGCGCTGCGCGCGCGGCCGGTGAAATCGACCGTCGAGCGGCCGATGGCCAGGCTCAGGTCGGTGCCGCGCAGCTCGCTGGCGGCCAGCGTGCGGGGAACGGCGGCCAATGCGTCGGATGCGCGCCACAGCCCGCTGCCGGCGACGACGCCGCCCAGGGCCAGGCCCTGCACGAAGCGGCGCCGCGACAGCACCGAGCGCGGGTCGGAAAGGAAATCGTTTTTCATGGGAACTCCATCGGCCGCCCACCGGCGAAGGCGGACGGCAACTGCGGATTGCCGGGAGGCACTGGCGCATGGCGACGATCGAAGTCACCCGCGCAGCGTGCTGCGGGCCTTGGTATGGCGGCTACGCGCGGGCAGGCCGCGCGGCGGCGACAGCCGGATCAGGCGATGGGTGGCCGGTGCAGCTGGCGCGGGCGCACGTCGTAGCGCCCCGGCGTGGGGTCGGTGGGTTCGGCTGAGCGCGCGATGGCACCGGCCGGCGACGCCAGTGGCGTAGGCAGCATGTTGCAGTGCTGGGTGCAGTCGCAGTGCTTGCCGTCGTCGCAGGACGCGGCCGGCGGCTGCGGCTGCCTGTCGGAATCGTGCATGCCGCCGCCGTCGTGGCAGCAGGCGTGGTCCGCGCCCCTGTCCATGCCCACGGCCTCGGTGACCGCGGCCGCAGCGGCCGGCATCGCCATCGCCATCGCCGTGGCCGACCACACCGACCCGATCGCACCGGCGATCAGGGACAGGCACAGCAGCAGGGGCAGCAGGATGCGCGGCACGCGGGGTCGGGATGGAAACCTGCGCGCACCATACCACCGTGCGGCGTGCAGCGCCGCTGCCGGCGGCGGCCGTTCCCGTCCGCAGTAGAATCGGCTTCAGCTTTCATCAGAGTGTGTGATCCATGTCCCAGCGTGCCTGGGTGGCGGCGGCCATCCGCAAGATCGAAGCCGATTACAACCGCTCGGCCGATACCCACCTGATTCCGGTGGGCCTGCCCGGTTTCCCCGGCATCGACGTCTACCTGAAGGACGAGTCCAGCCACCCGACCGGCAGCCTGAAGCATCGCCTCGCGCGTTCGCTGTTCCTGTATGCGCTGGCCAATGGCTGGCTGCGCGAGGGCTGCCCGGTGATCGAGGCGTCCAGTGGCTCGACCGCGGTGTCCGAGGCCTACTTCGCCCGCCTGCTGGGGCTGCCTTTCATCGCCGTGATCCCGGCCAGCACCTCCCCGGAGAAGATCGCCGCCATCGAGTTCCAGGGCGGGCGCTGCCACCTGGTGCAGCGCGCCTGCGACCTGAACTGCGAATCGGAGCGGCTGGCGCGCGAGACCGGCGGCCACTTCATGGACCAGTTCACCTACGCCGAGCGCGCCACCGACTGGCGCGCCAACAACAACATCGCCGAATCGATCTTCAAGCAGATGGCCGAGGAGCCGCACCCGGTACCGGAGTGGATCGTCTGCAGCCCGGGTACCGGCGGCACGGCGGCCACGCTGGGGCGCTACGTCAGCTACCGCCGCCACGACACCCTGATCATGTGCGCGGACCCGGAGGTATCGGTGTTCTACGACGGCTACTGCGCGGCGCTGGCCGGCGCCGACTGGCGCGACCTGGCCTGCGAGGGGGGCTCGCGCGTGGAGGGCATCGGCCGCCCGCGCGTGGAACGCAGTTTCATCCCCACCTGTGTCGATGCGATGGTCAAGGTGCCCGATGCCCTGAGCCTGGCCGCCATGCGCCATGTCAGCGCCACCCTCGGGCGCCGCGTCGGCGGTTCCACCGGCACCAACTTCATCGGCGTGCTGCTGGCGGCACAGCTGATGCGCGATGCCGGCCGCGACGGTTCCATCGTCACCATCCTGTGCGATGCCGGCGAGCGCTACGCGCACAGCTATTACGACCCGGCCTGGTACGAACGCCAGGGCATCGACGTGGCCGCCGCCGACGCCGCCATCGCCGCGGCGGTGGACGGCCGGGGGCTGCCGGCGCTGCCTTGTGCGTGGCTGGAGCCGTCGCCATATCGGAACTGATGCCGGCCCCGCCGGACCCGTTTCCAGGACCGTCCATGAATTCCAACCCCCTGCTCGACTTCTCCGGCCTGCCGCGTTTCGACCAGATCCGTCCCGGCCACGTCACCCCGGCCATCGACACCCTGCTGGCCGAGGCCGAAGCCGCGGTGAAGACCGCCGAAACCGTGGCGCCGGTGAGCTGGGAGACCTTCGTGACCCCGCTGGACGACGCCACCGAGCGCCTGTACCGCGCATGGGGCCAGGTCGCCCACCTGCAGGCGGTGGCCGACACGCCGGAACTGCGCGAGGCCTATAACGCCAACCTGCCCAGGATCAGCCGTTTCGGCAGCACGATGGCGCAGAACCCGGCGCTGTATGCGCAATACAAGGCATTGGCGGCATCGCCGGAGGCCGCGGCGTTCGACCCGGCCCGGCGCAAGGTGCTGGACAACGCACTGCGTGATTTCCGCCTGGGGGGCGCCGAGCTCGACGCTACCGGCAAGGCGCGCTTCGCGCAGATCCAGCAGGAGCTGTCGGCGCTGTCGGCCAGGTTCTCGCAGAACGTGCTCGATGCCACCGACGCGTTCGCCCTGTATGTCGAAGACGAGGCGGAACTGTCCGGGCTGCCGGCCGACGTGCTCGCCAACGCCCGCGCCGCGGCTATCCGGGATGGCCGCCAGGGCTGGAAGCTGACCCTGCACATGCCCTGCTACCTGCCGGTGCAGACCTATGCCGACAACCGCGCGCTGCGCGAGGCGCTCTACCGCGCCCATGCGGTGCGTGCCTCCGAGTTCGGCGACGCCGCCCTCGACAATGGCGGCAACATCGAGCGCATCCTGGCCCTGCGCACCGAACTGGCCGCACTGCTGGGGTTCGACAATTACGCCGGGTACTCCATCGCCACCAAGATGGCGACGGCCCCGGCACAGGTGCTGGATTTCCTGCGCGACCTGGCCGCGCGCGCCAGGCCCCATGCGCAGCGTGACCGCATCGAGCTGGAGGCCTTTGCCGCCGCGGAGCTGGGCATCGACCGGCTGCAGGCCTGGGACCTTGCCTATGCCAGCGAAAAGCTCAGGCAGGCGCGCTACAGCTATTCCGAGCAGGAGGTGAAGCAGTACTTCACCGAGCCCACGGTACTGGCGGGCCTGTTCGCGGTGATCGAGCGCCTGTACGGCCTGCGGGTGCAGCCGGACCAGGCGCCGGTCTGGCACCCGGACGTGCGCTTCTACCGCCTGGTCGATGCCGACGGCGCGCTGGTCGGGCAGTTCTACATGGACCTGTACGCGCGTGAAGGCAAGCGCGGCGGTGCGTGGATGGACGATTGCCGCAACCGCCGCGTCAACGCGTCTGGCGTGCAGACCCCGCTGGTCTACCTGGTCTGCAACTTCGGCCGCGGCAGCGACGGCAGCCCCGCTACCTTCAGCCACGATGAAGTCACCACCGTCTTCCATGAGATGGGCCACGGGCTGCACCAGCTGCTGACCCGCATCGGCGAACTGGCGGTGGCCGGGATCAACGGCGTGGAGTGGGATGCGGTCGAGCTGCCCAGCCAGTTCATGGAGAATTTCTGCTGGGAATGGGAGCAGGTGCAGGCGATGACCGCGCACGTGGGCACCGGTGCGCCATTGCCGCGCACGCTGTTCGAACGGATGCTCGCGGCAAAGAACTACCAGAGCGGCATGTTCACCGTGCGCCAGCTGGAGTTCGGACTGTTCGACATGCTGCTGCACAGCCAGTACCAGCCGGCGCAGGAAAGCGTGCTGCAGCTGCTCGAGCGCGTGCGTGGCGAAGTCGCGGTGAATTTCCCGCCGGAGTGGAACCGTTTCCCGCACCAGTTCAGCCACATCTTCGCCGGCGGCTATGCGGCCGGCTACTACAGCTACAAATGGGCCGAGGTGCTCAGCGCCGATGCCTATGCCGCGTTCGAGGAAGCGCCCGACCAGGTCGCCGCGACCGGCGCGCGCTTCCGCGACGAGGTGCTGTCGCGGGGCGGCAGTCGCAGTGCGGCCGAGAATTTCCTCGCGTTCCGCGGGCGCGAGCCGCGGATCGATGCGCTGCTGCGCCACAGCGGCATGGCGGCCTGACGGAAACAGGCATCGCCCCGGCGGGATTCAGCCGCGGTGATGCCTGGCCGCGGTATTGATGCACGATCTTCTCCGCAGGGACCGGCCATGCCCCGTCTCATCCCGCGCCTTGCAGCCGCCGCCGCCATCATCGCGGTGGTCCTGTGGTTCCAGCCCGAGATCGTCGAGCCGCCAGCCAAGGTCAGCAGCAACGGCCTGAACCTGCGCAGCGCGCCGGACACGCGCGCCGACCGGGTCGCGGTCCTGCCGGTGGGGACCACGGTTGAAGTGCAGCGCTGCCTGGACGACCTGAGCTGGTGCAATGTGCGCCACGGTGAGCGCAGTGGCTGGGTGGCTGCGGACTACCTGATCGCCCGTGCCGATGGCCGGCGCGTGAAAGTGGCCGAGGCGGGCAGGGAGCTCGGCGTGGTCATCGAGACCGCCAAGCCCGGTGGCTGAGCCGTCCGCAGGAACGTTCCCGCGGACAGTCGACGCATGAATGCACGCGAATGGTATTTGCCTCTTCCCAAAGTGGAGAGGAGGACGCATACTTCCGCTCCTTCGCCGCCGGCCGTTGGTTGTCAGCGGAGTCAGGAAAGAAGTTGAAGTCACCCTCACGC
>QLAH01000176.1_pt1 | contig 50836 bp, 40 predicted proteins | sample 4693081 | NCBI WGS metagenome assembly QLAH01 (sample SAMN09425401, study PRJNA476045) | Lake water metagenome, whole genome shotgun sequencing project. | reverse complement strand
TAGAAAAGATGAGCCACCATGATGTACTAAAAGCATTAAAGGAGTCGGGCTTAGATTCATTGCCAGGCGCAGGAGCAGAGATATTGGTGGATCGGGTACGCCGATTGATTTCTAAAGGTAAGTGCGGTGCAGACGAATGGTTGGCCATCATGCACGAAGCGCATAAACTAAATATTACGACTAGTGCCACCATGATGTTTGGTCATGTAGAAACTTTAGAGGAACGATTTATTCATTTAGTTAGAATTAGAGAGGTTCAAGCCATGAAACCTACTGATGCCAATGGTTTCCTAGCATTTATTCCATGGACTTTCCAAGATGTAGATACTTTACTTACAAAGATTAGAGGGGTACATAATTTAACAACTCCTGATGAATACCTAAGAATGATTGCAATCAGTAGGATCATGTTGCCCAATATTAAGAATATACAAGCAAGCTGGTTAACGGTGGGTAAGGAAACTGCACAATTGTGCTTACATGGAGGAGCAAATGATTTTGGGTCTATCATGATTGAAGAAAATGTAGTGAGTGCCGCAGGTGCTCCACATAGATTTACCTACAAAACCATACAGGCTGCAATTATAGCCGCTGGTTTTGAGCCACAATTGCGAAATCAGCAATATGGTTGGAGAGAAATACCTGAGACAATAGTAGAGCAAACTATTGATTACTAATTATAGTAACTTTAAGTGCCTTAAATTTCTATTGTACTGAATAAAAAACTATGAATCTGTTTGAATCAGTAATATGTTATGACTATACGGTAGCAAGGACACAAAATGAAATAAAAGTCATTAAAACCAATGGTGTTCATATGATTGGTCTTGCTTGGGTGTGCAATGTGCTTTCCCTGATGGGAATTGGCATCATCTATTTGTATTTATCCAAGCACAGTAAAGAAATTTATGATTTTCTTGCATTTATTAAGTATTGGGAGTTGGCAGGAAGAATTGGCTTGATTATTTTTCTATTAATAGTTTATTCAATGAGTTTTGGTGCATATGGAGGGAAAATTATATTCTTGAATATTATTCGCCGATTTCATTCAATGGACGAAACGGAGAAAAACTTGGTAATTACAAAGGGCGGAAGATATTTTTACTGGTCTTTAATTACCTTTTTTATCATTGCCGGCGTAGTTGTTTATCTAAGTAAATATGTCTACTAAAGCCCTCTTCCCAAGGGTTTGCGCTATTTTTACGCCTCAAATTAAAAAAAACACCATTAGCTGTAACATAATGTTTGTTAGTACGTATCATAAGTACAAACCAGCTAACTGTTTCTATTTATATGACCGAGTTTGAGTACAATGAATGTGTAAACAACCATGCCGATGGCCTTTTTAGGTTTATCGTGAAAAATCTTCGGCATGAAGAAGACGCAAGAGATATTGTACAAACCAGTTTTGAAAAACTCTGGAGGAACCGAGATCAAGTAGAAACAGCCAAGTCAAAAGCCTATTTATTTACCGTAGGGTACAATCAAATGATTGATCATATCCGCAAAAATAAAAGGGTACAATTGAAAGAGGAATTTGAAGAACAAACAGGTATTCAGTACCAGCAACATACCGGCTTAAAGAAAACATTGATGGAGGCATTGAACCGTTTGAATGAAACACAGAAGAGCTTGGTGATGCTGAAAGACTATGAAGGATACAGTTATGAAGAGATTGGGCAAATCATGAATTTGAACGAGAGTCAGGTTAAAGTGTATTTGCATAGAGCTAGATTAACCTTAAAAAACTATTTGGTTAGCGCCGAAAACGTATTATAATGATGACTATTAACCGAAATAATTACGAACACTATTTTCTACTTTGGGTAGATGGAGAGCTCTCCCCCGAAGAGATGGTAGCTGTAGAACGTTTTATAGCGGAGCATCCAGACCTAGCCGAAGAATTAGCTTTATTACAAGACACTAAATTGGTACCAGAAGCGCAAATCATATTTTCAGGAAAAGAGCAGTTGCTCAAACAATCATCGAACGAAATAACATACACCAATTATGAGTCTTGGTTTTTATTATTTATTGACAATGAATTGTCTTTAGCTGATCGCCAAAAAGTAGAATTGTTTGTTTTGCAGCATCCGAATTTGCAAGCGGAGTTTCAATTATTGGTACAAACTAAATTAGCTCATGAAGAATGGGTATTCAACAATAAAGAATTATTATATAAGAAAGAAGATCAAAAACGTCCAGTCGTATTTATGCGCTGGATGCGTTACGCTGCTGCAGCTGCTGTAATTGGATTAATTGCTACTGTTTGGATGATTGCTCCAACCAATCAATTAAAAAAGACCATTGAAATCAATGGAACACAACCAGAAATGGTTGGTACTCAGCCTTCAAGCAATGTAGAAAAAAGTGAAATAGTTACTGAAGAAAATCCAAAGAATAAAATCAAGCAACTAAATCCGAAAGCTTCGTTTCAAGTTGAGACTCCTACAGCTAAAGCGAACAAAGTGCAAGTATTAGCAGGCAAGAATTCTTTAGTAACAATAATCAATAATGAGCCAGTAAGAAAAGATGAACAAACAATTGCAAGCGTTGAGCATAATTCAATCAACACAAGCCAGGCCACTATTTCCGAAAATGTTATGGAAGGAAGAAATGATATTGGGAATAATCAAGGAGTTAATATGGCCCCTGTTGAAGAAAAAATAGAAGCAGCTCCGGAAGAAGTTAAAACGGTATATACAGCACTGGAAGATAATGAACAAGATAAAAGCCTTTTTATTGGAGCCCTAGAAATAAATAAAGATAAATTGCGCGGATTATTCCGCAAAGCAGGAACGATCTTTCGTTCAAAAGCAAAACAAGAAGAAGACACTCGTCAAAGAAAATAAAAGCAAATAGTATGAAAAGAATTGTAAGCATGGTGGCAATGGTATGCATTGCATTAAGTTCAACCGCTCAGTCTACACAAGAGTCGGACACAATTAAAGTAGGTAATTTCGTGATTATCAAAAAGAAAGGATCTGAAGAAAACTCAACTGGTACTTCAAGAACCAATCGCGATAATTACAATTTATTACGTGTAGAGCGTAGGCCAGCCAAGCGTAAAAATTTAAGTACCAACTGGTGGATTCTGGATTTGGGGTTTGCTAATATGCGTGATAATACCAATTATGGATTTGCGCAAGCAGGATCATATTTTAAAACAATGCGTCCGCAAGATGGTCCAGTGAACGAAAATAGTTATCGTTTAAACAGAGGGAAATCTTCTAACGTGAATCTTTGGTTCTTCATGCAGAAATTGAATATCAGCAAGAATGTATTGAACCTGAAATATGGCTTGGGCTTAGAAATGTATAATTTCCGTTACGATTCTAGAATCAGTTATAACAATGATCCAACACCTTACGTTTTTAATGATTCTATTTCTTTTTCAAAGAATAAATTATATGCTGGGTACCTTACTGTTCCTTTTATGATTAATATCAATACTACCCCAGATAAACGCAAAGGATTTAGTTTTAGCGCAGGAGTAAGTGCTGGATATCTAATTTCTAGTAACAATAAACAAATTAGTGCCGAAAGAGGAAAGCAAAAAGAGAAGGCAGACTTTTATATGGAGCCCTTCCGCTTGGCGGCTATAGGCGAAATAGGATTGGGGCCCGTTCGACTATATGGCTCATATAGCTTAAACAGAATGCAGAAAGATATTACCCGTGTAGAGCAGTTCCCTTATGCAATCGGGGTAAGATTAAGCACTTGGTAAAAATTGGGTTCTTATTTTATCTTTGTTAAGTGAATTTAAATTAACATTCGTACCACAATTAGAACAGTTAATTTTCGTTTCTTAATCAGAGACTATGAAAAGGCCATTATATTGGATATTATTTTTTGCAGGATTTACCTTTACCACTTCTTTCAGGAAGCACAAGGTAATTGATCCTTCCAAAGCGGATAAGGATACCTACTCTGTTTATATTATCAAGAGTGAGTATGAGCTGAAAATTTATGATAAGGACGGCGAATGGATGGCATCTTATCCAGTAGTGTTTGGGAGTAAGGATTTAGGGGATAAATTATACCAAGGTGATAGAAAAACTCCAGAAGGGGTATTTCATATAACAGGTAAACGAAAACATGCTAAATGGGAACGTTTCATGTTAATTGATTATCCAACGGCAGAAAGCTATGCTAAGTTTAATCAACGCAAAGCCTTGGGCCAAATACCCGCAGATGCAAAAATTGGAGGAGATATTGGCATTCATGGCACAGTTCCTTATGATGATTATGCCATCGACCAATACAGAAACTGGACAGAGGGATGTATCAGTACTAAGAATAAATATGTACAGGAATTATTCGATTTATTGCCAGTAGGAACTCGTGTTGAAATTCGCAGGTAAGTTTTCCTCTTCTAAGAATATAGTTTGATTCTGTAAAAATAAAAATCCCCGCTCCGATTAATCAGAGCGGGGATTTTACGTATCATCAATCAATTAGATTTTGTATCCATTATCAGCCACTAAGCGATCGGAAATTCTTCTGCGGGCATCTTTGCAATTGAATGGTTCTACTTTGGTAAAGCGCTTCAATCCAATATGCATCATACGCAATTCATCTCCGTCGGCAAAGCTATTCAATGCGTCTTTACCAGCTTTGTTGATTCGATCAGCTGCATCGTATAAATAAGTACGCATGATATCGTTTTGAGTAGCTACCGCTGCGTCTCCTCTTAAAGAAGCCAATTTCATTACACGCAATAAAGCACTTTCTGCATGGAATACTTCAATAGCCATGTCTGCAATATTCATCAAGATTTCTTGCTCTTTGTCTAACTGCATCATTAGTTTTTGAACAGCAGCACCAGCAACCATTAAAATGGCTTTCTTGAAATTAGCAATGGCTTTTAATTCCTTCGCATAAGTACCTTCTTCTTCTGCACCAAAATCTGGAATGCTCATCAATTCTTTTTGAACAGACATTGCAGGTCCCATTAGGTCTAGCTTGCCTTTCATGGCACGCTTCAATACCATATCTACGGTAAGCAAACGATTGATTTCGTTAGTGCCCTCATAAATTCTATTGATACGGCTATCGCGATAAGCTTTTGAAATTACATATTCATCGGAGAAGCCATTACCACCATGTATTTGAACACCTTCGTCTACTACAAAGTCTAATACTTCACTACCATATACTTTTAACATAGCACACTCAATAGCATATTCTTCTGCTGCACCTAATAAAGCTTCAGCAAATGATTTTCCGCTGGCAGCTAATTCGTGTTCTTTATCGTCAATCCATTTTGCAGAACGGTATAATGCAGATTCGCAAACCCATAAGCGAATAGCCATTTCAGCCATTTTATGGCGGATAGCTCCAAACTTCGCAATGGGTAATTTAAACTGCTCTCTGGTTTTAGCATATTGAACAGAAGTATCGGTTGCTTTTTTAGCACCACCCAATGTTGCCGCACATAATTTTAGACGACCGATATTTAAAATATTGAATGCGATGATATGTCCTTTGCCAATTTCACCCAATACATTTTCTACCGGTACTTTACAATCTTGGAAATACAATTGAACAGTAGAAGACCCTTTGATACCCATTTTATGTTCTTCAGGACCTTGCGTAAATCCTTCTGTACCACGCTCAATAATAAAAGCAGTGAATTTGTCTCCATCAATTTTAGCAAATACGGTGAACACATCTGCAAAACCACCATTGGTGATCCAACATTTTTGACCATTCAATAAATAGTGTTTTCCATCATCGCTTAATTTAGCAGTGGTTTTAGCACCTAATGCATCACTACCACTGTTGGGCTCTGTTAATCCATAAGCACCCTTCCATTCTCCACTGGCTAACTTGGGTATATATTTTTGTTTTTGTTCTTCGGTACCAAAGTATAAAATAGGTAAAGAACCAATACCTGTATGAGCTGCAACAGCTACAGAGAAAGAATAGCCACCGCCCATTCCTTCGTTCACAATGGTAGAAGTAATAAAATCTTTACCTAAACCACCGTATTCTTCAGGGAATGAAGTAGAGAGCAATCCTTGCTCGCCTGCTTTTTGCATGAGTGATGCTACCAATCCTGGTTCCATTTTATCAATTCGATCTACAATGGGCAAAATTTCGGCATCTAAAAACTGATGGCACATGTCCATGACCATGGTCTGCTCTTCATTAAATTCTTCCGGAATGAAAGTTTCATGAGGATTGCTTTCCTTGATGATCCATTCTCCGCCCAATAAGGCTTTTGTTTTGTTTGTGGCTTCCATCGTTAATTGTTTTGTATGTTAAAGTGTTTAATTTAATTGTTCTATAGGTGTTAAAGTAAGGTTGTCGTATACTTTTTGGAATACCGCTTTCACCGTATCAATATCTTTTTTATCTACACCCACCAAGGCTTCAGACATCGTTTGATTAGCTAGGTCAATGGTAATTTGTTGCAGATCTTTTGCAGCTTCAGTTAATTGAACCAAATTGATTCTTCTGTCTGTGGGAGATGCTACTCTTTTAACTAGGTATTGCTTTTCTAAATTATCAATCAACCTAGTAATACTGGGTTTATCTCGAAACGTACGATTACAAAGTTCCTGCTGGCTTAAGCCATCTTCTTTCCACAAATGATATAATACGCTCCATTGTTCGATAGTAATTTCCAATCCCGCATTGCGGAAATTCTTCTGCAACCTTCTCGCCACGGCGGTAGAAGCCATTCCGTTGATGACGCTGTATAATTCTCCTCTTTTAAAATGGTTGTTTGGCATATAGTTAGTTATGCAACTAATTCAAAATTGGTTTCTTTCTTCCATACTACCAAGAATAATTTCCTAAAATTTGAGCCATTTTGCAGTGTCAGTTCATATTTAACTAAGTCTTGATTCAAGAAGAATGGTTTTCTTTGCCTGAATGGAGTATTGGTTCATGATTATCAGTGGTGTTTTGGCGGCTTTATATTGCTGCCTGATACTGATTTATCGATATTGGTTCAAAGCATTAAAGCCATTTCAACTACCTGTAGGGCTCAATCCAAGCCTATTCTTTTCTATCATTATACCTGCCCGTAATGAATCTGTCAATATTGAAAAATGCATACAAAGTATTCTTTCACAGTCTTATCCTTTGTATGAAATTATAGTCGTAGATGATCATTCAACGGATGATACTCCGCTATTGGTTGCTCAACTAGCCCGGCAATACCCGCAAATACGATTGATTCAACTCAAAGATTATGTGGATGGACAAGCTACCAATTCCTTTAAGAAAAAAGCGATTGAAATTGCAGTAGAAAAGTCAACAGGGTCATGGATTGTTACTACTGATGCCGATTGTTTGGTGCCAACTAATTGGTTGTATTATTTTAATGCAATGATTTTGGCAAAAGATCCGGTTTTTATTGCAGCCCCAGTCATGTTTACGCAGAATGGCCATTTTAGCGGGGTTTTTCAGGTACTGGATTTTTTGAGTTTACAGGGGATTACAGCCGCCGCTGTATCAGCGGGTTCTCATAGTATGTGCAATGGCGCTAATTTGGCTTATAGCAAACAAGCATTTGAGGCAATTGATAAATTTAAAGGGATAGATCATTTGGCTAGTGGAGACGATATGTTATTGATGCATAAAATGAAAAAACAATTTCCCAATAGTTTGGCTTATTTGTTTTCCAATGAAATGATTGTGTCCACATCGCCAATGCCTGATTGGACTTCGTTTATTCAACAGCGTATTCGATGGGCAAGTAAGGCAGATAGCTATAATGATCCTAAAATATTTGGCGTATTGTTGTTGGTGTATCTATTTAATTTGGTCTTATTATTAGGACTAATAATAGGGTTGTTTCAATTTGAAATATTTGTTTTGACTTGTTTGATTATAGCCGTCAAAACCTTGATAGAGTTATACTTCTTATTGCCCGTTGCTCGTTTCTTTAATCTTGAAAAGACCTTATCCTATTTTCCAATCATGCAACTTTTGCATATTGCTTATACCGTTGTAGCAGGCTGGTTGGGTAAGTTTGGTAAATACCAATGGAAGAATAGGACAGTGCGTTAATTTTTTTCTTTAGAACGCTTATCGGGGAACCAAGCATAGATAAACATTGCAGCTAAAAAAAACGGAGTTAATAGTAAGCGTATCATGGTATTGGTCTATTTCTATATTAGATACCAAAACTATCCAAGTGTTTATTCTAGAAGCATTAATTAATGATTAAAATGAGGCTTAATCGGTCAATACACTTTTTATACCGCTTAAATCGCTAATGATTCTTTTTCAATTTTTTGATGATGCTTCAAACTAATCAATATTCCAGTAGTTAGCCAGAACAATCCACCAATTTTGTCGGTCTCTATTAAATCGCTGGTAAAATTAAGTGATGCAATCATCATTAATAGAATGCCCAAGCCCAATGAAATTTGACGATAATAGTTCTGTTGAAATTGATGATAGAGTTGCTGGGTTAGTAATAGCAGGTAAATAAAAAATCCTGCAAATAATATAAGTGCAGGTAACCCTTGCTCTAAGGCAAGCAACAAATAATAATTATGTACAGTGGAATGTTCGGGGTTATTGCTGACCCAGGTTTTAAATGCAGCGGCGGTATAGGGTTCGTAATTATTGTAGAAACTATTTGCGCCAAATCCTGTCCAAGGTTTTTCTGCAACCATTCTAATACCTGCAACCCATCTATGGAAACGTTCTGCATTTGAAATGTCTTTTAACCCAATCGTTGCATTTAAGTGTTCCGAAAAATTCTCATGAAAAATAGTTTCATCGTGTTCAGGTGCAAACTGCATGAATCGATTGTTGTTGATTAGCACAATTAAACCAATAACTATACTAATAATGCCTATTAAAATGGTTTTGCCAAGTATATTTTTTTTAATTAAAATGTAGCCAATCATTCCTACTAATAAGGCCAACCATGCACCCCTTGAATAGGCAAAGAATAAACCAAGTGCTGCTATCATTAAACCTAATTGAATGATATATTTTTTGCGGGTATGTTGGGTGAATTGTAATAACAATATCCCAATAGGAATTAGGCAAACCAACATGGCAGAATAGTTTACATGATTCCTAAAAAATGGTCCCATTGTTTTTTTAATAGCCACAAAATCAAATCCATAAAATGCATGTCTAATAAGTGTTTGAATCACAACTAAGCTTAATGGTATGCATATATATAATGCAGTTTTTCTAAAATTACTCGAACGTAGATGTATCAAAGCAGTAAGCAATACAAATGGCAATAGGTACCAAATCTTAGCTAGTATAAACTTGAGTGCTAACCATTGGTTGGATGCATAAAATAAACTGATGCACATCCAAATTAGGAAGGCGATGATCCACTTGAAAATAGGCGATTCGAAAATAAACCTAAACGGAGATGGATTAAATAATATACTTGCTGCTACTGCTACAGATAAGATGATCAATAAGGGTTCATCTGGAAGATCTAAGCCAAGCGTGGGTGTGAAATTGTATTCTGTGGATAATGGAAGTGTAATCAGTAATAGCCAGTATATCCGTTCAGTTTTAGTAACAATCAATTGAAAGACTGGTGCTGCTGCAATTAAAATAAATGGTACGGCAAGACAATAGGGTTCTTGCGTAAGCAGCGACCATAATCCACATAAAAAGAAACTGCTAATTGCTAACCAAGAAAACTTTTTTGTTTGTAAAAAGCTAAGCATTTAGAAGCGACTGGGTTTTGCACTAATTAACACCAAGCATACACTGAAAACAAGTCCTAATAAAGCGGCAATAGGTAAAACTACTGCTTTTTGAGGCCAACTAATTTTTGCAGGGATACTAGCTTTTTCTAAAACAATTAACGCTTCAGGAGTGGTGGCTGCTGCCATTTTTGTTTCAATACTCATTTTATTGAACTGCTCTAATTGACTTAATAGTGCCGTCATTTTTGTTTTTGCAATTGCATCATTTGAGGAAGAATTACTCGATAGGTTATTGTAATCATTTGAAATGGCTGCAATGCTGCTGTCTAACTGCTGAGCTATTTTTTCGTATTGTAGCTTCCATATATTTTTCATTTTTGCAGCAAGTTGATCGGTCATAAAATTGACAACGGCTGCTGCCGTATCCTTGCTTTGGTGTGCATAGGAAATTTCTAGTTCATTGTTCACTGTTTTTACCAGTGTCAGGTCTTTTTTAAACTGCCGAATGCTTTTATACATCCTCATTCCCATGTCTTTATCTTCTATTTGATAATAGCGAGTCAAATCAAACCCATGAATAACCTGCTTGAGACTGGTATCCATGCTGGCCATACTCATCAAGCGATCTAAGTCGTCTCCTGAACCAAAAAAGGAATAAAGGTGTTGAATTTCATCGTTAAATAAACGCGCTTTATCAGCTAAAACTGCATTGCCTGGTAAGAGCTTGGTAGTAGCAGTGTATTTTGGAGTAATAAAAAAGATTACTCCTGCTGCAATTATAACAGATGCAATCGTGAAAACCAGAATGAATTTCCAACGCTTAAGCAGGGCAGTCGTTAATTCAGCAATATTAAATTGATTCATACAGGTTCTTTTAGTTAGGGCTTACCACAACATTTCTATCTAAACTTTCTTCTAATGAAATAAAGGTCTCGGTTCTTTCTATTCCCTTTATTTTTTGTAATTCGTCGTGCAATACAAAACGTAATTCTTGAATGTCTTTGCATACGATTTCTGCAAACATGCTGTAGTTTCCAGTTGTATAATTCAAGCGAACAATTTGTTTGATATTTTTTAATTCCATGGCTACGGAATCATATAATGAGCTTTTTTCAAGGTAAATACCTATGAACGCGATTACATCATAGCCCAATGATTTGAGGTCTACCGATAATCTTTTACCTTTAACTACATTTAGCTCTTCTAATTTTTTAATACGAACATGGATGGTGCCACCTGAAACGAATAATTTCTTTCCCAAATCGGCATAGGAAATCTCTGCATCTTCCATCATTTCTTGGATAATCTGAAAATCGAGTTTGTCAAGATTTAATTTAGTAGACATTTTTGCTCGTTTATTTTAATATTTTTCAAATATATGTATTGTTATTTGAATAATATCTATAATTTATTAAAAATGTTTGAAAAATAACTAACTAAACAAAGTTTATCTTAATTTTGATTTATCAAAGTAGCAAATTAGTTCTTTTTACTGTGGGGTGATGAAACTTTTGGCAGACATGCCCTCTTGTCTCGGGGGTGAGGATAACAGAATAAACGTAGCATAGAGCCGCAAGGATAGCAATATCTGAGCGACCGGGGTCGACCACCGAACTTTGTACTACAGCTAACTGCCTCGTGGAGGTTCGATCCCTCCCCCTACAGCATTGTCAAAGCTCCGAATTATTCGGGGCTTTTTTTGTTTAGTATTAATCCTGCTTCTGGATCTTTTAAAAGAATACTGTTCTCGTTTATTAAATTGGATAGGGTTGGATTTTTTAAGGAATCCAAAAACATATTTTTTAAATAGAAAGTTTGAATGGATTGTTTAGGTTGGTGCCACTTAATAATTTTACATTGACAACTTGCATTGGCTGGGGTATTAATTACTTCTTCTATTCTTCCTCCCTTGCCCAACTTTTTATAGACTTCTCTAATTCCAATGATTCGATTATTGGCACCTGCATCAAAATTCCAAGATGCAGATATCGCACTGAGGTATTCCTCTTTCTTATCTAAACTGAGTAAACTATGTCTGGGGTATTCTACTTTTTTGTCGTTATTTTTTATTTGTGAGTGGATAGAAACTAAATTGGGTGATTCAAATTGGGCATAGCCAATATGGTCAAAACTTGCCCCATACCTATGATAGGCGAAATAGCCGTTTTTATATTTTATTTCTACTAAGTTGGCAACCACTTTATGGTAACGATTTGGATCTGAAAGTCGGGCTTGGGGTGAACTAGTGTAACAAATCCAAACCCCTTCTAGCTCATCTATTTCTGCTTGTGATACCTTGTAAGGAATTAAATTAAAATCATTTTGAATAGTTTCCCATTTATTCTCAGACTGTCGGTATAAATTGAGGGTATAAATTGCTGTAATTAAAAAGACAATACAAAGTGGAATAAAAATCATCCGATAAAACCCTAACTTTTTAAGGATGGTTGCTTCTGTTTCTTTTTTTAAATTGGCAAGCTTGAATTTAAGTTGTTGATTTTCAGTAATAATTGAATAGCTGTCCTTACCAATTTCATCATTTTCCTTTGAAGCAATTAGCGCTGGATCTATTGGGTTTTGCTCAAAAGCTTGCCTTCCCATTTGGTACAAATACACATAACAAGTATCCACTAAAAAGGACCGGGGATTTGCCACCAATCCCATAAGGGCATCTTTTATTTGTCCACCGGTGATATCGTATTTTCTGAATGGATATTCTGCTTTTTCTTTTTGAGGATCGGCTTCATATGGAATATGACCAAACGCTGATGCTGTTTCAGGAAGTCGATTACTTATTTCACTTAATGCAATGGCTAACTCCTCATAATTTTTACGATTCGTGTTTTGAATAATTAATTTTCCAGTGTCAACCTGAAATTTTTCGATGGCTTTATTTAGTAAATAGATAATTTCTTCCTTGCCCTTTTTAAGCATATTAGTTTCTAATTAGTTGCAAATCAATGCATAGCAAATTTCGGAAATTCAAAACTCGTTTTGGAAATTACATTTTTTATTTGAAAACTGTTTAGAAAGGCTAAAAAAATCAATTCGGGTATTCCTTTACTATTTTGTTCTCGAAAATTGCTTTAGCTAACCAAAAAAAGGCTGCCATTATGAAATGTACAACTGTTTTTAAGCAGGTTCTGTTCCAAATTCTATTAACCTTAGGAATAATTCTTCCTGCAATTGCACAAAACAGAAACTTAAAAGGTACTGTTTTGGACGATAAAAAAATTGCCATCGCAGGCGCAACCATTAAAGTAAAAGGTGAAAATATTACCAAGGTAACCGACAATAACGGAAATTTTACTATTCCAATCAGTGGAACCAAAAAAGTATTGGTTGTTAGTTTTATTGGGTATGAAACTACTGAAATCCCTTTAGGGAATGAAGAAACGATTAGTGTAATACTTACTACAACTACGAATTCTTTAGACAACGTAGTGGTAAATGCCCTAGGTTTTGAAACAAGAAAAGATAAATTAGGGTATGCTACAAACAGAATTGGTGCTGAAGCCATCGGTAATTCTGGGGAAGCTGGTCTATTAAATGCTTTGGCAGGAAAATCCTCTGGAGTAAGGGTTTCTCGTTCTTCTGGTGACCCAGGGGGTGGTTCACAAATATTAATTAGAGGTCAAAGTACGATTACCAGAAGTACCGATCCCTTAATTGTATTAGATGGTGTTCCCGTAAGCGGAGACGCAAGAGGTGAATCTTCAGGTGGGCAAATTGTACAGCAAAGCAGGTTAAATGATATTAATCCAGATGATATTGCCAATGTTCAAATTTTAAAAGGGGCATCTGCAGCAGCACTTTGGGGTACCAGGGCTGCCAATGGAGTAATCATTATCACTACTAAAAAAGGGAGCAGTGGGTCAAAGGCAAATATTTCATTTAGGTCAACCGTATCGATTGATCAAGTGAGTGCGTTCTATGATTTACAAGAAACCTATGGACAAGGGAATAATGGTGTTTGGGCAGCAAATGCTATAAGAACCTGGGGAGATAAAATTGCAAACAGATCTGGTACAAGTGACGTTTTAAATACAACTGGAGGATACTTTGTAGGCAATACTGGAAATACTATTTTTCCTATTACTACAAAAAATTCAAAAGAAACCTTTAACCAAAAAAATTACGATGCAATATTTAGGACAGGGCAATTCTTGGATAACTCTTTGAGCATTAGCGGGGGAGATAATAAGTCAAATTATTTCATTAGTATTAGTGATTTAAATCAACAAGGGGTAGTAAGAAATAGCAGTGATTACAGGAGAACTAGTTTCAGGGTAAATGCTAGTCGTCAATTAAACAATTGGTTAAATATTTCTAATAAAGCTTCTTATATTCTCACTAATTCGAACAGACTGCAGTCTGGTGTTAACAATGCAGGGTTGTTGATTGGATTATTAAGAACACCTCCAGATTTTGATAATACCGATTTCACGGGTAGCTTCTATAGCTCACCAGGGGGAGCATTTGTTGCTGATAGACAACGTTCTTATAGAAATGCGGTAGGAGCAAGTACAAATCCAGGATTTAATAATCCATTATGGGTAATCAATTCTTTAACCAATACTTCAAGAGTAAATAGATTTATCAATTCTGCTGAAATTAATGTAAAGCCAGCACAATGGTTTACGTTTACTACTAGGGCTGGTATTGATTATTTTACCGATCAGCAGATCAATTATTTTCCATACTTCACGGCCAATGCAATCAATGGACGTTACGATCGGGAAGAATACAGTGAATTTCAGTTTAACCTAGATTTGATTGCTAGAGCAACCCACGATTTTTCAGATAAATTAGGTGGTAATATGGTTTTAGGCTTTAATTATAATAGCCTTAAAACAACAGGTCTTGGGGGTACTTCATTAGATTTTATTTTGCCAAATGGGCCAAGAGACTTTAACAATGTTACCCCTGCCAATTTTAGTGTAACTGATAATTTTTTAAATAGATTAACCAATGCCGGATATACGAGTATTGGAATGGCATGGGATAATCAATTATTCGTTAACGCTACTGGTAGATTAGAAGCAGCTTCTACTTTTGGTCAACAAGCAAAGCAAGCATTTTTTTATCCATCGGCAGATATTGCATGGCAATTTAATCAATTGAAAAGTTTACAAAATGCAAAGTGGCTTTCTTTTGCTAAAGTAAGGGCATCAATGGGTATTGTAGGTGTTCAACCGCAAGCATATCAAACAGCCACTAATTTTGTTACGAGAACTTGGCAAGATGGATTGGGAGGAGCACTAGATCCTGCACTTTACGGCACAGGATCTTATGTTCAAAGTGTAAATAGGGGAAATCCCTTTTTACGCCCAGAAAGAAAAAAAGAGGTAGAGGCAGGCTTAGACCTTAGATTCTTTAATAATAAACTTTCTGTAAGTGTATCCGCTTATCAAAATGAAACAGTAGATGCATTGATTTCTGTTACACAATCTCCTGCTTCAGGTTTTAATACCTTTTATACTAATGCAGGAACTATCGAGAATAAAGGGATAGAATTAGATTTAGGCTATAATGTTTTAGCAAAAAACAATTGGAATTTAGACTTGAATTTTAACTGGACACGCAATAGAAACTTAGTTACCAATTTAGGTGGAGCAGGTTCTATCACATTAGGGGGAACTGCTGGTGTTTCTTCACGAGCGGTAGAAGGTTATCCTTTGGGCGTTCTCTTCTCAAATATTTTCCAAAGAGATGCAAGTGGCAATAAAGTGTTGAATGCAAATGGTTTCCCAACAGTTGATCCAACAGCTGTTCCAATAGGAGATCCTAATCCTGAGTGGAGAGCAGCATTTGGCTTTAACTTGAAATACAAAAAATTCTACTTAAATGCATTAATGGAACATTCTCAAGGAGGTCAGGTAATTAATGGTACTGAAGCAGTGTTATTAGACTATGGAACAAGTGCAGCAACTGGGGTAGAAAGCGTTTCTACCAAAGACCTTAGACGATTTAATGGGACTACTATTTTAGCAGGTACTCCGTTTAGGGGGAATATAGGAAACTTTGGTGGCGCAGATGTAGCATTAGATCAAAGCTGGTATACTGGTCCTGGTGGTTGGTTTGGTAATGTGGGCGAACTCTTTTTAGAAGATGCCACTTGGACAAGGTTTAGAGAAATCAATTTTGGATATAATATTACAAGTAATTACTTAAAACAAAAGTTAGGGCTTAGCTCAATTGGTTTAGAATTAAGTGGAAGAAACCTGTTTATTATCAGTAAGGTAAATGGATACGATCCTGATGCAAACAATTCAGGTTCTACTTCAGGAAGAGGTGTGGTTTATTTTGTAAATCCTCCGACTAGGTCATTTTTGTTTACCGTAAAACTCAATTTCTAATTCCTTCAAACTTAAGTCAAATGAAAAAATATATATACGGCATTGTTTTATTCGCCACCCTGTTCACTTCTTGTAATAAATTAGTTGAAGGCATCAATACAGACCCAAATAATCCTGTTGATGCAGATCCGAATACGATGCTTACTAGTGTGATGGTAGGTAATATGAATATTCAAGAAGGAGATTTAGCACGTTTTGCAGGGATGTGGTCTGGTTATTTTAGAGGGTTTACGCAACAATACCAGAGTTATCATCAATATTCAGTTATTGCTAGAAATTTTGATGATTCTTGGAGAATTATCTACTCAGGTGTTTATAAAAATATAAAGCTTTTGAAAGAAAAAGCACTTGTTGTAAATAATAGAAGAATGATTGGTGTAGCTCAAGTGATTGAAGCCAATTTGTTGGGAACAACCACTGCACTCTGGGGAGATATTCCTTACTCCGAAGCTGCAGATGATCGGTTTAGTAGTCCAAAGTTTGATGGTCAGGCTGGTGTTTATGCAGCAATTCAAACTTTGTTAGACAGCGCAATAGTCAATTTAAATTCTTCTGCATTTGTAAGTTTTGCTACTCAGGATATCCATTTTGCAGGAAATATGACAAGGTGGATTCAAACAGCCAATACCTTAAAAGCAAGGTATTTTATGCATACCCGTGAATATCAAAAAGCGTTGACTGCTGCACAAGCTGGGATTAGTTCACAAGCCAATAATTTCATGGCACCACATAATGCAACCAATAGAGGTGCTTTTAATTTGTATTTCCAATTTCTATCCTTAGACAGGCCCAATTGGATTGATGCAACAGGTATGTTTGGGGTAAATATCTTGAATCCAACAAGAACAGGAAATAGAGCTAATGCAAAAACAGTTGAAAGAGCAAGATGGAATTATTTCTATAATTCTGCTAATAATTTGAATTTTACTGTCAATGGTTTCTTTGGACAAAGTACTTTTTTCCCTTTAGTTACTTTTGCAGAGAATTTATTGATTTTGGCTGAAGCAGATACAAGATTAAATGGATTCAATGCAGGTCTAAGTAGATTAAATGCCTATAGAGCCTATATGAATACGGGTGCTTATATCAATACAACCTATTTAACAACTGGTAATTTTAGATATGATCCTTATGTGGCTGCAGACTTTTTAGCTGGTGGAATGGAAAATTCAAGTTTACCTAATATTGCACAAGACAGGGCGCTTTTAAGAGAAATCTTGGAAGAAAGATATATTACATTTATCGGTCAAATTTAAGGGTTTAATGATTTAAGAAGAACATTTAAGGAAACAGATATCAATGTAAAAGTTCCATTGAATTTTGGGACTAGTTTTCCTCAAAGATTTATTTATCCGCAAGTAGAAATTGATATCAACAAGTCAATACCTTCAGTGTTACCTACCTTATTTGAACCAACACCTATTAACAGATAGTAAGCATTCTATTAACTTAACAGTCATATGAAAAAAGGGCTAACGATTTTCCTATTATTTTTTAGTGTATCTGTATTTGCAAAAAATCAAAGAGATACCGTAAGGGTATTATTTGTAGGCAATAGTTATGTTTACTATAATAATCTTGCTCAAATGATTGGGTTGATAACCGATAGTATGGATACAAAAATAATTTGTAGAAAGTCTACTGTAGGTGGTGCTAATTTAGGAGAACATTGGAATGGACTGAGGGGACTAAAGTCTAAAGAAATTATTGCGAATAGCAAATTTGATATTGTTGTAGTTCAAGATAATAGTATGTGGCCCATTCAGCATAAGGATAGCTTATTCTATTTTGGTCAACTGTTTTGCAATTATATTAAATCAAGTGGAGCTAAACCATATTTATACAGTACTTGGGCGCGTGAAAAAACACCTGAAACTCAATCTCAAATTAGTGAAGCTTACGAATCATTAGCTAAAGACGCAGGAGCAACTGTAGTGCCAGTTGGCGATTCTTGGGCATTGGCAAGGCAAAAAAATGCTTCAATGAATTTATTTCATACTGACGGATCACACCCTTCGAGTCTTGGAACTTTTTTGATTGCATTAAACTTTATCAAAAAGATTACTGGCACTTTACCTAAAAAATATGCTACCGTGTATAATTATTTTGATCGAGACGGAGAAACCTTTAGGATAATGCAATTAACTAATGAGGAAATTCAGTTTTGTGTTGCAGTTGTAAATGAAATAGTTCAATAATTTTTCTTCATTGTTAATTTGAATCATGGTCAAGAAAATAACTTCTAACCTAACATTTTGGGTTTTATTTGCCATCACTGCAGGAATATTATTGGGACATTTTTTTCCTGAGCAGGGTGTGGCTATGCAACCTTTAGGGAAATATTTTATAGATATCATTAAGCTTTTTATTAACCCTATTATTTTGTTGACCATTGTTACAGGAATCTGTGGAATGGGAGATTTAAAGAAAGTGGGCAAGGTTGGAGGCAAAGCCATTTTATATTTTGAAGTAATTACTACCCTTGCTTTATTAATTGGTTTAGGGGTTGCTTTTTTGTTTGAGCCTGGTTCAGGAGTAAATACTGCTGCAGTTAACAAGGGAGATATTTCTAAATACAGTGGTGCACCTATTTCTATTTCATGGGTGCAATTTTTTAAAGACAATATCACCATACAGGTTTTATTGTTTGCCATTCTTGCCGGTATTATCATTAGTAAGTCTTCATTTAAGGATAAGGTTTTAAGAGTGGTTTATTTTAGCTCGAAATATGTATTTAAAGGATTACACTGGGTGATGAAGTTAGCTCCCATTGGAGCTTTTGGCGGAATGGCTTTTACCATTGGAAAATATGGCGTAGCAACTTTATTGCCACTAGGTAAATTAATGGCTTGTGTTTATATCACGATGGCATTATTTATTTTCTTGATTTTAGGTGCGGTACTACGCTATTATAAAATCAGTATTTGGAAATTCTTGGGGTATATCAAAAATGAACTGCTAATTGTATTGGGAACTTCTTCTTCTGAAGCAGCATTGCCTTCGTTGATGGAGAAGTTAGAGCATATGGGATGCCATAAATCGGTGGTAGGATTGGTGGTTCCTGCTGGTTATTCTTTCAATTTAGATGGCACTTCTATTTATTTGTCTATGGCCATTGTTTTTTTGGCCCAGGTATTTGACGTCACCTTAAATATGGAACAAATCATTACCATTATAGGTATTCTGATGGTTACTTCAAAAGGGGCTGCTGGTGTTACGGGTAGTGGTTTTATTATTTTGGCTTCTACTCTTGCTGCCACTAAAGTAATACCTATTGAAGGCTTGGCGCTGTTGTTGGGTGTTGATCGTTTTATGTCTGAAGCCAGGGCCATTACCAATTTTATTGGTAATGGCGTAGCTACAATATTTATTGCGAATAATGAGAAAATGTTCGATCGTGGAAGAATGCATAAAGCCTTTCACAAGCACGATATTAATGACTATTAACTATTTCAATCTCACTCTCCAACCCGCGTATAACATTCTTCCGTTAATGGGTCCCCAAACTAAGGAAGCATCAAAGTAAGGACCGAATGGATTGGCGGCAGATACAATCACTCCTTGCTGAAAAAAGTTCGTAATGTTCTCTGCACCTATATAAAAATCCATGGATTTATTTTTTCCTACGGTCTTACTGATTTGTGCAGCCATTAAATAAAAGTCGGGAGAAATTGCTTCTCGCTGAAATTGAATGGGATTACTCAGGGTAGACGGAATTCTTTTTTGGCCATTGTAAGTGATGGTATAATTGAATTTCCAATTATTGCCTGTTGTATAGTCCAAACTTAAGAAGGCTCTATGTTGAGATACAAATGGTCTTTGTAATAATTCATTACCGTAAGTTGTTTTAACATCAAAAAAGCGATAAGCCATTTTAACTTCTAGTTGACTAATCGGTTCCATGTTTAACTCTGTTTGAAAACTATTGGAGTAGGATTTCCCTTTCAAATTGTAAAAGCGAATTTCATTGGTGGTTTCCAAATCAGTTACTACTTGATTGGTAAAATCGTTTCTAAAAAAGTCGATTGCTAAACTCGCTTTTCTGTTGAATAGTCTAAAGGATTGATCAAAGCTTATGCCTCTGTTCCAAGCAATTTCTGGATCTAGTCCGTACGCTTTTCCTATGCCTGCACCAATGATATTTAGTTGTCTTGCACTTACGAGTATGCCTGTATTCTCTGCAAAAATATTAGCTGTTCTTTGTCCTCTTCCTGCACTGATTCTAAAAATGCTCCCTTTAAATGGTTCGTAACGTATATGCAATCTTGGTGTTAGGAATGCCCCAAATAAATTATTATGATCTGCTCTGATACCCGCTACCATACTCAGTTTTTCTGATGCAGTATAAGTATATTCAAAGAATCCTCCTGCAACTGTTTCTGTTCTTAAGAAATTAGTCGTGTTAAATAATTCATTGTAATTATCATGTTGTAAACTCAATCCTGTTCTAAACTTATGATTGGTGTTGCCAATAATACTCTGGTAAATCAAATTGCTGTAAAAGCTTTTTTGATTCGCATTGTAAATGGTTTTGCCAAAATAGGATTTTTGATCATGGTTAATAGCGGCAATTTGTAATCCAATACTCTTGTAAACTTTTTGTGGAAATACGTAACCGATTTTTGCAAAACCCTCGTAACGATTGGTATTGATGCCTAAACCATAAATACTATTCGAATTTTGGTGTTGCTTAGGGTCAAAATTGGTTTGCCCACCAATTTTATTATCCTTCATTACTTTAATCCCGAATTGTGCCATCCAACCTTTTGAATCATTGTATTGGTATCTGTTTACCATACTGAACTGATTACCCGTGGGTAAATCTCTAAATCCGTCTTTATTAAAATCGATATTATTATTGTTTAAAAAATTATCATGCAACAATAATCCTGTAGACCATTTTTCACTCAATTTGGTTTGGAGATTTAAATTTAAATCGGTCTTTCCAAATTCATTAATGTATATATTGGCCAATAGTCTTTCTCCTACTGCTGGTTTTTTTAATTCCACGTTAATTTGTCCTGCAATGCTTTCAAATCCATTCGCAACCGATCCTACTCCCTTTGTTAATTGAATTGATTCAATCCATGGTCCTGCTATTGAGTTAAGTCCTAGCGGAGTGGCTAATCCCCTTGGGCCTGGTAAATTTTCTACGGTGAGTTGAGTATAGTTGCCGCTTAGGCCTAATAACTGTATTTGCTTTGATCCGGTTACCGCATCGTTATAAGATACGTCTACTGAAGGATTGGTTTCAAAGCTTTCACTCAAATTACAGCATGCTGCTTTCAATAATTCTTTAGCCGTCATGATTTCTGAGCGTATGGGGCTAATAGTACTGATAAAACTTGATCTGCGCGTATTGGTTACCGTTACGTTTTGCAATTGTTGATTGTCTGCTAAAATCACTTTTAGGGTAGACGGATTTTCCACAGTAAATGTGTCTGATTTGTAGCCTATATAACTGATGATTAATTTATTTGAACTGGTTGTCATTGGTATATTAAAATATCCAAGGCTATCGGTCAATACTCCTCTTTCTGTATTTAACCATTTAATGGATGCTTGGTACAATGGATTGAATTGTCCTTTTTTATCGGCTTCCAATACGATTCCTCTTACTTCGTCGGTATTGATATTTTCTGCATCGTGAGCTTTTTTGTTTTCATCGCGATAATGACAACACTCGGGTAGTTCGTTGTACACATTATCTTTTGCTTTCTTATTAAGTAAGTCGTGTCCTGCTTCTACAATTCTGGTTTTGATTTTATTGATAGTAACAAGTGCAGGAAAATAATGAAGGGTCAACATTTTTGAAGCAATATCCCAATCTGCTTTTTGAACCCCTTTTCCTTTAGCTGCTTCTTCAATTCTTTCCTTACACATTTCGCAGGCACCTTCTACTCTAAACTGTATGGTGGTTGCACTGGTGTCTTTTGTTTGTGCGGCTACGGCATTGGTAGTTATCAATAATAGTAATGCCAATAACCCGTATATATTTTTTTTCATCTTCTTCTATTTTAAAAATTTCCTGACACAATTTCTTGTGTCAGGAAATAATGAATTAATGCTTGCTATGAGCAGGCTTAACTTCTTTTAAAGCCATACCGCATTTGCTGCATTTTGCATCTTTTTTAGTACTGGTAATATCTGCATGCATTGGGCATACATATTGTTTTGCCAGTGTTAATGCCATTTTGCATTTGCTGCATTTGTCTTTTTCTGTTCCAGTAATTTCTGGATGCATTGGGCAAGAATGGGTAGCTTTTGTACTGTCCTGTTTGGGTTCAGTTTGTTGTGCATAGGTAGCAAGGCTTAAGAAACCTGCTAATACTAGCATGATGGTTTTTTTCATGTTGGTTTGATTTATGTTTAATAAAGAAGATGCGGTATGAAAACGCAAATAGATACTACATGAGGATATGTAGTATCAAACTAAGATACAAGGGTATCAGATTCTGTAATTACAATAAAATTGATAGAGCAGTATACTAGTTTGCAGTGGCGGCGGGTTGCTTTGTGGCACTGCGATTGCATCTTTGTAAGTAACCAATTGGTTGATCGAATAGAAACTATTTGTATTCGTATGTAACTCAATAGATGGCGTACTAGTCAAACCAGTTTTAGCAAAATGGGTATCCTGTGATTTGACAAACTTCACTTTGGTTTTGCAGCAATTTTTCATTTTATGGCTCATGCCACAACTGCTTTCTTCTACGGCTGCGTAGCTGATGGTAGTAGACTTGAGTTGATTGCAACAATAGAACTGCTTGATGCTAACTCCAATACTGGCAGCAGCATAAATGCAGAACATTAGTATTAATCCAAGTCTTTTCACCTTGCAAAGGTAAGGAGCATTTCAATTTTGGGCTTGTTTTAAATGTTAAATCCAACCTTTATCTTCGTGGTTATGGGCCAAAAAAAACTCATCCGATTCGAAGCAATTAAATCTTTTCCTAATGTGTTGGAGTATCCACAGGATATGAAAGGCAAATGGGCTACTTTTTTTAAGAATGATCATCCAATTACCCTTGAATTGGCCTGTGGCAAAGGGGAATATGCGGTTGGTTTGGGTAGAATGTATCGGGAAAGGAACTTTATTGGTATCGATATTAAGGGAAACCGTATTTGGCGTGGAGCTAAAACAGCTATTGATGAGGGATTAAATAATGTTGGATTTATCAGATCGCATATAGATATAATCACCGATTATTTTGAACCGGGTGAAGTGGCAGAAATCTGGATAACCTTCCCTGATCCACAATTAAGGGGGTCTCGATTCAAAAAGAGGCTTACGCATCCGAGGTTTCTGCGCTTGTACCAGACCATCTTGCAAAGCGGCGGCTTAGTTCACCTCAAAACCGATAGCCCTGACCTATATCAATTTACTTTAACGGTAATCAACTTATTCGAGCTTAATTTGTTAGGAAGCTCTGATAATGTTTATGCCGCAGGCGCTGTTAAACCAGAACTGCAAATTAAAACACATTATGAGGGTTTGGATATTGCTGGTAGCAACAGGATTCATTATTGTTGTTTTAAAGTAGATAAGCCCATTCCTATTGAAAAAGATGACGTTTTAAAACAATTGATAAGTGAACAAGGAACTGATTGAGGGAAAAGATTTTTATTATGATGATAAAGGCTACATGGTATTTACTGCCGAGTACCACTTAAATAAAGGTCACTGTTGTGGATATGGTTGTAGGCATTGTCCTTATGATTATGATTGTGTTCCTGAACCAAAGCGTTCTGCTTTATTAGAAGAAAAATCGAATCCTAATTAGCTTTTCAAAAGGCTTTTATGCTACTTATCATATGAAGAAGTCGGCTGAAAAATTAAAAAGTATTTTACCCAGTGGTGTTCAAGAACCTTCATTTTTTGAACAAGTATTTGAAGTCGCTAAATCAATTCCTAAAGGAAGAGTTACTTCTTATGGTGCTATTGCCAATTTCTTAGGCACTAAAATGAGCGCTAGAATGGTGGGTTGGGCAATGAATGCGGCTCATTCAATGCCAGCCATTCCTGCCCATAGGGTAGTGAATAGAAAAGGGTTACTCTCTGGGAAAATGCATTTTGCTACTCCTACTCAAATGGAAGAATTATTGGCTAAAGAAAAAGTTAAAGTAGTAGCTGATCAAGTGGTTGACTTCGAAAAAATATTCTGGGACCCTGCTGTAGAATTATCTTAAACTATATTTGCGCCCCATGAGCACAAAACCTGTTTTACATACTGTATTATCTCCTCGTTTATTAGACATTTACGATATTAGTAATAGCATTGTTGTAGTGATTGACGTGTTTAGAGCAACTTCTACAATAGCCACTGCGCTGTATAATGGCGCTGCAAGGGTCATTCCTGTTGATAGTGTAGATAAATGTATTCAAATTGGTAAAAATACGGGAGGCATTACCGCAGGTGAAAGAGATGGGAAAATAATTCCAGGTTTGGAGCATGGTAATTCTCCTGCTGAATATCCTCGTGAATTCATAGAAGGAAAAACTTTGGTATTGACTACTACCAATGGTACTAAGCTATTGCATATGGCTTTGCAAAACGGTGCATCAGAAGTAGTGACAGGTTCTTTTCCGAATCTATCCGCTTTGTGTGAACATTTAGTAACTGCTCAAAAAAATGTAATCTTAGGATGTTCTGCTTGGAAAGATAAATTCAATTTAGAAGATACTTTATTTGCTGGTGCTGTAATTGAAAGAGTAAAAGCGCATTTTACCATTCATTGCGATAGTAGTTTGATGGCAGAAAATATGTATCAACTGCATAAAAATGATTTGAAAGGATTTATCAGAAATACTACTCATTGGCATCGATTGGCGCAATACGGATTAGAAAAAGACCTTGAATATTGTGTAACTCCCGATCAAGCCAATATTTTACCTTTTTATAAAAATGGGGACCTGATTGTGAAGGTTTCTGGTGAATAACCAACAAATCATTCATATTTTACTGTTTATTAATCTATTTTAAATACGCTTTCCTTTACTTTTGCAAATTGGCCTTTTTTGGCCAATCCAACGCAATGGCACTACCTTATTTAATTAAGCATATTTACAATTTTGGTACGGAAGAAGTGATTCGTAGGGGCAAGAAAATTCATGCATTAGGCAATGTTGAATTGATTGAGTACGACGACTTAATGGGCAATATTATTTTCAGAGTTAAAGACGATGGTTATAGTACTTTTTATAAAGTGCATATCAATCAATTTAAAGACCCTAAAACAATTTCGTTAAGATGTACCTGCCCTTATAATTTAGCAGAAGTGTGTAGGCATAAAGCTGGTGCTTTATTTCACCTACAGGATATGCTCGATAAAAACCTGTTGGGCGACAAGGAAACTATTTACGACCAAAAGCATACAACAGTAAAAATAAAATTGTTGGATCTAAAATTGATCCGCATGCTAACTTCTACTGAGTCTTTTGAAAAAGCAGAGGAATATTTAAGAACCAATAAAGCAACTATCCTAGAAGCAAAAAATGAGCGAGTAGTGGCGGAGTTGGATTACGAGAATGAACACCATAAAGTTGTTCTGCAAAAAAACGAAGAAAGAAATTTTGATACTAGTTGTACTTGTAATAGTGAAACTGAACACCCTTTATGTGTGCATAAGGGGATTGTCTTTTTGCAATTGTTCAAAATTTATGGTGCTGGTTACTTTGATAGCATTAGAAACTGGGACAAGGAAAAAAATAAATTATTGGCCCTTTATGGATATTCTTTAGAAGATGATATAAAAGGAAAATTTGAATTTACTTATACAGACGGGAAACCGTTCTTGCGCGTTTTAGACAGTAGTATCAAAAGAGTGACCCTTGTTGCAGGTGTAGAAGCAAAGCCTAAGCCACTTGAAATACAGCCTGATTTTGAACCTGAAGCAGCATCTGATCAGGAGGCAACAATGAAAATTGGATTGGTTATCACTTCATTTCCTACGCAATACCCCAATGTGCAAATTGAAGCGGTACAAGGAGAAGCCAATGATGAGCTAACCAAATTTGTTAGCAAAACGGCTAAAATTGATTTGACAAAATTTGTGAACACATCGGTTTTTTCTGAAGATGACAAAATGTTATTGCAACAATTGCGTAAACTCATGTCTGCCGAAGTGAATCGATACTTAAATAGAAACTCTCCTTTCAGTGGTATTTGGGAAAATATCATACAGCAGCATACTGATGAATTACCCGAAGAGACTAGAAATTTGATTAATGAATACCTGCATCCTAAATTAAAAAAAATATTCACTGAGCTTAATCGTTCGCCCTTTGTATTTTATTTACCATCTGGTAAAAAGTTTATCACAGAGAATTTGCAGGAAGCCCAGTTGTCCGATCATTTTATTCAGCCTGAATTTAGTATCAATTATAATAATCAACAGTACGAAGTAACTTGTAATGTTCAGTTGCCTGCTAAAACGTATGCAATTAATGAGAATGAGTGTGAATCTTCCATGTTTTTTCAACAAGGGTCTAATTTTTATATTTGGAAAAAGCCAGAAGATATTTTACTCGTTGAGCAATTCTTGCCTACTGGCAAAAAAATAATTACTGAACAAGACTGGGCTCTACAATTGACTGATTTTATTTTACCCTTATCTAGAACGCATTCGGTGCAGTTTGCTAATGTGAAGAAGGAAGAAATAAAAGATGTGAAGCCAGAACTTAAATTGCTTCTTAAAGAGAAAGGGGAGTACTTATTATTTCAGCCAGTATTTAATTACAAGGGGCATGATATTCTTCAAACGGATAAAGAGAAAATATTTTTTCCTGTTGCAGATAAACTATTGGTCATTCACAGAAACAAAGATGCAGAGCAAGAATTATTGGCAAAAATAGAATCATTGCATTCAGGGTTTGTACGTCCGGTAGATTCTAATATTCTTGCCTTAAAAGGCAAAGATGTTTTGAGGAATAATTGGTTCTTCTTATTTATAGATGCAGTAAAAGAAATGAATATTCCTGTTTTTGGATTTGAAGCTTTAAAGAACTTTAGATTTAATACAGCAAAACCTTCTACTAAAATATTCATCAGTAGTAATACCGATTGGTTTGATGCCAAAGTTGAAATCCAATTTGGTGAACAAAAAGTAACCATTGATGATGTTAAAAAAGCATTGGCCAACAAGCAACAGTTTGTTCAGCTAACCGACGGGACCTTGGGTATATTGCCTGAAGAGTGGGTGAAAAAATATTCATTGCTATTTAGGGTAGGTGAAGGAAAGGCGGGTAATATGAAGCTCAGCAAATATCACTTTAGCGTAATTGAAGAGTTGTATCTGCAAAGAGATGAGGAAGAGTTATCTTTTCAATTAGAAGAAAAATATGAACGACTAAAAGATAATCACGAGATTAAGACAGTTCCTGCGCCTGCTCATTTACAAGCTATTTTAAGGCCTTATCAAGAGAGCGGGTTTCAATGGTTAAATTATTTACGCGAAGTACAGTGGGGAGGTATTTTAGCAGATGATATGGGATTGGGTAAAACCATACAAGCACTTTGTTTCTTGCATCATCTTAAAACTGAAAATGGTAGTTTAAAAGCATTGGTAGTATGTCCTACTACCTTAATGTTTAACTGGCAAAATGAGATTAAAAAATTCACTCCTGAAATTAGTTTTTATGTTCACCATGGTGGAGCTAGATTAAAGGATGGCATTAGTAACAAAGCCTATGATGTCATTATTACTACTTATGGTACTTTACGAAGTGATATTAAACAGTTTCTTGAAGTTTCATTTGACTATGTTATTTTAGATGAAAGTCAGGCAATTAAGAACCCAAGCAGTAAAGTAACCAAAGCGGCCTCTTTACTGAAAGCGAAGAGTCGTTTGTGTTTAAGTGGAACACCTTTACAGAATAACACATTTGATATCTATGCGCAGATGAACTTTCTAAATCCTGGTATGCTGGGCAGTATGGAATTCTTTAAGCAGGAGTTTTCTATACCTATTGATAAGTTTGGAGAGAAGGAGCAGAAAGATCATTTACGAAAGTTATTATACCCATTCATCTTAAGAAGAACGAAAGAACAAGTAGCAAAAGACTTACCTGAAAAACAGGAAATGGTTTTATTCTGCGAAATGGGACAAGAACAGCGAAAAATTTATGAAGCATATCGAAATGACTACCGAGATAAAATTTTGGGCGTAGTTGAAAATCAAGGAATTCAAAAATCGCAATTAACCATTTTACAAGGGTTAATGAAGCTTCGCCAAATTTGTGATAGTCCTGCAATTGTAAAAGAAGAAGAACGTTATCCAAATGTTTCTGTAAAGTTAGAAGAGCTTGGTAGAGAAATCACCGAAAATATCAGCAATCATAAAGCTTTAGTCTTTTCTCAGTTTTTAGGAATGCTTGCGTTGATTAAAGAGAAAATGAAAGAGTTAGGGGTTGATTATGAATATTTTGATGGAAGCAGCACGGTTGCAGAGCGAGAACGTGCTATTCAACGCTTTCAAAACGACGACAATTGTAGGGTGTTTTTGATATCACTAAAAGCTGGAGGCGTGGGTCTTAACCTTACTGCTGCAGATTATGTATACATTGTTGATCCTTGGTGGAATCCCGCAGTTGAGCAACAGGCTATCGATAGAACGCATCGAATTGGTCAAACAAAAAATATATTCGCTTACCGTATGATTTGCACTGATACGGTAGAAGATAAGATCCTTAAACTACAAGAAAGAAAAAGAAATCTTGCCAGAGAAGTCATTACAGATGATGAAGGATTTGTAAAGACGTTAACAAAAGAAGACGTAGAGTACCTATTCAGTTAAGGGGTTCACCGATTTGATGTATATAGTTTCCTGTTATCACGGTAGCTTGCCATTGGTATTAATCTTCAAGTGGTTCACTTGATTCATTTTTAGCTTTGAGCTTTCAAAAAATTAACTATGCGTTTACTTCTTTTGGTCCTTGGTATCCTTTCGAGTATTACATTAATGGCTCAAAATAATGCCACCCTAAAGGGGAAGTTAATTGATAGCGTCGGTAAGCAAGTACTTAAAGATGCTTCTATTACCATTTTGGAGGCTAAAGATTCTACATTAGATGTATTTGGTTTAGCTAAAGCTGATGGTAGTTTTTTAATAGAAAAAATTTCCTTTGGTGAAATGATTGTCATGATTAAGTTTCAGGGATATGAAACCTACTCAAAAAAAATAAATTTTTCGAAAGCGAATGCATCGGTAGACCTGGGAAGCATTTATATGCGTTTGGCTGCTAATGAATTAGGAGAAGTTACGGTAACTCAATCTCCTATCACGATAAAAAAAGATACGGTTCAATTTAATGCCTCTAGTTTTAAAACAAAACCTAATGCTGTTTTAGAAGATTTGTTGAAAAAATTACCAGGTGTTCAAGTGGAAGCAGATGGTACAATTAAAGCACAAGGAGAGAATGTACAAAGAGTATTAGTGGATGGAAAAAGATTTTTTGGAGACGACCCCAAATTGGCAACGAAAAACTTACCTCCTGACATGATTGATAAAATTCAAGTTTTTGATGCGTTGAACGACCAAAGTGCATTTACTGGTTTTGATGATGGGAACAGGGTCAAGACCATCAATATCACTACCAAAAAAGACAAACGCAAGGGGTACTTTGGAAGAGCAATATTAGGTGGAGGGTCAGATTCTCAAGAAGGTCGTTACGATAATAGTGTAAACCTGAGTTATTTTAACGGGGATCGTCAAATTACATTTACTGGGCAAGCCAACAATGTAAATAAGCAAAATTTTGGAGGACAAGATTTATTTGGAGGTGGGGCCGGGGGTGCTAGAGGTGGAGGTGCAGGTAGTTTTGCAGGTGCTATTCGCGGAGCTGTTTCTGCTGCTTCGCCTGCGAGTAATAGCGGAGGTATTATCAGAACACTTGCTGGAGGTCTAAACTACAAAGATATTTGGGGTAAAAATAAAAAGACGGATGTATCTGGGAGTTATTTTTATAACAATCAACAAACTTTAAGAGAACAAAATAGTTTCACTCAGAACTTAATTCCTGGAAGTCCTGATTCCTCTATTTTTAATACTCAAACGAATAATTCAGTTACTAATAATCAGAATCATCGAATTAATTTAAATATAGAACACCAATTTGATTCTTCTAATTCATTAATTATCAGACCTAATATTAGTTTTCAAGAGACAGAATCTTCAAATGAGGCAACCACTTTTTCTACAAGAGGCAGTAGTAAGAATTTAAATAATTCTGTAGCATTAACCAATAGAAGTAATAGTGGATATAATGCAGGATTAGAGGCAACATTTAGACATCGATTTAAAAAGAAGGGCAGAACTTATTCAATTGCGTTTAACCCCTCTCAAAGTGTTAATGATGGCAATACTTCAAATTATTCTATCAATAACTTCTTTAATAGGCCAATTCCAGTTGCTGATACGATTAATCAAATTGGCATAACAAATAGGGATAGTAAAACGATGAATGCAACATTCTCTTACACCGAACCTATTGGTAAAAATCAAATTTTAGAATTCAACTATAATTACAACTCTAATATTAATAATTCTGGTACACAAACTTTTGCTTTCAATAAAGCCAGTGGCCAATATGATTTGGTAGTGCCTAATTTAACCAACGTTTTTGAGAATACATTTAACTCTAATAGAGTGACTTTGAATTATCGTTTGCAAAATGCGAAGTATAATTTTAGTATAGGATCTGGAATTCAAATGGGCGATTTAGTTAGTAAAAATATTAGCAGGGATAGTTCTATTAGACAAAATTTTGTGAATTTCTTTCCTACCATGAATTTTCGCTATGACTTTACTAAAACAGCTAATCTTCGTATCTTCTATAATGGACGAACAGGTCAGCCTTCAGCTCAACAATTACAGCCAGTGGTTGATAATTCTAATCCATTGAATATCACTTCTGGAAATCCCGATTTGAAGCAACAATTCATTCATACTTTCAGGATTCTTTATAACTCATTCAATATTTTCACACAGAAATTGTTTTTTGCAACCATCAATGCAAATGTTACAGCAAATGATATACAGAATTCAACTACTTATTTGCCGAATGGTGCCCAATTTACTAGACCAGTTAACTTGAGTGGAACATACAATTTAAATGGTTTTATCAATTATGGATTTCCTTTAAAGAAACCCAAAAGCAATATTAATTTAGGTTTAAACTTGAGTAGAAGCCAAAGTCAAACGCTGGTAAATGAGTTAAGCAACTATACTAGAAATACCACAGCAGGTTTCAACGCGTCTTGGACAACAAATATTAAGGAAGGCTTTGACATGAATTTCTCCTCTAATTCTAGCTTTAGCTTTGCCAGATATACTTTACAGCCTCAACAAAATGGTGACTTTTTTACCCAAACATTTGTAGCTGAACCAACCATTTTCACCAAAAAAGGATGGGTTTTTTCTACAGATTTCAGGTATATCAAAAATACGGGCAGGGCCGAAGGGTTTAATACCAATATTCCATTGTGGAGTGCAAGCATCGCCAAGCAATTGTTTAAAAAGAAAGAAGGAGAACTTAAGTTCTATGTATTTGACTTACTCAATCAGAATCAGAGTTTAACTAGAAATGTTACAGGTAATACTATTCAAGACGTTTCTACAGTTGTTTTGAAAAGGTACTTTATGATAAGCTTCACCTATAACTTAAGAAGTTTTGGTGCACCAGCAGGCAACCAACAAAGAGGGCCAATGCAAATGTTTAGGGGAGCCCCAGGTCAGGGAATGCAAATGATGAGAAATTTTGGACAATAGTTGTTAACTAAACTCAAATTTTAGTTTTATTGCTCATTGTATTTCAAAGTAATGTAAATTTGCATTTCATTTGAAACAATGGTGTCAAGCATTTCATACAATTTTATTACTAACATCTGTTCGTATTTCACAAAGCAGATGATGATACCATTCATCGTATTACCGAGACCACGACGTGGTTTCTGATAGGACGAGCAACTGGCAATTGCCCCTATCAGTGAAAATTTCTCCGAAAAATTGGTTAGGGCTTAACGCTATCTTTTTACTCTCTTTAATCATATAAGTACATTGGAACAGTCAATTATTGTTCGTGTAGCAACTGCTAATGATATTCATTATGCAACTACAATTACAGATGAAATGGAATCTTCTGCAAAGGCGCGAGGTACAGGTATTGCTAAAAGAAGCCCTGATTATGTTGCCAATAAAATGCGCGAAGGAAAAGCAGTTATTGCAGTAGAGCCCAGTGGGAAATGGGTGGGTTTTTGTTATATTGAAGTATGGGGGCACGAACAGTTTGTAGCCAATAGTGGATTAATTGTTTCTCCTGCTTACAGAAAAAGTGGGGTAGCCAAACAAATTAAGCAGACCATTTTCAATTTGTCTCGTAATAAATATCCAACTGCAAAAATATTTGGATTGACCACTGGCTTGGCGGTCATGAAGATCAATAGTGAATTGGGTTATGAACCTGTTACCTATAGTGAGCTTACGAATGATGAAGAATTTTGGGCAGGTTGTAAAAGCTGTGTGAATTATGATATTTTGATGAGTAAGGATCGTAAAAATTGCATGTGTACTGCAATGCTTTATGATCCGGCAGATCATTATGAACCAGCTGAAACCATTGCCGACTTTAAACAAAACTCAAAATTATACGAGCGTTTTATGAAAGTGAAGCAGAGTAAATTATTGAAATGGTTCAGGAAAAAGACATCTAAAAATTATTTCGTTCAATTCTAAATGCAGCAATTATGCAAGCAAAAAAACTGGTTTTAGGTTTTAGTGGAGGATTAGACACTACTTATTGCGCCATTTATTTGTCTCAGGAAAAAGGCTTTGAAGTACATAGCGTTATCGTGAACACAGGGGGATTTTCAGAAGATGAATTGGTGCAAATAGAAAAGCATGCTTATGCACTAGGTGTTAAAACACATACCACCATCAACGCAGTAAAAAGTTATTATGATAGTATTGTAAAATACCTGATTTACGGGAACGTACTAAAGAATAACACCTATCCTCTAAGTGTAAGTGCAGAGCGATTGAGTCAGGCGATGCATATTGCTGAGCACACTAAAAAGATGAACGCAATTGCCGTAGCGCATGGTAGTACGGGTGCTGGTAATGATCAGGTAAGATTTGATATGATATTCAATATCATGATTCCTGGAATAGAAATCATTACTCCTATTAGAGATTTACAATTAAGTAGAGAAGCTGAAATTGAATACCTCAAAGGAAAAGGTGTTCAAATGAATTTTGAAAAAGCAGCCTATTCAATCAATAAGGGACTTTGGGGAACCAGTGTAGGTGGAAAAGAAACCTTGTATTCAAAAGGCTTATTACCCGAAGCTGCATGGCCTACTCAAGTAACCAAAACGGGTGAAGAGGAAATCAAGATTCATTTTGAAAAAGGAGCAATTACTTGGGTTAACAATCAACACTTTACGCATCCATCTCATGCCATACAATATATACAATCTTTAGCTGCACCTTATGGCATTGGAAGAGATATTCATGTAGGAGATACGATTATAGGAATTAAGGGAAGAGTCGGTTTTGAAGCTGCTGCACCAATGGTCATTATTAAAGCACATCATGCTCTTGAAAAACATGTATTAACAAAGTGGCAGTTAAATTGGAAAGACCAGTTAGCACAATTTTATGGGAATTGGCTGCATGAAGGTCAAATGATGGATCCTGTGATGAGAAATATAGAAGCATTTTTAGAAGATACGCAGGAGCATGTAACGGGCTCTGTATATGTTCAGTTGTTACCATATCGTTTCCAAATTATAGGCATTGAATCTGAATACGATTTAATGAGTAGTAAGTTTGGAAAATATGGAGAAATGAATAATGGTTGGACGGGTAATGACGTAAGAGGGTTTTCTAAAATATTTGGTAATCAAACAGCTATTTATCACAATATTAAAAATGCATCCAATGATTAGAGTTGGAATAATTGGCGGTGCGGGTTATACAGGAGGGGAATTAATAAGGATATTATTAAATCATCCTGACGTAACCATCAGCTTTGTTCATAGTTCTAGTAATGCAGGCAATACTTTGTATAAGGTTCATGCAGATTTATTGGGTGAAACTGATTTGCTTTTTACAGACGTATTAAGCAATGATATTGATGTCTTGTTTTTATGTATGGGTCATGGTGATTCAGCTGCATTTTTGAAAGAAAATCCTATTGCATCAACTATTAAAATAATCGATCTCTCGCAAGATTTTAGATTAATTGACAGCTCCGTATTGAATGATCGATCATTCGTTTATGGATTACCCGAGTTAAATAAGGATGCAATTATTAATGCACAAAATATTGCTAATCCGGGTTGTTTTGCAACAGCTATACAATTGGGCTTGTTGCCATTGGCCAAAGCAGGTGTATTAGCCGATATTTATACTACCGGTATAACTGGCTCAACAGGTGCCGGCCAAAGCTTAAGCAATACTTCGCATTTTAGTTGGAGGGCTAATAATATTGAAGCGTATAAAACACTTGCCCATCAACATGTGAAAGAGATTACGCAGTCTATAAATCAATTGCAAGTAGATGATGCGCTTTCTATAAATGGAGAAGGAAGAGGATTGCATTTTGTTCCGTGGAGAGGAGATTTTACCAGAGGAATTTATATTAGTTCTATTGTAGAAATAGGATTGCCTTTTGAAGAAGTAAAGCAGTTATATCAATCGTTTTATGCAGATGCAGCTTTTACTACTGTATCAGACAAAATGATTAATCTGAAGCAGGTAGTAAATACGAATAAGTGTTTAATTCATTTAGAAAAGCAAGGAAATAAACTGGTTGTACATAGTGCCATAGATAATTTATTAAAAGGTGCAAGTGGTCAAGCTGTTCAGAACATGAATTTATTATTTGGATTAAATGAAAAGGTCGGATTAAAATTGAAAGCCAGTTATTTTTAGATATGAAATTATTTGATGTATATCCGTTAAACAATATCACCATTAATAGGGCCCAAGGATCTTATGTGTGGGACAGCAATGGTGTTCAGTATCTTGATATGTATGGTGGACATGCAGTCATTAGTATTGGCCACACCCATCCACATTGGGTGAAACGTATTCAAGTGCAATTAGAAAAAATTGCTTTTTATTCTAATTCAATTATTATTCCGTTGCAACAGGAATTGGCAGACAAGCTTGGATTAATCAGTGGAAAAACAGACTATCAATTGTTTTTATGCAATAGTGGTGCTGAAGCCAATGAGAATGCTCTTAAACTAGCTTCTTTTCATACTGGAAGAAAAAAAGTAATTGCTTTTACCAAATCTTTTCACGGTAGAACCTCATTGGCTGTAGCTGCTACTGACAATCCAGCTATCGTTGCACCAGTGAATCAAACGGATAATATTATTTTTCTGCCCTTTAATGATGAAGCTGCTCTAGATGCATGTTTTAAAGCACATGGTTCAGAAATTGCGGCAGTCATTATTGAAGGTATTCAAGGAGTAGGGGGAATTGTACCAGCTACTATTCCTTTCTTAAAATTGATCAGAAGTTTATGTGATCAATATGGATCGGTTTACATAGCAGATAGTGTACAATGTGGATATGGAAGAACGGGTCAATTTTTTGCACACGATATTGCTGAAGTAAACGCCGACATCTATTCTATGGCAAAAGGCATGGGTAATGGGTTTCCTATAGGAGGGATTTTAATTGCACCGCATATTCAATCTAAACATGGAATGTTGGGTACTACTTTTGGCGGCAATCGTTTGGCATGTGCTGCTGCCTTGGCTGTTTTAGAAGTAATGGAGGAAGAAAATTTGATGAGTATGGCCAAGCAAAGAGGGATGTATTTGATGAATCAATTAAAAGCCATTGAGGGGATTGAAAACGTTAGAGGAAGGGGCTTGATGATTGGATTTGATGTTCCAGAAAACTTGAAAGGGTTAAAAAAATTATTGCTTGAACAGTACAATATTTTTACTGGAGAAGCAAAACCCAATGTGATTAGACTATTGCCTTCATTAGCGCTTTCAAGAAAACAAGCTGATGAGTTTTTAGAAACATTAAAAGAAGCTATTCTTGAAATACAAACCAATGCTGAATAAATATGAATCACTTTATTTCTGCAACTGATGTGACTAGTATTCAAGACCTTGTTAATAAGGGCTTGCAATACAAATTGAATCCATTTATTGATGCGCATTTAGGTAAGGGTAAAAGGATTGGATTACTTTTTTTAAACCCTAGTTTAAGAACTAGATTAAGTACCCAGGTAGCTGCTTCCAATTTAGGTATGGAAGCAATTGTGTTTAATGTAGATAAAGAGGGTTGGGCATTAGAATTTCAAGAAGGGGTTGTAATGAATGGAACCACAGTAGAGCATATCAAAGATGCTGCACCAGTCTTGGGACAGTATTTTGATATTTTGGCGATTCGAACATTTCCCGCGCTCAAAAATAGAGAAGAAGATTACAGCGAAATGTTTATAAAACAGTTCATTCGTTTTGCAGGAGTTCCAGTTATCAGCTTAGAGAGCGCAACCTTACATCCTTTACAATCTTTAACAGATATTATTACGATTCAAGAATCTTTACAAAATACCGCAATAACCAAGCCTAAAGTAGTATTAACCTGGGCGCCACATATCAAACCATTACCACAATGTGTTGCGAATAGTTTTGCACAATGGGTAAATGCTTGGGGCAGCGCCAATTTTTTTGTAACCCATCCTGAGGGCTATGAATTAGCGGAACAATTTACCCATGGGGCAACCATTCTTCATGATCAAGATGAAGCATTAAAGAATGCTGATTTTGTTTATGTAAAAAACTGGAGTAGTTACGAGCAGTATGGTCAACAATTAAGTTCAGATACGAATTGGATGTTGACCAATGAAAAATTAGCTTTAACCAATCAGGCGAAAGTGATGCATTGCTTGCCTGTTAGAAGAAATATTGAATTAAGTGATGAAATTTTAGATGGTCCGAATAGTTTAGTTACCCAACAAGCTGGTAATCGTGTTTGGGCTGCCCAAGCCGTACTTGCACAATTATTGAATACCATAAATCAATAACATGAATCAGCTGATCATAGTTAAAATAGGAGGTAATATTGTTGACGATGATCATTCGCTACAAAATTTCCTGAAAAACTTTGCTGCAATTAAACAAGCAAAGCTTTTGGTTCATGGTGGTGGCAAGCTGGCAACCAGAATGTCTGAGACCATGGGTATTCAGCAACAAATGGTAGAAGGAAGAAGAATAACCGATGCAGAAACCTTGAAAATAGTAACCATGGTTTATGCTGGATATATCAATAAGAATATAGTAGCTCAATTACAACAATGCGGCGTTAATGCAATTGGTGTATCAGGTGCCGATGCTAATTCAATACTTGCACACAAGCGAATAAGCAAAACAGCTGAAGCAACTGACTACGGTTTTGTAGGAGATATTGATCAGGTAAATACAGGTTTTTTTAATGGGCTAATTCAACAATCATTGGTTCCAGTAGTAGCACCAATAACACATGATGGCAATGGTCAATTGCTAAATACCAATGCCGATACCATTGCGCAGTCGATTGCAACAGCGATGAGTTCTTTTTATGAAACAGTGCTTATTTATTCTTTTGAGAAAAAAGGCGTTTTGTTAGATATTAATGATGAAGACTCCGTTATTCCCGTTATTCATCCTAGCTATTATCAAACGCTTAAAGCGAATCAACAAATTTTTGCTGGAATGATTCCTAAATTAGATAACGCGTTTTCTGCAATTGAACAAGGTGTTGCTAAAGTAATCATTGGAAATGCAGATAATTTGGCAGCTTTAATTATTGGTAAAGCAGGAACAACCATACAACATGGATGAGATAAAAGCACTGTATACCGAAGCAGTTGAATTATTAACACAACTGATTGCTATCCCTTCTTTTAGTAAAGAAGAAGATGGTACGGCCACCTGTATTGAACAGTTTTTCAAAAAAAAGCAAATCACTTATCGCAGAGAAGGAAATAATATTTGGGCGAGTAATCTATATTTTGATGTTAACAAGCCTACTATCTTATTGAACTCACACCATGATACTGTTAAGCCTAATTCGGGTTATCAGTTAAATCCATTTGATCCAATTATTAAAGATGAAAAATTATATGGCTTAGGTAGTAATGATGCTGGAGGATGTTTGGTTTCCTTATTGGCTTGCTTTGTTTATTATTATAACAAACCTGCTTTGGCTTATAATTTGATTATAGCCGCAACTGCGGAAGAAGAAATATCAGGCAAGAATGGTGTAGAGGCTTTAATCCCTCAATTACCTCTCATTGATTTTGCAATAGTGGGAGAGCCTACTTTGTTAAACTTGGCCATCGCTGAAAGAGGGTTGATGGTGGTAGATGCAAAAACAATCGGAGTGGCGGGTCATGCGGCCAGAAATGAAGGGGAGAACGCGGTGTACAAAGCTGTGAAAGATATTGAATGGATTCAGCAATATCATTTTGATAAAGTGAGTGATTTGTTAGGGCCAGTAAAAATGACCGTAACTTCTTTTGCCACCGAGAATAAGCAACACAATATAGTGCCCGCTTCTGCAGAATATTTAGTGGATATTCGTGTGAATGAACTGTATCAATTTGAAGAAATTTTAAATACTTTAAAAGCTAATTTAAACGCGCAAATTACACCACGCAGCACTCGTATAAAATCAACTTTAATTCATCCCAATCATCCAATCGTAAAAGTTGGCGAATCGTTGGGAAGCATTTGTTATGGAAGTCCTACCACGAGCGATAAAGCATTAATGCCTTTTCCAGCGCTTAAAGTAGGACCTGGGGACAGTGCAAGAAGTCATACTGCCGACGAGTTTATTTTTTTATTAGAAATTGAAAAGGGAATTGAATTTTATATCAACTTATTAAATGGGGTATTATGAAACTTTGGAGTAAAAGCAATACCAATACCACTCAAGCCGTAGAAAAATTTACTGTTGGAAAAGACAAAGACTTTGATACCTTATTAGCCCCTTACGATGTGCTGGGTTCCATTGCACACGTTAAGATGTTGGCTAGTATTGGTTTATTAACCCAAGTAGAGTCAATTGCTTTAGTGAAGGAATTGCAAATAATTTATCAATTGGTAAGTCAATCTGATTTTAAAATTCCTGAAGGAGTTGAAGATATTCATTCTTATGTTGAGTTATTACTTACTCAAAAACTCGGAGATATGGGTAAAAAAATCCATAGCGCCAGAAGTCGGAATGATCAGGTTTTAGTAGACATTAAATTATACCTAAGAGCTGAAATTCAACAGATAGCTGAATCAACGAATGCTTTATTTGAATTGCTCCAACAAAAAAGTGAAGCATATAAAAACCATTTATTGCCAGGATATACCCATTTGCAATTAGCTATGCCTTCTTCTTTTGGGCTTTGGTTTGGTGCATATGCTGAAAGTTTGGTAGATGATTTAGTCATGTTAGAAGCAGCTTATACAGTGGTTAATAAAAATCCTTTAGGCTCTGCTGCTGGCTATGGTTCTTCCTTCCCAATTAACCGAAAATTGACTACCGATTTATTAGGTTTTGACCAGCTCAATTACAATGTAGTATACGCGCAAATGGGAAGGGGTAAAACAGAAAGAATCGTGGCAACTGCATTGGCTAATATTGCAGATACCTTAGCCAGAATAAGTATGGATGCTTGTTTGTATTTAAATCAAAATTTTGCGTTTATTAGTTTTCCTGCAGAATTAACTACTGGTTCTAGCATCATGCCGCATAAAAAAAATCCAGATGTTTTTGAATTGACCAGGTCGTATTGTAATAGAATCAAAGCCTTGCCGAATGAAATTAGTTTAATGACCGCCAACCTTCCCTCTGGTTACCAACGTGACTTGCAATTATTAAAAGAGCATTTGTTCCCCGCTTTTACGGAATTGAATAATTGTATCGAAATGATGCAATTGATGTTTAGTCATATTCAGGTTAACGAGAATATTGTAGTAGACCCCAAATTCCAATACATGTTTAGTGTAGAAGAAGTCAATAAATTGGTTTTACAAGGCGTTCCTTTTCGAGATGCTTATCAGCAAATTGGGAATGCTATAGAAAAGGGAGAGTTTAATTATTCAACCTCCGTAAATCATAGTCATGAAGGCAGTATGGGGAATCTATGCAATGATGAAATTAAAGGAATGATGAGTCAAATAATGAGTCGTTTTCATTTTAGCAAAGCAACAACAGCCTTTCAATTACTTTTGACTTAATTTGCACTACTTTATAAAATTTCAAATGAAAAAAATACTTAGTTTATTCGTTTTAGGAACATTGGTATCAGTTACGCAAGCACAGGCTCAGCCAGCTGCAAAGTCTCCAGTTAAAACACCTGGCAATGTGAAAATTGCAACAAAACCAGTTGCTAAAGTGGCAGCTGCAGCTGCGATTTTTAAATCTTCCGCAGACAGTGCGAGTTATGCCTTGGGTGTTAGAATAGCTCAAAACTTAAAATCACAGGGATTAGATCCTTTGGTTGCGGCAATGTTTCAAAAAGGAATTACAGATGGTTTTGCAGGTAAGAAATCAATGATTGCTGATGAAATATTAGATTTATGTATTGGTAATTACCAGCAAAAATTAAGTGCTGAAAAATCTACTGTTGCTAGAAATGCAGGAAAAGCTTTTCAAGCACAAATGGCTAAGAAACCAGGTGTGGTAACATTGCCTAGTGGGTTACAGTATGAAATCATCAAAAATGGCACTGATACCGTTAAGCCTAAATTGAGTAATACGGTAAAATGTCATTATCATGGCACCCTCATTAATGGAGAAATTTTTGATAGTTCTGTTGAAAGAGGTGAGCCCGTTAGTTTTCCATTAGGTAACGTAATAGTAGGATGGCAAGAAGGCCTTCAACTCATGACAGTGGGTAGCAAATGGAGATTTTTTATACCCGCTGACCTTGCTTATGGTGACCAGCAAAAAGGCAGTAATATTGCTCCTGGATCTTTACTCATTTTTGAAGTAGAGTTATTGGGGGTACAGTAGTATATTAACCTTGATTAACCTTTAAGAAAAGTTAGTTAACCCTTATTTGGGCGTCGGCCGGTTAGCTTCGTACAATAAATATTTTGTATGAAGCTAATCGGTTTTTTTATTCTTGGCATATGCTTTTCTTACGCTTTAAATGGTCAACAAACGAATGCTACAATTTCAGGCGAAGTGCTTGATTCTATTGCACAGAAGGGGTTGGCCTATACCACTGTGTCAATTGTGCAACAGAAAGATTCTACCCTTGTAAGTTTTACCAGAGCGGACTCTTCAGGTAAATTCAAGTTGTCAGGATTGCCCAAGGGAAACTATTTGCTATCCTTTTCTTATGTGGGGTACTTGCCCATTTGGAAGCCCATACAAATAAAGGGTGCAGAGCAGGTAAATTTAGGCCGGATCAATTTAACAGATTTAGTTCATGCAGGGGATGTAACCGTTACTGCGAGAAGGCCACCTGTGATTATCAATAATGACACTATTGAATTTAACACGGAAAACTTTAAAACACAACCCAATGCTGTTGTTGAAGATTTACTCAAAAAATTGCCCGGTGTAACAGTAGAAAGGGATGGTACTGTAAAAGTGAATGGACAAAAAGTGAATCGATTTATGGTCAATGGAAAGGAGTTTTTTACAGGAGACCCTAAAATAGCCACTAAAAATTTGGATGCCGATGCAGTTGATAAAGTACAAGTGTATGATCGTAAAAGTGACCAAGCTGCTTTTACAGGAATTGAAGATGGACAAACCGAAAAAGCAATCAATTTAAAACTGAAAAAAGACAGAAATAATGCCACTTTTGGAAGGGTCACTGTTGGGGGTGGAAATAAAGACAGATTTGAGGGCCAAACCAATATAAACCGCTTTAATGGCGATAAACAACTATCGCTTATTGGTATGGGCAATAATACCAATAAGCAGGGATTCTCAATAGGGGATGTCATGAATTTTACCGGCGAATTAGCAAGAGGTATGCGCAATGGTGGAGGAATTAGCATTCGTACAGGAAATAGTGATGAATCTGGGGGAGGATTACCCATTACTGGAATGGGACCGAATCAGCAAGGCATTGCGCAAACATTTGCAGGGGGGTTAAATTATAATAATAATTGGAACAAACGCACCGAGTTAAATGTCAATGGCATCTTAAGTGATGTGAATCTTCAAACGGATAGAACAATTAATCGACGCAATTTATTACCTGGTAATACTTTTGATTATTCGGCAAATAGCAGTAATGTCAATCATAATAAGCAAAAAAAGATTAGTGCCATTTTAGATCAAAAAATTGATTCTTCCTCTTCCTTAAGATTTACCCCACAACTAACCGTTCAAGACAATATTGCCAATTCAACTAGTAGCTATCAATCGATTAATGACCAGAATGTCAAACTAAATGAAGGAAGTACCAATTTAGTTAGTCAGTCAAATGCGGTCAATTTTAATAGTAATTTATTATTTAGGAAGAAATTTAAAAAGCGAGGCAGAACCATTTCTTCAAATGCAAGTTTGGCATATAATGATAGTAAACAAGACGGTAATTTAACCACCATTAATCGCTTTTACAATGCGGGTATTCCATTGCCAGATTCAATTACTAAACAAGTTAATAATAGAGATGCCATAACGAATAATATTGGTGGAAATATTATCTACACAGAAGGCGTTGGTTTAAAATCATTATTAGAATTCAGTACTTTTTACAATATCAGCACAGGGGAAAGTAAAAGAAATACTTTTGATTTTAATAATGGAAACGGTAAGTATGATCAAGTAAATACCCTTTTAAGCAATCATTTTAGAAGTGTGTATACCTATGGAGGTGGAGGGCTAAATTTTAGATCTAATTTTAAAAAGTTGAGTTTAACCACTGGCGCAAGTTTGCAGGTTGCATCATTGGAAAGTGTGAATAAAACTAATTCAAATACCATCAGACAAACATTTACTGATGTATTGCCCATGGTCTCCGTACAATTCAAATTAAAGCCTTCTGTTAGTTTAGGAATAAATTATAATACATCAACGAATCAACCTTCTACTCAACAGTTACAACCAGTGGCTGATATCAGTGATCCACTCAATACCTATACTGGAAATCCTAACTTAAGACGCAGTTATACCCAATCATTGGCAATTAATTTTTCCTCTTTTAATATGTTCACGCAAAGAAATATATTTTCATTTCTTTCTTATTCAAGAATCAATAATGCATTTGTGAATTCAGACAGGATTTTGCCAAATGGTTCAAGAATAACGATGCCAGTAAATGCAGATGGAAATTCATTCTTAGTAGGAAATTTTAATGCAGGTTTCCCGCTGAAAAAATTGAAGTCTAGGGTTGATATTGGACTAAGTGGTTCCAGCTTTAGAAATATCAGTTTTATTAATGATCAAAGAAATATCATTGATAATATCAGTTTAACCCCCAATATAGGTTACCAGTTTTCATTGGATACAACGTTAGAAATTCATTTAACTGCTAGAGTAAATATCAACCAAGCTAAATACTCTTTGCAGCCACAACTGAATAATCTTTTTTTTCAGCAAGTTTACGGGCTTGATATTACCAACTTTTTACCCAAAGGATTTGTGTTAAATAATACACTCGACTATACCATTAATACAGGTAGAGCAGATGGGTTTAATACCAGCGTTCCTTTTTGGAATATTTCTCTGGCAAAAAGCTTTTTAAAGCAAAAAAGGGGCGAATTAAAATTCACTGTTTTAGATGTCTTGAATAAAAATATTGGGATTAATAGAACAGCGAATCAAAATTTTATTCAAGATACCAGATATAATGTTTTGCAACGATACTTCTTGTTGAGTTTTAGTTATCGCTTAAATAGGTCTGCTGGAGGTAATGGACCAAATATTGTTATTCGTAGTTTTTAAATTTGGTTTTCGGTAAAAAAGGGCCCCTTGGTTTTCAAGGGGCCCTTCCTGTTTTTGATTAATTCCTACTCAGTTTAAATCCACCAGGTGCTTGTGAACTCATTAAATCAAACATCATTTTTTGAAATTCTTGTTTGCTAATTGGCTTACCTTTTTGTGGTTCTTTCAATTCTTTTTTATTCACTGTTTTCTTGATTTCTGTAGCAGTAAATACAGTAGTTCCGTTGTCAATATCTAATTCTAAAATCAAGCCTGGTAATTGACCATAATTTTCTGGCCCTGCAGGGGTAATAATATCATTGGCAAACCAAGCAACTATTTCAATTTCTTTCATTTCAGGACTTGCTTGTTTTTTCGTAGTATCATTGTTATTGTTAGATGGTCCACCAAATGTGCGAATAACTGCTCTTTGCGCTTGCTTAAGTTTTCGTGTTGCTTTATAACAATTGACGCCTAAAATCTTTTTTGATTCCTCTGTCATTTTCCAAGGTTCTGACTTTAAAGTGTCAATGATAAGATAGCTTTTACCGCCAAATTCGGAGGATTGAATCCCTTTAGCTTGTGCAAAGTTTTTATACAAATCACCCCCATCTGCACCTCCTCCAACACTTATCATTACAGGACCTCCACCCCCAGATGAAAATGGATCTGGCGCTTCAACTTCAGGTATCATTCGATAGATTGAAACACTGTCGCTAAATAGCAATTGATGCCTGCTCGTTCTAAATTCAGGCATCATTGCTTTCATTTGTTCGTTTTGAATGGTTTTGTGTAGGTTCACTTTTTTTTCATAAAGAATAGTACCTTCTTTTTGTTGTGCCAATAAAGTTGAGCAGCTTAGTAGCATAGACGCTGTTATCCATTTTTTCATATTACTTGTTTTAGTATTCAAAACTATTTCTTGCTGTGTTAAACTGTCTTTCACTAAGGTTAATTAAGGTTAATAAGACACTTAGTGGTTTGTTTCAGGATTATATTTGTATTGAGCTATGACAAAATTGACTATTTCAAGATGGGTAATGATTAGCGCAATTGCGGTGATTGTAGCATTTCAATGTTATTGGATTAGTCTTATTTATCAAGACCAGAAAGAAAGAACCATTAAGCAATCGGATATCTTATTTAAGGAGTTGGTGTATGCCATGCAAGTCAATCGATTTAAGTCAGACACACTCTTTTTCAATGCAGCTAAAGGCAATAATTTATTTGCTTTGGAAGCTACAAATGCAATGTTGAAACAACGAGACAGTGTAAAACCAAGTATGCTTCGCGATACTGGATTTATAAGAATGATGAAAGGGTTTTTTAAAGACTCGATGGTGAAGCAAATAACTTTTTCTCAGAATACACCATCTGATACACAAAAAATAAGTTTGATTTTAGATTCGCTTTTGCCTAAACCTTCTTCAATCATTAGTATACGAGTACAACCAAATCAACCAACTACAATCATACGTGCAAATGACAGCTTAAGCAATATTCGTCAGTGGTTAAATAAAATGAACAATGATTCTATTTCAGCTAAACGATTGATGCCAGATTCCATTGTAGTGCAACAAGCAATCAATTTTACCAAAAATGTGTCTGCAAAAAATACAAAGCCAAAGTCAAAGCTGCTTTTAAAGGATACAACGGATATTTCAACCAACCGTTCATTTATCAGTTTGTTCTCTAGAACAGTTGCAGTAGCAGATTCACTTGCTATTAAAGAGCTAGATTCTGCTTATTCATATAAACTAAGTCAAGCTGGAATTGATTTGACATTTAACATCAAAACAGGTTTGTTTGATTCATTGCATCTGAAAGACACCGTAGCTTCTGAATTTTACAAAACCAGTATTGCTACGGTTGGTTTTGCTAAACCAAAGTGGTATCAAGTGAAATTTGATAGTCTAACGCCTTACTTATTGATTAAAATTTTGCCACAGGCTTTTTTGTCTTTGCTTTTGATTTCATTTATTTCTATAGCATTTATTTTTTTATATCGAAATTTATTGGCACAACAAAAATTGGCCCTTTTTAAAAATGAGTTTATCAGCAATATTACCCATGAACTCAAAACACCTATTGCAACAGTTAATGTAGCAATTGAAGCCTTGAGAAACTTCAATGCTTTGCAAAATCCAGAACGAACAAAAGAATATTTGGCCATTTCTTCTGCAGAAATACAACGACTCAGTTTGCTAGTAGACAAAGTCCTTAAATTGTCGATGTTCGAGTCAGATAAAATTATTCTAAATAAAGAGTGGTTTAATCTTAAACTGTTAGTAGAAGAAATTTTAGATAGCATAAAAATTCAATTCGATAAAAAGAATGCCATCATTGAATTCAATACGTCTTTACAAGAATTGTTTATTGAAGCAGATAAATTGCATATATCAAGCGTGCTGTATAATTTATTAGATAATGCTTTGAAATACAGCAGCAACAATGCTGTTGTGAAACTATACTTGTCAATGCCAACAAATCATTTGGTTGAATTGCGCATCATAGACAATGGTATTGGCATTGCCAAGCAATTTCAACATAAGATTTATGATAAGTTCTTCCGTGTTCCAACTGGGGATGTTCATAATATTAAAGGGTATGGATTAGGCTTGAGTTATGTGAATCATATCATACGTCAACACAATGGTTCTATTTCTGTAAAAAGTGAACTTGGTAAAGGCAGTGAATTTATCGTTCTTTTGCCTATATCCGCGGCCGAAAACAAACCGATTAATGTTAACCTATCTTAGTGTGTTATGGCAATCAAGATTCTATATGTTGAAGATGAAGTGTTCTTAGGTAAAATAGTATTAGAGTCATTAGAACAAAGAGGTTTTGAAGTATTAATGGAAACAGATGGAGCTAAGGTTGTCCATCAATTTCAACAATTCTCACCCGATATGTGCTTGCTAGACATCATGCTCCCCAATAAAAATGGCTTTGAGTTAGCTGCTGCCATTCGACATTTGCAAGAAGATATGCCCATTATTTTTTTAACAGCAAAAACGCAAACGGAAGATGTGGTAAAGGGATTTAATTTAGGCGGCAACGATTATATACGGAAGCCTTTTAGTATAGAAGAGTTGATTGTGAGAATTCATAATGTATTGCGTATACCTAAAACAGCAGTGGTCAAGGGGGTGGATGAAGAAGTGAAGATTGGCCATTTCCTGTTTCACCCGCACAAACAAATGTTAATTCTTGGGGAGGACATCAGAAAATTATCATACAGGGAGTCGGAGTTGTTGAAGTATTTTTACCTCAATTCGAATGAGCTCGTTCAACGAAGGGATTTACTAAACCATATTTGGGGTAATGATTCATTCTTCAATAGCAGAAACTTAGATGTTTATATCACCAAATTACGAGGATATTTAAAAGAAGATCCTAATCTTCAAATTATTACCATAAAAGGGGTTGGCTACCGGTTTGTTGCAGACTAGAAAAGCTCGAACTTCCCTACCTTTGCCATTCTAATGAATGGAATATGAACGAAAAATTTGTCGCAAGAATTGCCACTGAATTGGCTGAGATAGAGTCTGCTGGTTTATTCAAAAAAGAAAGAATCATTACTAGTGAACAAGGGCCTGAAATTGTAGTGAATGGTAAAAAGGTATTAAACTTTTGTGCCAATAACTATTTAGGGCTTTCTTCTCACCCTGATGTAATTAAAGCTGCACATCAAGCAATTGATACCCACGGGTATGGGATGAGCAGCGTTCGGTTCATTTGTGGTACACAAGACATTCATAAAGAATTAGAAAAAAAGTTGGCTGATTTTTTGGGAACAGAAGACACCATTTTATATGCAGCTGCATTTGATGCAAATGGAGGTGTTTTTGAGCCTTTGTTTGGTGAGGAAGATGCGATTATTAGTGATGCCCTTAACCATGCTTCCATTATTGATGGGGTTCGTTTGTGTAAAGCACAGCGCTTTCGCTATGAACACAACAATATGGCAGACCTTGAAGCAAAGCTGAAAGAGTCGGCCAATTGTAGAAGTAGAATTATTGTAACAGATGGTTCTTTTAGCATGGATGGTACTATTGCACAATTAGATAAAATTTGTGATTTAGCCGATCAATACGATGCCATTGTAATGATTGATGAGTGTCACTCATCTGGATTCTTAGGAAAAACAGGAAGAGGTACCCATGAATATCGTGGAGTGATGGGCAGGATTGATATTATCACCGGCACCCTGGGTAAAGCTCTAGGTGGAGCAAGTGGTGGATTTACTTCTGGTAGAAAAGAGATTATTGAAATGTTGCGTCAAAGAAGCCGTCCCTATCTTTTCTCTAATACCGTTGCTCCTAGTATTGTAGGGGCTTCAATTGCAGTATTAGATATGCTTACTTCTGCAACTACCTTAAGAGACAAATTAGAATACAATACCAACTATTTTAGAACAAAAATGACCGAAGCGGGTTTTGATATAAAACCGGGTGATCATCCTATTGTTCCTATCATGTTGTATGATGCGGTAATTGCACAAAATTTTGCTGCAAAATTATTAGATGAAGGAGTTTATGTGATAGGCTTCTTTTATCCTGTGGTAGCAAAAGGGTTGGCGAGAATAAGGGTGCAGTTAAGTGCTGCTCATGAACAGGAACACTTAGAAAAAGCCATTGCTGCGTTTACTAAAGTAGGTAAGGAATTGGGGGTGATTAAATAGATTAATTGGCTTGTAAATCACAATTTACTTGAGAAGTTTGCTGTAGGGATTTCCTGCCTGCTTCTTCAGTGAGTAATTCAAAACCAAATTTTCCAGACCAGGTATTGTATCTTATTGCATAAAAATAGGTTTTACCTGCTTCTACAGAAATAGGAAATACACCTGCATTTTTTTCAAGAATCTTCTCAAATTTTTTGCCATTCATGACTCCTCTAATCTTTACTTGATAGTCTCCTTTTTGTAACGCTTGTAATGTATGGTTTCCGTTATTGAGTTTACAAACAAGTATATCTTTAATATAAATTCCAAAAGGTGTGGCAAATCCTCCAATACCTGTTTGCCTGAATACATAAATTTTTGCAGGTTTATTCTTCTCTAATTCCTCTAGTGCTAATTGTTTATCTTTTTGTTTTTTTAAGTAAGCGTTGTATTCCTCTTCATTACTGCCGTATTTTTCCGTAACTGCTGCATAAATTTTATAGACGTCACGGTATTTTTCTTCAAGAGTTTCTACTTCTTCATAGTCTTTTAAAAAACTTAGACAGTTTGTCAAAAGTTTATTTAACGAAGACCATTCTACATCTTTTTGTAGTTGTTTATCTAAAATAAGAATACGCAAGTGTAAGATTGGAGGATTGGCTTTACCAAATAGCTTTTCTGCCTCGTCTAATTTTAAAGCTGCTTTATTATAATCTCCGTTATTAAATGCAGTTTCGGCATCTTCGAACTTGAGTTTGGCTAAAGCTGTTTGTGCATTAGTAGAAAGATGGAGTATAAAAAATAATAGGAATGAAAAAATGTATTTCGGTCTCATAAAATGATTTTATTCTAGGTCTTTGTCTCTGAATTCAGGATTGATTTTAATCGAAATGATTTTTCGATTATATGAATGTATTTCTTTGTTAAGCTTTGAACCATCTGTTGTTGCACTCGCATTATTGTGGTCAGAAGATACGATTCTTGTCCCAGCCCATTTAGTATTGTTTAACATGGATTTACTAAAAACATCTAACATTTGAATATCTGCTTGGCTCTTTGCAGAAGTATGTATATACTTTACTAGAATTAAATCTGGAAATTTTATTCCATCAAACTCTTTATATGATTTTATTTGTAAATCACTTTCTTGGTATAAATTATTTGAAGAATACCCTTTTGATATTTCATAAATTTTTAATCCAGTATTTTCATCAAAGGCCATTTTTGTGATAGCGTATTTGTTTTTTTTGGTTAACAAGTGTACTTTATTACCTTGGTTTATTTGTTCCTCATAATAAACCGAATCATTTTCTGTTAGCGGTATTAATTCTGGGAAAATGATTAATCGATCATCCCAATTTTTTATTAATATTTCGTCTGATGGCATTATAGCTCCACGGCTTACCAATTTAACTTTTCCAGGGGTTGCTGAAACCGTTGTAGTCGGAAAACCTTGACCCTTTATCTCGTAAAAAGCTCGTTCTTTATCTTTTATTCTTAGCGTATGCTTTGATATCTTTAATATTATTTTTTGCCCATTTAGGTCTAAATATCCAATTGGATCTTCTTGAGTTATTTTTTCTATTGATTTTACATTGTTTAATTTGTCTTTACCTCCTCTTGCTTCAATGTATTTTTCTATTATTTCAAAATACTTTTTCTTCCCATCTTGATAATCTTTATTCTTTTTATCTTCAAAGAGTTTCAATTCTTCTTGGTTGGAAGGGACATCAGATAAGTTCTCATTAATTCTATATACCTCTTTGTATTTCTCCTCAAGGGCTTCAACATCAGCATAATCTTTTAAAAAAATTGAACAGTTCTTTTTTAATTCAAATCCAAGTTCATTTTCTCTAGATTGCAGAAACAATTTATTTTGGGCTAATATTCTCAGATGTAAAATTGGCGAATTTATTTTCCCAAAAAGTTTTTCTGCATCTGCTAATCTGCTGATTGTTTTAGCATAGTCTCCTGCATTATATGCAGTTTCTGCGTCTTCAAACTTTAATTTAGCAATCGCAACCTGAGAAAAACTATTTAAATTTAAAACGATAAGACTGATGAATAGTAAAATTATTGTTTTCATAAATATTATAACATTAGTTCTTGTATCAATGTGAAGTCAATATTCAAATTTTTCTTTAGTTGAGTAATGTCTGCGGTAATTTTATCTTCCCATTTTAATTCGGTTCCGTTTAATTTTTGACCTCGATATCTCTTGTATAGCTCTAAGGCTTTATCTGTTTGATTTGTTAAGAAATAGCCATGTG
>QLAH01000175.1_pt1 | contig 51030 bp, 38 predicted proteins | sample 4693081 | NCBI WGS metagenome assembly QLAH01 (sample SAMN09425401, study PRJNA476045) | Lake water metagenome, whole genome shotgun sequencing project. | reverse complement strand
TGGAGGACTTACAGAAACAGCTCAGCAAGTGGGTGAGGCAGTTGTCAGCGGAAACGGTCAAGAGCTTGACGCAATGGGATTGGTTGATGAGCGCCTTCTCAGTAGCAGGACTTTAGGAAATTGGTATTAGTTGTTGAGGTGAGCGTTGGCGATAGCGCAACTGTTTTTTGCGAGTCACCTTCAGTTGCTTGAGCCGATTGCTGATGGTACTGGGTTAGGTAGTGCCTGTGAAGTAATGATAGGCTATGAAGCGATCGGCAATGAGGCATTGTAGTGGTGAATAAATCGCCAGATGGCGGCCTCATGATTCACCAAGGATTTGGAAAAAGACAGGGTGCGTCGCACTAAACGACTGATCCGCTGACGCAAGGTGTTATTCAATCGCTCGATGTAGTTCGTCAATAATGTGCTTCTTCAAAGGTTCTGAATATCAACAATTTTTTGGCGGCTGCTGTGGCCGGCTTTGATTTCAATGGATGATTTTGACACGTCGAAATGTTTAGCGAGCAGTTGAATCAGTTCGCTATTGGCTTTGCCATCGACGGGTGGGGACTTAAGAAAAACCGTGAGGCTCCCGTCGGGTTCTTCGACAATTTTTTGTTGCTTGCTATTGGGTTTAACTTTGACCGATTTTTTCACGGGATTGGATTTAGGCTTCTGGGGATGATCCCGAACCGTGGGTGCTGTGCTTGAGGGTGGGTTGATAGCTGCGCATGATGCGGCCTGCGCCTCGGTATTGCGAAAAATAGGACTGGGCAACGCGATCGCCCTCGTCCGAAAGCAAGTCCACATCGACGCGGCCGCGCCCCTGTTCGTAACCAGAGCTGTGAAGATAGCGGTTGTGGCCGAGGTAGATGGCGACGTGGTTGGTTTTGGTGGGCAGGCCAAAGAAGAGGAGGTCACCGGGGGCGAGGTCGTGCGGTTCGACCGGCTCGGTGAAGTCCTGTTGTTGGTAGGAGTTGCGGGGCAGCCAGATGCCGACGCTCATGAAGGCCGCTTGCACGAGGCCGGAACAGTCGTAGTCGGGAGCGATCGTGCCGCCCCACCGGTAGCAGTGGGGGATGGTCATGGCCGCCTGGGCAAAGGCGATCGCCTGGGGGATGCGCTGGATGATTTGTTTGCGGGAGACGACGGGGGCGACGTAGGGGCCGATCGCCGGGGCCAGGCTGACCAGGTGGGCGGTGGACATCCAGGCGGTGTAGTCATCCTCACATAAGGCAACTTCGATCGCCTGGGCATTGGCGGCCAGTTGCCGCACCCAGAGTTGGCGGCCGGGTGCGACTTGGGTGCTGAGTTCTTCGCCGTCGGGCCCGGTGAAGAGGTCGAGTTCTTCGGTGCAGCGATATTCCGGGCGATCGGCCGGCGACAGGGCGAGGTCTGCGCGGATGCGATCGAGGTCGATTGGAGTCATCGGGGTTCTCCGCAGGGGCGACGCAAAAGACGATCGCCCCAAGCATACGCGACAATATCAACAGCAATAAAGCCCACGCAGAAAAGATTTGGCTGGCATGGTTTTTTATCAACAGGACGCAGACCTCGATCGGCTGGGCAAAGGCTTGCTCGATTATTTGTGGGCCCAATATCCCGCCTTGGCGCGGAACCAATTGGCCCTGACCTGGTGGGTTTACGATCCGCCCTACGTGGTGAATACGGGCGGCGCGCTGACTCCGGCGGACTTTTGGGCTAACCCGGTGCGAGGGTTTGGCTATCGCGGTGTGGAGCGGATTTATCCCGCCAGCGTGGTCAAGCTGTTCTATGCCGTGGCGGTGCAGGAATGGCTGGAAAAGGGGATGATTTCGCCGTCGGAGGAGGTCGATCGAGCCCTGCGCGATGCGATCGTGGACTCCAGCAACGATGCCACCAGCTATCTGGTCGATGTGCTGTCGGGAACCACCAGCGGCCCCGAACTGCCCGGCGGCCCCTTCGAGACCTGGCAGCAGCAGCGGCAAATTGTAAACCGCTATTTGCAATCCTTCGGCTGGGAAGAGTTTCAGACGATTAATGTGTGCCAAAAAACCTGGGGTGACGGCCCCTACGGGCGGGAGCGGGTGTTCTTGGGCGCGGACTACAGCAATCGCAATTATTTGACGACGGACGCGGTGGCGCGGCTGCTCCATGCGATCGCGGGTGGGGTGGCAGTGTCGGCGGCCCGATCGCAGGCGGTGATGAACCTGATGGGGCGATCGCTGGATCCGGCGGCGGTGGCCACCCTCGATCCTGACAGCAACCAGGTGACGGGCTTTTTGGGCGAAGGGTTGCCCCCAACGGCGCAACTGTGGTCAAAGGCGGGCTGGATGAGCCGCGTGCGCTGGGATTGTGCCTACATCGAGTTGCCGGATGCGCGGCCCTTTGGGCTGGTGGTGGCGATCGACTCGCCCCTGGGCGATCGTGATCGGACGATTCTGCCGCAGGTGGCTCGCTGGGCCGCCGAAGCCGTGCGATCGCTCGGAAACCCCTAGGGTTGCGCGTTACAATCCAAGAGCCGCCCCCTTCACCCCCGCGTTAATCGATCTTGACCCGTCCCGATCGCTCGCCCGATTCCAATATTGACCATCCCCACGGCCCTGGCGACCACCACCATGGTCACGGCCATGGCCACAGTCACGGTCGTAGCCACACCCATAACCCGGAGGCGATTCGCAAAATTGTGAATCGGCTGTCGCGGATTGAGGGCCACGTGCGCGGGGTGAAGGCGATGGTGCAGGACAATCGAGCCTGTCCCGATGTGTTGATCCAACTGGCGGCGGTGCGAGGGGCGATCGATCGCGTGGCCCGCGCGATTATCGATGAACACCTGAGCGATTGCATTAGCCGGGCGGCCCGTGAAGGCAATATCGATGCGGAATTGGCCGAGTTAAAGGCCGCGCTCGATCGGTTTTTGCTCTAAAAAAACCGTTGCGGTATGTGCAAATTGCCCCAGATGATTTAGAAGATCTAATCGACAAGAAATCCAAGCAACAAGAAATTCAAAAAATCTCATCGACAAATCTCATCGACAGCAGCGCTAGCCCGTCGATCGGCTTCGTGGCAATGTCGCAGGAATTTGAATCATCAACTCCGTGCCCCAACCAATCGTTAACCCCATCAACTCCTAGCCTGCGTTCGTTTTGCTAGACTGAGAACGGTTGCTTAACGTTTCTTAAAACCCGTTTTGCCTGCGGGGATCGTTCACCGGTCTAAAACCGGTCTAAAAATCGTGACCCGATCCGCAAGTAACCTCGCTCTTCGCACCGTTTGAGGAATCATTCATGGCTCCAACTTTGCTGCTGTCTCGGGAAGTGCCCGAGTTGCGTTATACGCCCACGGTCGATCGCTTCGATGAAAGCTGGCGATCGCCCCTTTCGACGTTGCTGGGCTGGGGGCGCGCTGCCGGAGCCGATTTTGTGGAATTTTTCCTGGAGCGCAGCAACTACATCAATTGCCTGGCGGAAGACGACGCGATCACGAGCATTGCGCCCCGGCTGGCAACGGGGGCGGGCGTGCGGGTGTTTCGCGGCCAAGCCGATTGCTATGTCAGCACCAATGATTTGACCTTTGCGGGGCTGCGATCGGCTCTGGAAAAAGCCCTGGCGATTTTGGGACTCACCCTGCCGGGGCCGAGCGCCTTTGTGCCGGAAATCAACCTAGAACCGTTGCGTGACTATGCCGTGGCGCGCGGTAAAACCGACTGGTTGAGCCAGTGCAGTTCCATGCAAGAAATGGGCGATGTGCTGCTGGCGGCGAATGCGTCCTTGGCGAAGCAAGGGAGCCATGTGCAATCGCGTCGATCGAGCTATTTTCGCGATTGGCAAGAGGTGTTGGTGGCCTCCAGCGATGGGATTTTTGCCCACGATATTCGCCTAACCCAATCGGTGGGATCGAGTTTGTTGTGCGCCGATGGGGCCAATCGATCGTCCATTGGCCAGCGGGCCGGCGATGCCAGCAATCCCCAATTTTTGCAGACCTGGGACTACGACAGTTTCGCGGGCAGCATTGCCGAATCGGCGGGCAAAATGCTCTACGCCGACTATGTGGAATCGGGAACCTACCCGATCGTGATGGCGAATGCCTTTGGCGGGGTGATTTTCCACGAAGCCTGCGGCCACCTGTTGGAAACGACGCAGGTGGAACGCAAAACCACGCCCTTTTGGGATAAGAAAGGCGAAAAAATTGCCCACGAAAATCTGACGGCCTGGGATGAAGGCTTGAGCGACAATGCCTTTGGCACGTTGGATATGGACGATGAAGGAATGCCGGTTCAGCGCACCTTGCTGATCGAAAATGGCATTTTGAAAAACTTCATTGCCGATCGCGCCGGGGCGCTCAAAACGGGTCATCCCCGCACCGGCAGTGGTCGCCGCCAGGGCTACACCTTTGCCGCCGCGTCTCGGATGCGAAATACCTATATCGCCCCGGGAGATTTCTCGATCGACGATATTTTTGGCTCCGTCGATCGGGGCATTTATTGCAAGCGAATGGGCGGCGGCAGTGTCGGCCCCACCGGTCAATTTAACTTCGGGGTTGATGAAGCGTATTTGATTGAAAATGGCAAGCTAACGAAACCGTTGAAAGGGGCAACCTTGATCGGCGAAGCGGTGGAAATTATGCAAAAAATTTCCATGTCGTCGAATGATTTGGCCCTCTCTCCGGGGTTCTGTGGCTCGGTCAGTGGCAGCGTGTATGTCACCGTGGGACAACCCCACATCAAAGTCGATGCAATCACCGTGGGAGGTCGCTAAGTCGTGGCAATTTCGATCGAACAATTGGCAACGGATGCCCGCGATTTGGCAACCAATCTGGGCATCAAACAATTTGATTTGTACGGTTCATCGGTGGATGAAACCAGCGTGAAAGTGCGCGACGGGGAGCCGGAGCAGGTGAAAGCTTCCCAGCGATCGGGCGTGACCGTGCGCGTGTGGAACCGCGATGGGCGCGTGGGCATCACCTCCACAACGGACATCGATCGCGCCGGGTTGGAACTGGCCCTGCGTACCGCCAGCGAGGCCAGCGCCTTCGGAGCCACGGACAACGTGCCGGACTTCAGCCCCGAAGCCACCCAGCCGATCGCCGGCAGCACCAGCGACATGGCCCCGCCCGCACCGATCAATACGCTGATCGAAGCCTTGGCGGGAGCCGAAAAGCGCCTGCTCGACGCGCACCCGGCGATCGTCGCTGTGCCCTATAACGGCCTCTCCCAAAGCGATACCGAACGCTTCTACCTCAACAGCGACGGGGCCTTGCGCCACGAGGCCCGCTCGATCGCCTCCACCTACCTGTACGCCAAAACCGAGCAGGAAGGGCGCAAACCCCGTAGCGGCGGCGCATTCCGCGTGGCCCGCAGCTTCGAGACCCTCGACATCGAAGGCTGCCTGCAAGAAACCACCGAAAAAACCCTCAGCCACCTGAACTACGAAAAGGTGCGATCGGGCAAATACCAAGTGGTCTTTTCGCCGGAAGCCTTCCTCAGCCTCTTTGGCGCGTTCTCAAACCTGTTCAACGCCCAAAGCATCCTCGACAACCAAAGCCTCTCGACCCCCGACTCGTTGGGGCAAGCCCTGGCCGCGTCGATCCTGTCCCTGGCGGACGACGAGCACCACCCCGGTAACATCGGCGCAAGCTGGTTCGATGGCGAGGGCACGCCCACCCGCCGCGTACCCCTAATCGTCGATGGGCAACTGACCAACTTCCTGCACAGCGCGGGCACGGCCAAACGTCTGGGCGCGCAACCGACGGGCCACGCCAACATGGGAGCCAAGGTGACGGTCAGCCCCGGCTACTGGCACGTGTTCTCCAATCAACCGGGCGACCTGCGCTTGGCCGATGCGGAGAATACGATTTTGGTGGATGACGTGAGCGCCTTGCACGCGGGGGTCAATTCCCTGGAAGGCTCGTTCTCACTGCCCTTTGACGGTTGGGTGATCAACCGGGGCGATCGGGTGAGCATCGAGTCCGCGACGATCGCGGGCGACTTCCGGGATCTGCTGAAATCGATCGTTTGCGTCGAACCCGATGCGGAAGTGCTACCCGGTGGGACTTGCCCGCGCATTTGGGTCGCCGAACTGTCCGTCACGGGCGACTAGCGATTCAACTGGGGCGATCGGGTGGGAGCGGCCCCGTGCTGAACCCAACCGTCGCCCATCTCCCCCCGATCGCCATGGTTGCAAACGTTATGGTTGCTAACGTTGATCGATTGGTGATGACTGCCGCTGACTACTTGGCCTGGGAAGCCGAGCAGTCGATTCGCCATGAATATTTTCACGGAGCTGCCTACGCCATGGTGGGAGGAACCCTAGCCCACAATGCGATCGCCCTGAATATTGCCAGTTGGTTGCGGGGGCAGTTGCGGGGCACGGGTTGCCGCGCCTATATGGCCGATGCCAAGGTGCAAGTCAGCCCCGTTGGCCCCTATTTTTATCCCGATGGGGTTGTTACCTGTGACGATCGCGATCGGCAAGCCACCAGCCTGATTAGCCATCCGAAGCTGATTATTGAAGTGCTATCTCCCAGCACGGCCGGGTTTGATCGGGGTGACAAGTTCAAAGCCTATCGACGACTGCCATCCTTGCGAGAATATCTATTAGTTGATGCGACTCAAGTCAGTGTCGATCGCTATTATCGAAATTCTTTAAATCAGTGGATTTTGACTTCCTATCCTGCCGTTGAGCAAGACCAGGACACCGATTGGGAGGCGATCGCCGTCAACCTAGAATCGTTGGATCTGACTACTTCTTTAGGAATAATTTATGAAGAAGTGACAGGGTTTTAGGGGAAGGCATCCAACATACCCAAGCGTTGTCCTCCTGTTAGCAAATGGTGGGTGAAAGAGGCGGCAAGCGCCTTGTGATCAAGAACCATCGATTCAGCCGCGCGGGTTGACTCGTAGCATCCTGTTCGATCGCCCCTGATACAATACGGTCGAGCCGTTGAACCCAAACTCGATTTAAATTCCGAGAGCGATCGCATGGAAACGCCCGTTACCGACCTGTCCTCCGAAACCCAAGACAGCGCTCCCGAAACTGCCGCCCCTTTGGATACGAAGGCGTTTCGGCGATCGCTCAATCACTCCGATAACTATTTCCGGCGCGGATTTGGTCATGGGGAAGCGGTGGCCGAAACGATGGCCACGTCCTACCAAAGCGGCTTGATTCAGGAACTGCGCGCCAATGACAACGTGCTGACGCGCGGCGACGTGACGATTCGGCTAGCCCAGTCCTTTGGGTTTTGTTGGGGCGTGGAACGGGCGGTGGCGATGGCCTACGAAGCCCGCAAGCAGTTTCCGACCGAGCGCATTTGGATTACTAACGAAATTATTCACAACCCGTCGGTGAATGAGCACCTGCGCCAAATGGGGGTGCTGTTCATTGAAGTGAAGAAGGGTGAGAAGGATTTCTCGGGGGTCGATCGGGGCGATGTGGTGATTTTGCCGGCCTTTGGGGCTAGCGTTCAGGAAATGCAATTCTTGAACGATCGCGGCTGCATCATTGTGGATACGACTTGCCCATGGGTCGCCAAGGTTTGGAACAGCGTCGAGAAGCACAAGAAAAGTGATTACACCTCGATCGTCCATGGCAAATATAACCACGAGGAAACGATCGCCACGAGTTCCTTTGCGAATAAATATCTTGTCGTGCTGAATATGGAGCAGGCAAATTATGTCAGCCACTACATTTTGCACGGTGGCGACAAGGCGGAGTTCCTCGCAAAGTTTGCCAAGGCCTGTTCCCAGGGATTCGATCCCGATCGCGATTTAGAACGGGTGGGGGTGGCGAATCAAACCACGATGCTCAAGAGCGAAACCGAGGCGATCGGCAAGCTGTTTGAACGCACCATGATGCAGAAGTTTGGCCCCGACAAACTCAATGAGCATTTCATGAGTTTCAACACGATTTGTGATGCAACCCAAGAGCGTCAGGATGCGATGTTTGAGCTGGTGGATGCGCCGATGGATTTGATGATTGTGATTGGTGGGTTTAACTCGTCGAACACGACCCACTTGCAGGAAATCGCGATCGAACGCAACATTCCCTCCTATCACATTGACAGTGCCGATCGGATTATTGATGAACGGACGATCGAGCATAAACCCCTAAACCGCGACATCGAACGGGTGGAAAATTGGCTGCCCGCTGGCTCGATTACCGTAGGAATTACCTCCGGCGCATCGACTCCCGATAAGGCCGTTGAAGAGACGATCGAGCGCATTTTTGCTTGCAAACAGCGCTTCTAAGTTTATAAAGCGTGCTGTTTTTGGGAGACATTAATCGAAAATTGTCCTGCGATTAATTCGCGATCGAGCTTTGATTAAGCCCTGACTGCGCAATCTCAGCAACCGGATCCAAACAAAAAGCCCGAGTCTTGGTCGATCGCCAAAACTTGGGCTTTTCTGTCACTAGTCAACCGGATTCAACTAGCCTGTAGCGATCGCCCCTTACGATCGCCGAGGTGCAAAATCATTGGTGTCCGATAAGGTCAATGATTCCACCTGTTCCGATAGACTTTCTGCCATCGTTTGGTAGCGATTTTTGTAGCGTTGCTGCGCGACCGACAGCAACAGATAAACCACTGCCAAATAGACGACCGAAGCCCCCAAAATTGTCCAAGACGTTTGCTGCGGAAACACCAGATGCGCCACATTATTAATCGGCAGAGAATACCGATTTGCGATCACCAATCCTTGGTAGAGGGCCAATCCCACCAACAGTCCCAGCGCGTTCATAGCAGTAACTGTACATTAATATAGTTTGTGTGAGGTGAAAATATGAGCACGCTGAAGCCAGCACTGGACAATCATGAATCCCGACGCTGATCACGGCACGTCGATCAACGCGAGCAACAAATTGCAGCACTCGGATTAAGCGCACACAGAAGCCGAACCCTGATCACAGCGACTGGAGATCGGAGTCCAACCCGGCGGCACCACCAAAGCGTCTGAGCCTAGCTGAAAGACCACCCAACCGAAACCCAACGGGTCCGCGAGGCCGTTTAGTTGCGATCGCCACTGGATGGATTCAGGTCACCAGACCTAGCAGTGGTTTGGAACTGGGAGTCTTTGTGTGAAGTGAACTGCTTCATTCACATTTTGGAGTCCAGCCCTATTCAATTCGGCAACGCTTGCAGCGGGCGGCGTTGCCATGAAGTTTTTAGAAACCCCTGACCTATAGAATAACACCTGATTTCTCGGGGTTGACAGTGATTTTTTGGTGGATTTTACAAATCTTTAGAAACGCCAAAAGCCTGTGATAGTGGCGATTGATGCAATCGTGATCCCCACCCGACTCAAAAAACCTTGACAAATCCCGATCCCCCTCATCTACGCGGATTGGGGTGGGGTTAGCTTAAAATAATCACAGAATGCGTAAAATTTCGTAACCTGATGCTGCACCGGGCCAATCCATGACCTCGACGATTTCCCTGCTTTCTCCGGTTGAAGCCGATCTTGATGCTATGACGATGAACCTGCGAAAGCTGGTTGGCGCAAAGCATCCGATCCTCTATGCAGCGGCAGAACACCTCTTCAGTGCGGGAGGAAAGCGTTTGCGACCGGCGATCGTGCTGCTGGTGGCCCGGGCGACGATGGGGGCTGCCGAGATTACGGCGCGACATCGGCGCTTGGCGGAAATCACCGAGATGATTCACACGGCGAGCCTGGTGCATGACGATGTGGTGGACGAGGCGGGAACCCGGCGCGGTGTCCCGACGGTGCACAGTCGTTTTAATAATCGGGTGGCCGTGCTGGCGGGTGATTTTCTGTTTGCCCAGTCCTCTTGGTATCTGGCGAATCTGGATAACTTAGAAGTGGTGAAGCTGCTGTCCGAAGTGATTATGAATTTGGCGGAGGGTGAGATCGACCAAGGACTTAACCGCTTTGATACGAGTTTGACGCTGGACGCTTATCTGCAAAAGAGCTACTACAAAACGGCTTCGCTGGTGGCAAACAGCTCGAAGGCGGCGGCAATTTTAAGTGAGGTTGATCGCTCGATCGCAGAACATCTCTACAGCTATGGTCGCCACGTGGGGTTGGCGTTCCAGGTGGTGGATGACATTCTCGATTTCACGAGTTCCGATGAGGTGCTGGGTAAACCGGCGGGATCGGATTTGCGGAGCGGCAATTTAACGGCTCCGGTGCTCTACGCGCTGGAGGAGTTTCCCCACCTGGAGGGGCCGATCGAGCGGGAATTTTCGGAGGAGGGTGACATCGATTTGGCGCTGGATTTGGTGCGATCGAGCCAGGGGATTGAGCGATCGCGCGCGTTGGCCAAGCAGCACGTGGAACAGGCGATCGAGGATGTGATGGTGCTGCCGGCCTCGGCTTCCCGGGAAGCGCTGGTGGGACTGGCTCACTACGCGATCGAGCGGATTTACTAACCGTTTTTCCTAGCCCAACGGTTTCGCCTAGGGGCAACGAACGAGAGGGCGTAAGATTTACGTCCTTGGTTCGTTTGCTATTGGTTTGTGCGACCTTGGTTGGATCGAACCGATCGAATTGAATTAATGGGGTTGAGGGCTGATCCCCAAGCGAAATCTCCAGGCGAATTTATCCCAAAAGCCGCTTGGCCTTCGCAAGGGCGCGCCGCCAGATTGATGGTTTGGGGAGTGGCGCGAGGGGTGAGACCGCCGGTTTTGGTTCGTGTAAATAGCGATAGCGTTCCCAAACATCCCAGTAGGGACAGCCGGGCTGCATCCGAATCCCTGCCCAGTGCAGATAGGGAACCGGTTTGTTGACTTTGGGATCAATCAGCCGATCACCCTGCCACTCGAAATGCTGGCTACCGGCCCAGCTACCGGGGCCTTTTTCGGGGCGCTGAGTCCAGTTCCAGCGCCGCGCAAATCGTCGCAACACCATGTAATTAATAATCGGTTGGTCGGATGTTTTTTTAGAAAAATCAAAATATTCGGGATGGGCGGCGCATTCCGCAAAGGTTTCGTACAGATCCTGCTCGCTGATTAAGCCCTTGCGCGATCCCCAGAGGCCTCCGTTAAAGGTGCCTTGAAGATCGGTTTCGGTAAAGACTCCTTGCTCGATCACCGCCGGGGTAAAGACATCTTTTAGCCCCCCGGCGTGTTGATAGTCATAGCAGACGAAATCAGCATCAGCTAATGCGTCTAGGCATTGAATAATTGGCTCAAAAACAACAACATCCGTATCAATATAGAGAAACTCATCGAAGGGGCCAAACCAACAGGCTTGTTTCCGAAATTGGTTAGGACGAGCGAAGAATTGTTCTCCAAAAATATGTTGAAGTTGTACCGAAAGTCGCTGAATAAACTCTAGATCTTCAAATAATAAAACGCCGAATCGATCGCTCAGAATTTGGGCAACTTTTTGATAGTGATCATCGTAGGGAATCAGAATTACGGGCGTTTGTGCGTCGGTGGCACGGATGCTTTCGAGCAGGGCGATCGACTGTTCCGTTACTTTGTCATTGGCAATAATATAAAATCCGCGACTCATGGCCAATTCATCCTCAGCGTGGGTTCAGCTTAGGCTGTCTGTCTAATCATTTCAGCATAGGCCTGAACCTTCATTCCTGCCATTGCTTGGGGAATCCTGACGAAATCGCACGATGTCGGCTGATTTTTGGATGATGATGAATCGTGGTGATTGAGCATGTCCTGCTAATACTAAAAAGCGATCGAGCATCCATCGCCCGATCGCCCTCACATCCTGCTTAGGAACAGCGATTTAGCGCAAGTTTGTGCGTTGAATTAACTCCTGGGCCTCACGACTGGGGGTGTAGCTGTAGCCCGTCGTTGATGAGTTGGAGTCGTCCAGCAATTGGGGCGTTAATAACACCACCATTTCTTTGCGCTCATTCTGGCGATCGGTCCGGCGGAACAGCGATCCAATCAGCGGCAGATCTCCAAGAATCGGAATCTTTTGCACCGTACTGCGATCGCTATCTTGGATGATCCCCGCCAAGACCAGCGTCTGCCCATCGCGAATCCGAATCGTCCCCGACGACAGCTTCCGTTCTGCCAAGAGCGTCGCAAAAATATCGCCCTCTTGGAATGTTCCGTTAGGAGCCTTGAGCGACGGCGAAACCGACAGGGTGATGAAGCCATTGTCATCAATGCGCTCCACCTGGATCCCTAACGTTAAGCCCGCTTTCTCCTTGTCGAGGGTGGTGCTGACGGTCGGGGGGCCGGAAGAATTCGTGGTGGTCGTTGACTGGACTTTGCCCACCACCTCTTCAGTGAGTTCCACCTGCGCCACTTGGCCTTCTTGCACCACCAAGGTGGGGTCGGTCAAAATCTTGGCGTTACCGTTGGTGACGGTGGCCTGCAGTTGAGCCAAGAAGTCGTTGGCGATGTTGAACCCGTTGGGGTTCTGACCGTCTCTCACGATTTGTCCGTTAACGGTTCTGACCCCTTCGCCCACGATGGAAATGGGGCTATTCCCAACGGTTCCGGTGGTAATGGTCGATGGAATGGAGAACGGAGCGCCGCGATCGCTCCAGTTAATCACCCCGATCCCGCCCGTATTGATAATGCGTGCGCCATTCAACCCAAAGGAGAAACTGGTGCCTAGGCGATCGGTTTCGTTGAGATTGATATCAATCACCCGCACATTCACCACCACTTGGCGCAGACGGCTATCGATCCGCGAAAGCTGCTCTGAGGCCAGGGCGACGAGATCTCGCTGGCCCACCAGGGTGATCGCGTTCGTGCGCTGATCGGCGGCCACCTGCAACCCGCGCAGAATCGGTGGCGAATCCTTGGGATCGTAGCGCAGCGGATTAATCACCGCCCGTTCGGTTGTGCGGGTTTGGGTGAGGGGAGCGGCTTGGACTTGATTCGTCCCTCCACCCTGTTGTTGGGTATTGCCCAGTTGCACGACTTCTGTGGTGCGTTCGGTGGAGTAGGAGGCTCCTTCCGCACCCAGGGTCACGAGGTAGGCGGCTGCGTCGGTGGCGGTCACTTGGTTCAGACGGATCGATCGCATCGATACGTCCCGCGCCGAGTTGGGTAAGTTGCGACCCACAAACACGGTGCGGCCATTCCGGCTTGCCTGTAGTCCGCTTAGGCGCAACACGTAGTTAAACACGTCCTGGGCCGATTCGTTTTCAATATCCAGGCTGATCCGCGCATCGGCCCCGGTCGTCGGGGTTGTGCCCGAAGTGGGGGAGCCGCCCGGTTGGCTGGCATTGTCCGCAAAGGCAATGTTGATCCCACTGGCGCGGGCCACCAGCGACAACACTTCCCGCACCGGGGCATCGCGCAGCACCAGGCGCGGAATGATTTGATTGCTGCCGAGGTTGATGGTGAAGGGCTGAATCGGCACATCGGAAATGGCGATGTCACCGACGGGGGGCGCGATCGCCCGGGGCATGGTCGGTGGCGCAACGGCCGGACTGAGCACCGCCGGTTGGCCGTCGATCGTGATTGTCGGGTTCGGAATCATCACGCCGGGTGCGCCGGAACCCGGATTCGGAGCCGCACTACCGGAGTTTGAGGGGACTTGAGAGACGGTGTTATTGGGGGTGCTGGGCGTGGGGGTGGCCGTGCCCGCATAACTCAACAAAACCGCATTGTTGTTGCTGGGGCGAATGCGGCCGGTCGGGCGAGCACTCGTGCCACGTACCACAACCTGCACCGTGCTGCCGTCCAGTTGGGTGACTTCCACGGCCGCAATGCCCGGGGCTGGATTGGCGCGGATCACATTACCGCCGGGGACATTCAGGCGAGCGCCGGCCACGTGAGCCACCAGGCTTGTGCCTTGGGGTGGGAGCAGGAACACTTGGGGCCGATCGACCGAATCCGTCACCAGCTCCACATCCACACCGCCGCCGCTGCCATTGATGCGCACATCCAGCACATTGGTTTCTGCCCGGACTGGCTGGACGATCGCCAGGGTCGTCAAACCGCTCATCAAGACTGCACTGCCCAAAATCCGCTCGTAGTTCACCGTTCGCTCCTCACTGGTACTCTTGATCGATCGTGTTATCGGGTTGGGGAAAGGGGGACGTTGACCCAGAGCCGTTGGGCAGGCCACAGAGTCCTGCGAGTGGCCGATCGCCCCGGTTGACTACTTGCTGGGTGCTGCCTCCTCCTTGTTGTCACCGGTTTGCTCGCCTTCCTTGCTGGCTTCCGTGGCCACCTGTTGGGCGAGTTCCTTAGCCGACAAGGGGAGCAGCACCTTTAACGAAAAATTGGTTTCAATTCTGACCTGGGGCTGTCCTTGGGGGACAAACTGCCCCGTTTTTTCATCGAAACGCACCGCCTGCTTTGAGAGCTTTAGCTCAGAGCTGAGGTCATCGATCGCCAACATCGATTGGTATCGCTCCAGATTGCGCAGGATATTCCCGGTGCGATCGTAGTCTGCCTCAAAACCAACCTTCAGCACCTGCTGACGAATTTTGCCACTGACGGCCGTGCCCCAGGAATCATCGCTCACGAGGGTTAGCCCCGTTTTATCGGGTTCTAGCTTGGTCATTTGGCCAAACTGTTCCGAAACAATCCGGTTGAGGTCCAAGGGCAACACCGACACCGTGGTGGGGGCGGGGAACAATGCCAACACTTGGGCTTGGGTGGCTTGGGCCCGCTTCAAGTTATCCAACGTTTGCTGGACTTTGCGTTTTTCCTCCGCCACTTGCTCCAATCGGGCCTGCTTGGCAGCCACTTCTGATTCCAACTTCTTATATTCGTCGTACTGGGGCAACACGACTTGAATCAGGAGCACCACGCCACCGATAATCCCGACGGCCGCCGCTAGCCCACCGATAATGGGCGGCGTAAAGGTAATCCCAAAGACAACGGGATCGCTTGGTTCTGTGACCGCTTGCTGTGCGCTAAACGCCATTGTTGGTTTTCTCCTGTGGCTCGCTACCGTTGGTCGGGGGGGTAACGCTCGGGCTAGGGGTTTTGCCTTGTTCGGCTAGGATGCGACGAATGGTTTCGATGCGCACGACGAGGCCGGACGCACCACTGCGATCGAGGACTTGCAGTAACTGATCCGCCGGCTTGTTGGTGTAAGACGATTGGATCGTGTACTTGATGACTTTCGGCGCAACGATTCTAACCTGTGCACCACCGCCGGCTGTGGTGGGGGGTGGGACGGCGAGGGTGTAGGCAATGCCTTCTTGCACTTCCTGGTTGGCCTGCACGATTTGGGCAGGGTTGTCCACGGCGGTGCTGCTGACAAGCTGGGTGGCTTCTGGATTCAGGAAGGGGGACTTTTGCAGTAGCAGGAGAAACTCTCCCACCCCTTCGATCGAATTGGCATAGCCTTCGATCGTCAGGAATTTTTTGGGGGGCGTGGGGGTGTTGGCGGTCGCGGTCGCGGCGGTGGCTCCAGCGGCGGGCTTGGCGGGAGCGCTGCTGGTGTTTTTGAGGGCTGGATTATCGGCTTCTCGAATGGAAATCAGTTGGACTCCGGCGGGGAGGCGATCGCGCAGGTCGCCCAACACCGCTGACCAGGACTTGACACGGCTAAAGACTCCCACCAGCCCTTGGGTTAAACCGTCGATCGCCTTCATTTCCGCTTCGGCTTGAGCGGCCTTTTTCAGCTCGGCTTCGAGATCCTGGAGATCTTGATCGAGTTTGGCTTGGTTGGCTTCGAGATTGCCTTTTTGGATCAGTAGATAGCCCGAGAAGCCCCCGATCGCCGCTGGTACCATCACACCGACCAGGATCCCAAGAATAATCGGCAGCCGACTGGGCTTGGCCGCAGCACCGCCTCCCGCTGGACTCCCTGGACGGTTCGCTTGATACTCGGGGCGGTCTTTGAGGAAATTGATGTTGAGGCTATACATAGCGGGGGCGACGATCGGGGTCTCGGTGAGTGGAGTCTCGGTGAGTGGTGAGCGTTCGGGGCTTGGGGATTCCGCAACGGCCGATGGCTATGGGAATTTGGGGCGCGGAGCCGTGTGGCAAGACTCCTTGGCCTCGGATGCGCAATGACGAATTCCCCTATTCACGCTCGTCTAGCGCGTTCCGCAGCCCCAACCCTAACACGACTCCGAGGCTGGGGCGTTGGCTGTCGGTGATCGAGCCATCGGCTTCTAAACCCAGGGCTTCGATCGGGTCAATCCGCAGCACGGGCACGTTCAAGCGCTGGGAAAAAAACTCATCAATTTCGCCGATCGACGCACCCGGCCCCGCCAGCATCAGTTGGGCAATTTCGAGATCGTCGCTTTGGTTGAGGTAAAAATCGACCGATCGGCGCAGCTCGTCGGACAATTCCCCCATCATTTTGATGATGGCGGCGGATCCCGGACTCATGCCGGTGGTGCCGGTTCCAGAACTGACGGCTTCGATTTGGGAAATGGGAATCGTCATTTCCATCAGCATTTCCGTGTTGCGGGTTGGGGGCATATTCATCGCCCGGTTGAGCGCGTCTTGAATTTGCAGCGTCCCGATCGGCACCGTCCGCGAAAACTGCGGCACACCATCCACCACGATCGCGATTTCGCTGCTGTCGAATTGAATATCCACCAGCACCACCGCTTGATTCGACGCATAGCCGCGCAATTGGTCGCGAATTGTCCGAATCAGGGCAAAACTGCTGATTTCTAAAGTCTTGATTTTGAGTCCGGCTTGTTCAAAGGTGTCGAGGTAGGCATCGGTCACATCTTTGCGGGTGGCGACCAGCAAAACCTGTACTTTTTCGATGCCATCCTCATCGGTAAAGTAGCCGAGTTTTTGATAGTCCACGTCGGCTTCTTCGCGCGGGAAGGGCAGATATAACCCCGCCTCTTGGTTCATGTATTGCCGCAATTCATCGTCGTTTAATTCCGCCGGGACGGGAATCAACCGAATCACGGTTTCTCGTCCGGGAATCGAGGTGGCGACTTCTTTGACTTTGATGCGGCTGTCTTGAATCACCGCTTGAATTAGTTCGGCAACGGCGGGGGGATCGACGATCGCCCCTTCTTCAATGATTCCTTCGGGGACTTCCACGGACGACAAAATGTTGAGTTTAAATTTCTGCCCTTTTTTTTGCAGTTGCGCGAGGTTAATCCGCTCGGGCGAAATTTCAATCCCAATGCCTTTTTTTGTACCTCCCAGGAGGCCGCCGATCGCGTTGGTTAGGGGTGCAAAAAGATTTCCAGCAGCGTTCATAGTTGGGGACGGTCGATCGACCACAGAGACGAGATCGGTTGGGCTGGGTAGGGAGTGGGGGGCGCGAAGGGGGTGCGAATCATGAACAATGTCATGACGGGTGCTAGGACGATCGCCGATCGGGGCAGAGGCATGGAAGGCTCAAAACGCGGCTCAGACCGGGATGATTAGCACGGTTGCTGGTTACGCGCATGGTATCCAATTTCGTTTAAGATCGCCATACCCGAGGGTAAAGAAATCTTGCTGGTGTTAGGTTTCCGCGATTGTGATTGGGCAACGTCGGCGGGGATAGTTTGCGTATAAACCCGGAGATGGTGGGGGCGCGGTAATGGGACGTTGGAACCGGCGATCGTTTTTGCAGGTGGCCGGGGGGGCGGCGCTGGGGCTGGCGGCCTGTGGCCGATCGGGCGGTGGCTCGGCGGTGCAGTTTTGGACGATGCAACTGCAGCCGAAGTTTACGGACTATTTCCAACGGGCGATCGCGGAGTTTGAGGCGGGCCGATCGGGCCGGGCGGTGCAGTGGCTGGATGTGCCCTGGGCGGCGATGGAGAGCAAGATTTTGACGGCGGTGGCGGCGCGGACGGCTCCGGATGTGGTGAATCTAAATCCGAGCTTTGCGTCACGGCTGGCGGCGCGGGGGGCTTGGTTGGACTTGAGCGATCGGGTGTCGGAGTCGGTGCGATCGCGCTATTTACCGAACATTTGGCAAGCGAATGCGATCGAGGGCCGATCGTTCGGCGTGCCTTGGTATTTGACCACGAAGGTGATGATCTATAACCGATCGCTGCTGGCCCGGGCGGGGGTCGATCGGCCCCCGGCGACCTACGCGGAGTTGGCGGAAACGGCGCGGCTGGTGCGCGAAAAAACCGGTAAATATGGCTTTTTTATGACCGTTGCGCCCAATGATTCGGCGGAACTGCTGGAATCGTTGGTGCAGATGGGGGTGGAGCTGGTGGACGATCGGGGGCGGGCGGCCTTTGCGTCGGCGGCGGGGCGATCGGCGGTGAACTATTGGGTGGATTTGTTTCGGCGGGGCTGGCTGCCCAAGGAAGCTCTCACCCAGGGCCATCGCCGGGGGATTGAGCTATATCAGGCGGGGGAATCGGCGATCGTCGGGTCGAGTCCGGAATTTTTGAATGCGATCGCCACGAATGCGCCGACGATCGCGGCGGTGTCCGAGGCTGCGCCGCAGGTGGTGGGGCCCTCGGGCGATCGCGGGGTGGCGGTGATGAACCTAACGATTCCCAAAAAGTCCCCCCGATCGGCGGCGGCGCTCGATTTTGCGCTGTTTTTGACGGACGATCGCCATCAACTAAGTTTTGCCCAGGCGGCAAATGTATTGCCTTCGACCCACGCGGCCCTACGATCGCTGCGGCAGTCGCTGAACGCTTCGGGCAGCCCAACGTCGGGTAACACGCTCGATCGGGCCCGACGCATTGCCGCCGACCAAGTGGTTGAGGCCCGCGTGCTCCTGCCGGCCATCAAAAATATCAAAGACCTGCAACAGATCCTATATGAGAATTTGCAGGCGGCGATGCTGGAGGAAAAGACGGTCGATCGCGCCCTAAACGACGCAACCGCCGAATGGAACAGTCTGGTGGCGGGATAAATCGCGCGATCATCCCGCCACCCCGAGGGGCCGATCGGCCTAGTTCAGCAATTGGGCGATCGCGTTGCGATAGTCGCTCTTTTGCTTCACGCCCCGGAATTCCGCCACCTTTTCCTTGTTGTTGAAAATCATCACCGTCGGCGTGCCGGTCACGCCCGCGCCCTCGGCGATTTGCGGTTCCCCTTGCACATCCACTTCCACAAAGTGAATGCGCCCGTCAAATTCGTCCACCACCTTGTCTAGCATCGGTTTCAGGATGTGGCAGGGGCCGCAGTCGGGCGACACGAACTTCACCACCAGTGGGCGATCGGTCTCGTGGTAGAGCTTCCGCACCGCAAAGCCGCCGTAGTGCCGGGTGGCATCGGGTTTGAAGGTTTCTTCGGTGTCCGCCACGATCGGCGTTTCGTCCTCCACCTTCGCCGCCGTCGGTTCCGTGCCCTCGCGCTTCACCTCCTGGGCGAGGCCGTTGGCCGACAACCACCGCTCCGCCAGCAGGGCCGCCGCGCAACCCGTGCCCGCCGCCGTGATCGCCTGGCGATATTCGTGATCCTGCACATCGCCGGCCGCAAAGATGCCCGCAATGCTGGTTTCGACGCTGTTGGGGAGGGTTTTGATGTAGCCCACGTCGTCCAGGTCAAGCTGACCGGCAAACAGACGCGTATTCGGTTGGTGGCCGATCGCGTAGAACAGGCCGCGCGCTGCGATCGTCGATTCCTCCAGGGTTTGGTGGTTCTTCACCCGCAGGCCGGTCATGCCGGTTTCGTCGCCCACCACGTCGATCGCCGTCGTGTACCAATGCACCGTCACTTTCGGATTCGCCAGCACCCGGTCTTGCATCGCCTTACTGGCGCGCATTTTGTCCGTCCGCACCAGCAAATGCACCCGGGAGCCATATTTGGTCAGATACATCGCCTCTTCCGCCGCCGAGTCGCCGCCGCCAATCACGATCAGCTCGGCATTTTGGAACATCGGCATCGCCCCATCACAAATCGCACAGGCGGAGATACCCCGGTTCCAAAACTCGGTTTCGCTGGGCAGACCCAACCGCTTGGCGGTCGCCCCGGTGGCGATGATCACGCTGTGGGTGCGCAGTTCCCGATCGGTCGATCGCACCACAAAGGGGCGTTGGCTGAAGTCCACAAAGGTCACGTCTTCCGTTACCACTTCGGTTCCCCAGCGCTCGGCCTGCGATCGCATTCGATCCATCAGTTGCGGGCCCGTGATTCCTTCGGGAAAACCGGGGAAGTTTTCTACCTCGGTGGTGGTCATCAGTTGACCGCCGGGCAGCCCACCGGCTTCAAACCCGGCAAACATAAACGGTTTCAGGTTGGCACGAGCGGCGTAGATGGCGGCCGTGTAGCCGGCGGGGCCGGAGCCGATGATCACGACATTCTCGACGGCGTTGGGTGCAGAAGCGGCGCTGGTCATGGATGCTTTATCTAAACTCATACCGACTACGACTAGGATAGCACAATCGGGCGGTCAAGATGACCACGCCACGGATGGGCCGGCTGCCCGCGATCGACCGTTAAAAAGCACCCGTTAAAGAATCCTGTTAAAAATGCCGACTAAAACTGCCTAGCCAAAATCATGCCCAGAGCCACACCCAAAAGACCCAAAATGGGGCTACCTAGCCAATACAAAACCGCCTTTTGCGCATGACCAGCTCTGAACAGGTTGGCACTATCTAGCTCGTAGGTTGAGAACGTTGTATAGGATCCCAAAAAACCGATTACTAGGAATGAATTGATATGAACTGAATTCGATAAGGATTGAATTAATGTGGAACAAAATCCGATCAGAAATGACCCGGAAATATTAATAATTGCGGTTCCATAGGGAAACGAGAGTCCCATTTTTTTGATGCAAACGAGTGTCAGATAATAACGAGCTATTGCGCCGGGAATCGCTCCTAGGGTAATCAAGAGTGGAATTGAACTATCAAAATCATTAACCATCTTAAAGCCTTCGTTAAAACCTGAAAATTATAGAATTGATGATGAGTGGGCTGATTTTCTAAAAAAGACTAGCCTAGGCGATCGGGTAATAGGCCAAGAATTTTTCGAGTAAGCACCATGCCGATGGCTAGGCTCAATAATCCTAGGGTGGCGCTTCCCAGCCAATATAGTAGGGCTAGTTCCAGATGATTGGCTTGGATTAATCGGAGGCTGTCTAGTTCGTAGCTGGAAAAGGTGGTGTATGAGCCTAGGAAACCGGTGAATAACAGTAACTTCAGATCGGGATGAATTCTGAAGCCTTGCTCCTCCGAGATGGCGACGAGCAAGCCCATGATGAAACACCCGGTGATGTTGATGATGAATGTTCCATAGGGAATTTGCGGGCCAAAACTGTTGGTAATTTGTAGGCCCAGATAGTAGCGGCTTAAGGCTCCGGCGATCGTCCCGAGGGAAATGGCGATGAGGGTTCGGATCAGCGATTTTGGCATTCTAATGATCTACGTTAGGGACTATCTTGGAAATTAGATTAAGGACGTTTTGAAGGGTGGTAATTGTCGAAGACAAGGGGCTTAAGCCCCTTGCCCCGAGTTTATTTTTTGCATGATTTGGCGTTTGTGAATAGGTTACTGATCGATTTTGGATGCACCTCGGAAATGTCTCTATCAATATCCTAGAAATATCTCCAAAAAATGCGATCGGGCGGTGGCGATCGGGTCGGGTTGGATTGCTGATGATGATACCCGTGGTGCGTCGGCGGCGTGATCATCTTGGCTCGTTCGGCCGGTTGCTTGTGGGTTCCTACAATGGAAAGCGATAGCAAGCGATCGAGGGCGGGAATCGGCAATATGTTGCGACTGAAGCGCTGGCAATGGGGAGTGTTGGGGTTGCCATTGCTGGCGATCGGGGGGGTAATTCTCTGGGCGGCGGGGACGCAATTGCACGCCTGGGGCCTGAGCTGGATTTGGGGCCTGTTCACCGTGGTGTTGGTGGGCTGGCGCTGGTTGCTGGTGCGGTGGACGAAACCGGCGGTGGGTCAGGTGGAGGCGGCGATCGCGGCGGCGGGCTTGGCGGATTGGGAGGCGACGGGCGATCGGGCGGCGATCCCGGTGAATGACGGGGCCTTGGCCCGGGCCGAGGCGAGTTTGCAGGAGATTTTGCAAGCCTCCCAAGCCGATCCTGCGCCTTGGGATGATTGGGATCAGTTTTGGCAGCGCTGTTTGGCCCTGACGACGGCGGTGGCGAAGGCGTACTACCCGGAGGCGAGCTATCCCCTGCTCAGTATTTATGTGCCCCAGGCATACCGGTTGATTCGGGGGACGGTGGACGATCTCGATCGGTGGATGGTGCAAATTGAGCCGCTGCTGGGTCAGGTGACGGTGGGGCAAGCCTATGAAACCTATACCCTGTACCAAAAGCTGGAACCGTCGATGCGCAAGTTTTGGCAGGCGTGGCAGTGGGCCCAGTGGTTTTTGAATCCGGTGGCGGCGGCGGCGCGGGTGGCCACGAGTCGATCGAGCGGGCGGGCCGATCGGGAGTTGCTGGCAAATTTGGCCCAGGTGATGCGGGAGGCGGTGTTGCGCAATTTGGCGCGGCAGGCGATCGCCCTCTACGGTGGGGCGGGGTTGCCTCCGGGGAATTTTGCCCCGATCGCCACGCCCCTGCCCAAGGCGCAAACCCAGACCCTACAAGACTTAATTGCCCAGACCACGCCAGAAACGGCGGTGACGGAGGCGGTGGTCAACGTGCTACTGCTGGGGCGGACGGGCGCGGGCAAAAGCAGCCTGGTGAATGGGCTGTTTGCGGCGGAGTTGGCGGAAACGGATGTGCTGCCCAACACCGATCGAGTGGTGCGCTACGAGTGGCGGGCGGAGACGGGCGATCGGTTGATGATCTGGGACTCACCGGGCTATGAGCAAATCGGCAATCCGGCGGCGGGCGATCGGGCGCGATCGGCGGCCCGGTTGGCGGATTTGATCCTGTTGGTCACGCCGGCCCTCGACCCGGCCTTGCAAATGGATTTGGATTGTTTGCAGGCCTTGAAGGCCGCCGGGGTGACGGCTCCGACGATCGTGGTGGTGTCCCAGGTCGATCGCCTGCGGCCAATGCGCGAGTGGCAGCCGCCCTACAACTGGGTTTGGGGCGATCGACCCAAGGAGCAAGCAATTCGGGAAGCCGTGCAATACCGATCGGAGATTTTGGGCGGAACCTGCGATCGGCTGTTACCCGTCGTGTTGGGCGATCGGGGGCCCTGGGGCCTGGATGCCTTGGCCCTGGCGCTGTTGGAGGCGATCGGCCCCGCCCAGGAACTGCGTCTGGCAAAATTTCTGCGCGATCGGGAAACCCGCGCGATCGCCGCCGCCCGCATCATCGATAAATACGTGTTTCAAATGTCCACCGCCCAGGGCCTAACGCTCTTTCTGAAAAGCCCCGTGCTGCAACTGATTTCGCGTGTGATGACCGGTTCGCCCACCCTCGCCTACCTGCTGGCGGAACAAATTCCGATCGAACAGCTCCCCGTGGCGATCGGCAAGCTGCAACTGGCCTACGACCTGTTTGGGCTGCTGCAACCCGCCGCCACCCTGGAGGGCCAACCCTCGAAGTCGCGCTCGATCGATTGGCTAGCCCTTTGGCCCCTGATCCTGGACAATAGCGCATCCCCAGACCAAGAAGCCTGGGCCTTGGGTCATGCTTTGGTGGAATGTTGGACACAGCCTGGACAATCAGCCAATCTGGGCGATCGGGTCAAGTTTTATCGCCAATCTCGCCGGATTTAGATACAACCAGTAGGCAAAGAGTGACTAGCCTTTGGCAACCCAGCACAGTGGTAATGTCAATTTCGCAGATTCACGCTACGCATCAAAAAAAGAGCAAAGAGACGTGAGTGATGAACGGATAGCGTTGACTTTTAGGCGTTCGTCAGACATTTTTAGTCCGTAAGATGACTCCGCACTCTCTACTCTTTTCTAGACACATGATGTAGCTTGAGTTGATGAAATTAGTATTAACACAAACTCTCGCAATAACTTACAGATAGATGATGTCAAAGAATTCAAATAATCTAGAGGAAAAATTTACATTCCTCATTCAACAAACGCCGCTGGCTCTGATCGAATGGAACCATGAGTTTAAAGCCGTGAGCTGGAACCCAGCAGCGGAGAAAATTTTTGGTTACTCAGCAGAAGAGATGTATTTACAACATGCCAGCACCGTGGTTCCCGAGCATATTCGTTCCTACGTTGATGGTGTAATGTCTGCACTTTTACAACAAATGGGCGGTACTTTTAGCCGTAATGATAATCTTAAAAAAGATGGCAGTATTATTACTTGTGAGTGGATTAATACGCCGATTTTTGATGATTTTGGGCAACCGCTGGGTATCTACTCGATCGTGCAAGATATTACCGATCGGGTTGAGGCGGAGCAAACCCTCAAACAATCGGAGGCCAAGCTCTTACAAAAATCAGAAGCCCTCGAACAAGCCATCCAAGATCTGCGCCAAGCCCAGCTTCATCTCATTCATAATGAAAAAATGCTGGCATTGGGAAATCTGGTCGCTGGCATTGCCCATGAAATCAATAATCCCCTGGGCTTTTTAAAAGGTAATATTAATCCGGCGCTGGATCATTTAAATGATCTGTTTGCGTTGATTGATCTCTATCAAGATAAATATCCTCATCCCGACCCAGATCTACAAAACTTTATTGATGATATTGATTTGGATTTTATTCGGAGTGACTTGCCAAAACTGTTGAGTTCCATGAATCAGGGGATTGATCGAATTCGAGATATTAGTAATGGTTTGCGCACCTTCTCGCGGGCAGATAGTGATCATCCGGTCATCTTCGATGTGCATGATGGACTGGACAGCACAATCCTGTTGTTGAAACATCGTCTCAAGGGCCATGATCACCGCCCAGCGATCGAGGTGATTAAAAACTACGGCAGCATCCCTGAGATTGAGTGCTTTGCGGGCCAGCTCAACCAGGTTTTTATGAATCTGTTGGCTAATGCGATCGATGAATTTGATGAGGTTTGTCAGGAGCTGAGTTCAGCATCTTTGCACCAAAATCCGCAACAAATTACGATTACCACCCAGCTATCCCATCAGCCTCACGACATGACCCACAATCCGACCCGCGATCCGGCTCCGGGGCAAAATCAGGGTCAAAATCAGGGGCAGGTTCAGTGGATTGAGATTTGGATTCAGGATAATGGGCGTGGGATGTCCCATGAGGTGCAGGCGCAAGTTTTTGAACATTTGTTCACGACAAAATCGGTGGGCAAAGGAACCGGATTGGGGCTAACGCTGTCGCGTCAAATTATTGAAGAGAAACATCGGGGTCGTTTGACTTTAGAATCGGCACCGGGGCAAGGGACGACCTTTCGGATTGAGTTGCCTCTGGTGTGCAACGTTCTGTGAATTGGCAAGGAGATCGGGTTGAATTCTATTGATGCGAATTGCCCATGGGCGATCGATCCTGCGTTGCTAAACCCTGTGTTGCTAGATGGATCGCCGGTCAAGACGATCGCCCTGTCCGTGGCCGGGAGTCGTCATCGGCGATCGGGCGATCCTTGCCAGGATGCAAGCGGCTGGGTTGGGGGTGACGGCTGGTTGCTGGTGGCGGTGGCCGATGGGGCTGGCTCGGCGCAGGCTTCGGATGTGGGGGCGCAGGTGGCGATCGATCGGGTGCTGAAAACGTTGCAAGAGCTGCAACAGCGTCGATCGCCTCAGGATTTGACCGACTGGCCGCCCCTGTTGCGGGTGGCGTTGCGATCGGCTCGGTGGGCGGTCGATCGAGCGGCACGCGATCGCGATTGCCCCCTGCGGGAGTTGGCTTGCACGGTGATTGTGGCGGTGGCGTTGCCGACGGGGGTGGCGATCGCCCAGATCGGTGACGGGGCGGTAGTGGTGGGCGATCGGGCCGGAGTCCTAAAAACCCTCACCCAGCCGGAGCAGGGCGAGTTTGCCAACGAAACGCGCTTTTTGGTGGAACCGGGCGCAGTGCGATCGCCCCAAATTGTTCTTTGGCCCGGTGATTGGTCGTCCTTGGCGTTGTTTTCCGATGGGTTGCAACGATTGGCGCTGCAAGATCCCGATCGATCGCCCTTTGCGCCGTTTTTTCAGCCCCTCTTCCAATTCCTGGGCGCGAGTGAGGATTTGTCGGCGACGGGCGATCGGCTGCGGGCGTTTTTGGAGTCCGATCGCATTGCCGATCGCACGGATGATGATGTCACACTAATTTTGGTTCAACGAACCGACTAGAGTCCTGATTGACGTTCTATAGCCAAAATCCAATGCCGCCTGAAAATCAGCCCGAGATGTCGCCCAAATTAGCCCCGAACCGATCGCCCGATTGCTTGCAGATGGCGACCCAATGGATTGTCTTGGGATTGATTGTCCTGGCTTGGGTGGGGCCCGCGTTTTCGCCGGCAGCGCCCGAATCAGAACCGCCCGCCCAATCGGCCCCGCAACAGGAGCGTTAGGGCGTGCTGGGATTTGGGCAACTGACGGATTGGCTCCAGCGCGGGCCCCGGGAGCGATCGACCCTGGCGCGGTGGGGGCGATTGGGCTTGGTGGGGTTGGCGGGGGCGGCCATGGGCTTGGCAACGGAGCCGATCGGCTGGTGGCCCCTGGCTTGGGTGGCGATCGTGCCGTTGTGGTGGGCCGTGGCGGATCGATCGCCGGGCCTGCGCGATCGGCTGCTGCTCGGCTGGGGTTGGGGCTGGGGCTACAACCTGGTAGCCGTGTTCTGGATGACCGGAATGCACCCAATGATGTGGTTGGGGGTGTCCTGGTGGACGAGCTTGGCGATCGCCCTCACCTGTTGGCTGGCGGCGGCGGCCTGGGCCGCGACCCAAATGGCGGCTTGGGCCGGCGGGTTCGGAGTCATCACTCGTCGGCTGCCGGCCCGATCTCCCCTCGCCCGATTGACGATCGGTTTGGCCCTGTGGCTGGTGACGGAAGCAGTGTGGAACCAAGCGCCCGTGGCTTGGACGGGGTTGGGCCTCACCCAAGCGCCGGGGAATTTGGCGATTTTGCACCTGGGGCAACTGTCGGGGCCGGCGGCGGTGACGGGGGCGATCGTCCTGGTGAATGGCTTGTTGGCGGAAGGGGTGTTGGCGAAGGATCGCCGCTGGTGGGCGGCGGCCCTGGCGGCGATCGCCCTGGGTCATGGCCTGGGGGCCACCCTCGCCGCGCAACCGCTAGCCGATCGCCCCGACGCGGCCCTAACGATCGGCGTGATCCAAGGGAATATTCCCAATGAGTTGAAATTTGGCTCTGACGGCTGGCGACGGGCCTTGACGGGTTATACGCGCGGCTATGAAGCCTTGGCGGCCCAGGGAGTCGATGGGGTGCTGGTTCCCGAAACTGCGCTGCCGATCGTCTGGACGGCGGACTCAAATCAGGCGCGCAACCGCAGCGACGTTGTGAACGCGGTGCTCGATCGGGGTGTGCCCGTCTGGTTGGGCATTTTTGCGCCCGATCGCGCCAACTCCGATCGGCTGACCAATAGCCTGATTGCGCTGGATGGCACGGGCCGCGCCGTCGGTCGCTACGACAAAGTGCGCCTCGTGCCCTTGGGGGAATATATCCCCTTTGAAGACTGGATTGGCGGCTTGATCGATCGCCTGTCGCCCTTAGAGGCGCAACTGGCCTTGGGCCAATGGAACCAACGGTTTGAAACGCCCTTTGGTCGGGCGATCGCCCTGATTTGCTACGACTCGGCCAACGCCGAACTGGCGCGATCGCAAGCGGCGGCCGGCGGTCAATTTATCCTCTCGGCGGCGAACAATGCCCACTACCGACCGACCATGTTTGCCCAACACCACGCCCAGGACGTGATGCGGGCGATCGAGACCGATCGATGGGTGGCCCGCGCCGCCAACACCGGTTATTCCGCCTTCATCGATCCCCACGGGATCACCCACTGGCGATCGCGCCCCAACGCCTACGAACTCCACGCCACGGAAATCTATCGCCGCACGAGCCAAACCCCCTATGTCCGCTGGGGTGACTGGCTCACACCCCTATCGGTGGTGGTGGCGGGCCTGGTCGGCGGGCGATCGCTACTTCGATCGGGTCACAATTTGCCACATGATGAATAGCGTGAATCCCACATAGCCAATCACCGTGGCCCAATCCATCCAATGGTCGCCCATGGTTGACTCCAAAACGGGTTAGGACTGCGAGCAAGGGGTTAGCGCTTTTTGTTTTTGCTCATCCATTCTTCAACGAAGTTGGTATAGACTTCGCCCGCGATGAATTCGGGGGATTCCATGATTTTTTGATGGAAGCCGATCGTGGTGTTGACACCGGTGATCGCACATTCGCGGAGGGCGCGTTTCATGCGGGCGATCGCGCTGGAGCGATCGGGCCCCCAAACAATCAATTTGCCGATCAGCGAATCGTAATAGGGTGGAATTTCATAATCGGGATAGACGTGGGAATCGATCCGCACGCCGGGCCCACCGGGCGGTAAATAGGCCCCAATCCGGCCAGGACAGGGGCGGAAATTCTGGTCAGGATCTTCCGCATTAATCCGACATTCGATCGCGTGGCCCCGCAGTTGTACCTGATCCTGGGTGAGGCGGAGGGGTTCGCCCTGGGCAATCCGCAATTGCTCGGCAATCAAATCGAGGCCGCAGACCATTTCGGTCACGGGGTGCTCCACCTGAATCCGGGTGTTCATTTCCATGAAGTAGAAATCGCCCGATCGATCCACCAAAAACTCCACCGTGCCCGCGCCCACATAGTTAATCGACTTAGCGGCGGCGACGGCGGCATTGCCCATTTTTTCCCGCAGCTCGGGGTTGAGCACGGGGCTGGGCGCTTCTTCGAGCAGCTTTTGGTGGCGGCGCTGAATTGAGCAATCGCGCTCGCCCAGGTGAATCACATGGCCGTGGCTGTCCGCCAGGATTTGAAACTCGATGTGGCGGGGGCGCTCAATGAATTTTTCGATATATAGGCCCGGATTGCCAAAGGCGGCTTCCGCTTCCCCCTGGGCGGCCTGGAAGAGTTTCGGCAGTTCTTCGGCGCTACGCACGAGGCGCATCCCACGCCCGCCGCCACCGGCCGTGGCTTTGATCATCACGGGGTAGCCGATCGCGCTGGCCAGATCGAGGGCGGCTTCTTCGTCTTCGACCAACCCTTCGCTACCGGGCACCGTGGGCACGCCGGCCCGTTGCATGGTTTCCTTGGCGGTGGACTTGTCGCCCATGGCCCGAATCGCGGCGGGAGAGGGGCCAATGAAGGCAATTTGGTGATCGTTGCAAATTTCGACAAATTTCGCGTTTTCCGCCAAAAAACCGTAGCCCGGGTGGATGGCCGTAGCGTGGTGGGTCAGGGCGGCTGCGATGATGTTGGGAATGTTCAGATAGCTTTTGCTACTGGCGGCCTCGCCGATGCAGACGGCTTCATCGGCAAGCTGGACATGCAGGGCTTGCCGATCGGCGGTGGAGTGAACTGCAACGGTGGAAATGCCCAATTCTTCGCAGGCTCGGATGACCCGAACGGCGATTTCTCCACGGTTGGCAATCAGGACTTTTGAAAAGCGCATTGTCGTACGATCGCAGGTGGGGCGCGGTAGCCAATCCTATCATCGTGGGTGGCCTGCGGGCGATCGGGCGGTTGAGGCGGGGGCGATCGATTCGGGCCATGATCCAGGCAACGAACAGGGCCAAAAAATTTCTAAAGGATGCTATACTTCTACGGCTGGATACGACTACGGTCGTTTTGAGCTGATTTTTCAGACCAAGCCAGCACAATTTGGTTAATCACCTGCGGATGTGGCGGAATTGGTATACGCGCACGTTTGAGGGGCGTGTGGCTTTGCCTTGCGGGTTCGAGTCCCGCCATCCGCATTTTGAAATAACACTGATTGAAACAACACTAATTTGAGCGTCCTCAGCTCAATTAACCCCATGGCCGAATCGTTGATTTTCAACGATTCGGTTTTTTCATGTTTTCTTTTTTCATGTTTTCAGAGTCTAGGGGTAGCTCTAGGGGCGTTGCCTGTGCGGGCGCGATTCCCCACCGCCGCACGGCTGAATCTAGCGGTGAGTGCTAGGATCGAAAAAAGTTAAGAATTGCAAAGACTTTGACTGCTAGCGTTACCGATCGAGAAGCGGATTTTTACGCGCCCCAACCCTTGCTCGATCGCCCCTCGATCGAGCCTGCGTCAAATGGTGATGGTGGCTGGCATCAGCTCGACCCCATTTGGCAGGGAGATGAGACCGCTGTGCAGCAAGGATTGCCCCATCAATTTCTCGCGCCCCCGTGGCAGATGTTGATTTTGGGGGATGGGTCGCCCACGCGCCACCTGCAATTGCTGACGGGGGAACCGACCGAGGTGGATGTGATTGATATGTCGATCGTCGGGCCCGCGGGCGATGCGGCCCCGGAGGCGATCGAGATGGTTCCCGGCCCACGGCTGCGGCGACAGGTGTGGCTGCGCACGGCTTCGGGTCAGCGGCTAGCCTATGCCACCTCCTGGTGGGAAGCCAGCCATGTGGACGAGTATTTGCAGAATCGATCGCTCCCCATTTGGGCCAGCCTCGCGCGGTTGCGAACGGAGTTATACCGCGATGTGCGAGGGGTTTGCTATGGGCGATCGGCCGCATTGGAGGCGGCCTTTGGGGAGTCGGGTCCCTTTTGGGGGCGACACTATTTGTTCTGGCATCGCAACCAGCCCTTAACCCTAATTTTTGAAGTGTTTTCACCCTATCTCCAACGCTACCTTGGGCCGATCGCCGGCCAGCCCCAGAGCGATCGAGTGGGTGGAGCTAGCCACGGGTGAACTAATTGATCAGGACTGATTGATTAGAACTGATTGATTAGAACTGATTGATTAGAACTGATTGATTAGAACTGATTGATTAGAACTGATTGATCAGGACTAATTGATAACAAACCCTAAGACCGCAGCGTAATCGGTAGCTCAATACAAAACTCCGACCCCGATCCTTCCGTCGAAGTCACACTTAACTGACCATGGTGATTATCAACAATAATTTGGTAACTACTCGTCAGGTTTAGCCCAACCCCTTCCCCAACCGGCTTAGTTGTAAAAAACGGATCAAATAGCCGTTGTTGTACCGATTGCGCAATACCAATGCCATTATCCCGAATTCGGATTTGAACCGTAGTGCTGCTCGATTGCTCAGTCGAGATCCAAATCGTCGGGAGTTCATGCCACTGACCTTGTTTGGCCCGTGTCGAAAGGGCATCGATCGCATTATTCAGCACATTAAAAAACACCTGATTAATTTGACTGGCATGGCATCTGACCATCGGCAAATTTCCATAATCTTTGATGACTTGCACGTGCCATCGAATTAGAAGCTGATTTAACAGCACGAGGGTGCTATCCAGTCCGTCATGCAAGTTCACGGATTTAATCTCGGCTTCCCCCAGGCGAGAAAAAATGCGAAGGGCCAAAATAATCGATTGGATGCGATCGACCCCATGTTGCATCGCATCGACCAGCGATTGAAAATCACGAGAGATAAAATCCAAATCAATCTCTCTTAATAGCGCCTGAATAGATTCCGGTGGATTCGGACAGGCTGTTTGGTAGAGGTTCAAAAGTTGAAATAGCGTAGCAATATATTCACGGGCGGGTGATAAATTCCCAGCAATAAAACTCAAAGGATTATTAATTTCATGGGCCATGCCAGCGGCCAGTTGTCCAATGCTGGCCATCTTTTCTTGCTGGAGCAGTTTCAGGTGGGTTTGACGCAGTTGCTCCAGAACCATTTGGAGTTGTAAATTTTGAACTGATAGGTCTTCCTGTGCCTGTCGGAGAGCGAGCTGATTTTCAATCCGAACAACCACTTCCTCTAGCTGAAACGGCTTTGTAATATAATCTGAGCCACCCATTTGAAAGGCTTGAACTTTATCGGCAGTATTATCTAGAGCGCTTAGAAAAATAACTGGAATTTTCTTTAAATCGGGATCTTGCTTGAGAGTTTGGCACACATCATAGCCAGTCATTTCTGGCATATTAATATCCAGTAAAATCAGGCTAGGCGGGTCAGCACGCACGGACTGCAACGCCATTGATCCACTCAGGGCTTTCCGCACAGCATAGCCTTGCTTAAGCAGCAGTGATGCTAAAAATTGAATGTTTTCAATCGTGTCGTCAACGATCAAGATGTCATTTTGCAGTTTTTCAGAAGCCTGAGATGAGGGTTTGAAGGAATCATTCATGACTTGGTAAATGACGAATCTAAGGGAGTATCTAAAAAATACGTTGCATCACTGAAAAGGTTGCCAGAGTTTTTACTCAAAGCCTACTAAGGTCTTTTAAGCAAGACTACCAAAATCTTTACTGAAAAGCTATCAATGTCCTGGGAGTAAGACTGACAATGTCTTTACTGAAAAGCTATTAATGCTTTTGGACTAAAGCTATCAAAATCTTTGCCAAAAAGCTACCAATGTCTTTGAAGCAAGGGGCTTAGGAGCTGTCATCAAATCCCCGAAACCCTGATTCTTGCGTTGCCAAATTGTGGGAGCAAGGGGCTTAAGCCCCTTGTTTAGGGCGGTTGAGTGGGGAAAATCAGTCGTTTCAGCGTCAATCCAACTTGATTTGATGACACGCCCTAAGCCCCTTGTGCTTTTCAGTTATCTGCCCTCAATGTGAGCTGAATTTTACTGGTCAGACATTATCGAGGATGGTTGAAAAATCATCTTGAAAAAGTCGATCAAATTGCTCGGCGCTGACCGGCGGTGAAATGACATAGCCTTGGATAAAATCACACCCAAACTCTTTTAGCTTTTTGAACTGTTCAAGGGTTTCTACGCCCTCGGCAACAATGCGTTTTTGCATGGTGTGTGCAATGTGAATGATGGCGGCGACTAATTCTCCCCGCTCGTGGGATTCATCCAGGGGGGTGATAAACGATCGATCAATTTTTAAAATGTCTACTGGCAGCTTTTGCAGATAGCTGAGGGATGAGTAGCCTGTGCCGAAATCATCAACACAAATTTGAATATTCCGATCGCGGAGGTTGTTTAGAATTGCAATATTTTGGGGGGTGTGTCCCATGAAGACTCCTTCGGTAATTTCGAGCTTCAAGCAGGACATATCGGCCGAAAGATCGTGAATGATCTGGTTGAACCGGGTTAAAAAATTTTGTTGATTGATTTGTCGAACGGATAGGTTGACACTGACAAAAATCTTGGAATTTTGGGGGCGATGGCGGTTCCAGTCCTGCATTTGGGCGATCGCTTCACGCAAGACAAATTCCCCGATCGCGGTAATTAATCCAGTCTCTTCGGCCACTGGAATAAACATGGACGGGGGCACTTGGCCATGAACGGCGTGGGGCCAACGAACCAGCGCTTCGCAACCGACGATCGCGCCCGTTTGAACGTCAATAATGGGCTGGTAAACCACCCGTAATTCGTGCTGTTGCAGGGCGTGGCGCAACTCCGTTTCCATTTCCAGCGTTTGCAACGCATACCGGTGCATGGATGTATCAAATTGGCAATATTGCCCACGTCCCATGGTTTTGGCTTGATACATGGCCGTATCCGCATCTCGCAGGAGGTGTTCAGGTCGCCGATAGCTATCGTTATCTATGGCAATCCCGATACTGGCGTTGGTAAAAATTTCATGCCCACTGAGCTTGAAGGATCTTTGGAGGGTGGCCATGACCAGATCGGCCAGGGACTGGGCTGCCATCAAGGGGTGATCACTGTCCAGTAAAATCGCAAATTCATCGCCCCCAAACCGCGCTAAAAATTGTCCGGGGAGTAACAAGCTCTGGAGACGATTCGCCAGGTTGACTAACAGCTCATCGCCCACAAAATGCCCTAATGAATCATTCACGACTTTGAAGCGATCGCAGTCAATAAATAGCACTGCCAGCCGATGGGTGGCGTTCGATCGGGTGGACTCAAACCGCTTGGCTAGCTCCTCCGTGAATGCCGTGCGATTGGGCAGCCCTGTCAACTCATCCTGGAGCACCAAAACCATCAGTTTTTCCTGGAGGTTTTGGCGCTCTTGAATTTCTAACTGCAAGGCCTCATTGGCTTGTTCGAGGGCCCACGTCCGTTCCCGAACGCGCCGCTCTAGTTCCATGTTGAGCGTTTCAACGCGGCGCTGGGCTAACCTTGCGCCCAAATGTGCTCGGACACGGGCCAGCACTTCCTGGCCGTGGAAGGGCTTGGTGATGTAGTCTGCGCCCCCGACTTCAAAGGCCCGCACTTTGTCGAAGGTGTCGCTGAGGCCACTGAGGAAGAGGACTGGAATGCTGGCGCTGTTGGGATTGGTTTTGAGGTGTTGGCAAACGGTGTAGCCGTCCATGTCCGGCATCATGATGTCGAGCAAGATTAAGTCCGGTGGGTCGGCGGCGACGGCTTTGAGGGCCATGGGCCCATTGAGGGCTTTGCGGATGTGATAGTCCTCGGCGGATAGGAGGGCGGCGAGTAGTTTCAGGTTTTCGGGCGTATCGTCAACGATCAGGATATCGGCGGGGTTGGCGGTGGTGGCTGCGATGGGGGATGCGATGGCCGATGGCTGCTCGATCATGGCGGGTATGGAGTGGGAGGGCAATCGATCGCTGTTCACCATGCTGCCCGATCGTGAAAGGGGTTGGGGGGTGGCCATGAGACTGTAGGTGATCGGGGGTGTTGTGTTCAAAATTCCCGGCAGTTCCGCTCTGCTTGTCCTGTCCTGGGCTGTTGATCGGCTTCAGGGGCTGACTGCGATTTCGGTTGAGATGCGAGTTGCCATGATCAGGCTGGACGGGTTCAGAGCCACCCCTGTGCGGGCTTCATCGTTGAAGGGATGTGGGCCGCGATCGCGCAGGGGGCTAGGGAGTAGGCAAGGATGCTTGGGGTCGCGGTGCAATCAATCGGGTCATTAGCCCTCGATCGATCTTGCCGCGTCATCCCAAGGAGTAACCAGAGATAGGGTCAAATCATGGCTAGCGAGAGTTGATTCAGCCCCAGGGTAGTCGCCAGCCATGACTCAAATTGTGGTGTGTTGGCGATGCTTGTGAAGTAATACTCTTTAACGATCGGTCGAAACTGGATCGAGACGTTCATTACAGAGAATTACTTCACAGCATCACGCTTGCATGTCGTGCTGAAATGTCATGCTGATGCATCTAGAAAACGATGAGTGATCATGGTGCAGAACCGATTGTGACTGATGTGATTTTGGAGAATTCAAAGGCTGTAATACTTGTAGCCCCTGATTGGGAAAAACTAGGGAAGTCAAGATCCAGTGGAAATGGCCGCGAGGGATTTTGAGTGGCATGGCCCTGAAATTCGCATCTTTGGCGAATGAAAGCGTGGGGCGATCGGCTGGCACTTTATCTCCAAAATTGACCTAAAAATCGCATTTTTCTGTGCGAAAAAGCTGGGAGTCTCGATATTTTGGCAATTTCCTGCTTAAGGTTGATCATCCCACGGTGCTTGACCGGATATCAACTAGCTTGAGTTGCGAGTCCCATGGTTGTGCAGGACTGATGCGGTATCGGACTCCCCGCATGGGGGTGGATCGCTGGCGGCTGGGGACAGACCCACCGATGGCCACCTGTTGACTAGCCCTCCGATCATGGCTGGGTGATGATCGGCCCTAGGGCTTGGGTGTGGCCGCGCGATCGAGCAGGTCAATCACCCGATCGAACCGCAGGGCATCAATCCAGGCGGTCAGCAATGTGCGCAGATCAGCCACCGACTCCGGTAATTGCTCCAGCAATGCCAAGGCCTGAGTGTCGCTGCCCCGAGTGACGGCCGATCGGAGCTGATTGCGCCAATCGTCAGGCTGGGCCATCAACAGGGGCTGCACCTCGGCACCATCCAAGGTGTAGTTGCGGGCCGGTGGGTGAACGGGTGCTGGCGCGGCGGCGTAGGTATAGCTCACCCCCAGGCGATCGCCGAGCAGATTCAGCAGGTCGGTGAAGTTAAACGGTTTGCAGATCAGGTCATCGCAGCCGGCGGCCAAGATGGCCGCGCGATCCTGCTCAAAGGCGCTGGCGGTCAAGGCCACGATCAGGGTGGACTGACTATCGGGCAGGGCCTTGATCGTGCGGCTGGCTTCGTAGCCATCGAGTTCCGGCATTTTCATATCCATAAAGATCGCGTGGGGCCGGTGCTGCTGCCACAGGGCGATCGCTTCTTTGCCGTTGGTGGCGGCATCGGTGGTGAACCCGATCTCCTGGAGCAAGGTGAGCAATAGCAGTCGGCTGTCGTCGTGGTCATCGGCAACCAAGATCCGATAGGACGGCTGGTCGGGAGCCAGGCCAGTAATCGGCCTGGACGGGTCGGCACTGACGGCGGAGGGTGACGGTTGGGTTTGGTGCACGGCGATCGTCACCGTAAAGGTCGTGCCTGCGCCGAGAACGCTCTCGACCGTCACCGTGCCTCCCAACAGTTGGGCAAATTCTCGGGAAATCGATAGCCCCAGGCCGCTGCCCTGGCCCGATCGCAGGCCCACGGCTGTTTGCTGAAACGGGCGAAACAGTTGGTTGATGTCTGCGGCACTCAGGCCGGGCCCCGTGTCGATCACCATGAATTCCAGAATGGTGGGCTGTGACGTGGGATCGATCGCCTCGCCCCGTGGGGCATCGTTGGGGGTGATCGATCGCGCCTTCAACACCACCCGCCCCTGTTCCGTAAACTTGAGCGCATTGCCCAACAGGTTCAACAAAATTTGTCGCAGCCGATTTTGATCGGTTTCCACAAACCGGGGTAGGGAGTCATCGCGATCGAACTCCAGCACCAACCCCTTGGTTTCCGCCTTCAGGAACAACATGTCGTAGAGCGTGTCGAGCAGTCGATATAAATCAAAGGATTCGACTTGCAGGCTGACGCGCTCCGCCTCGATTTTTGACATATCGAGGATGCTGTTAATCAGACTCAGCAGATGCTCGCCGCTGCGGTTGATGATGTTGGTTTGTTGGCGGTGGTCGGGCGACAGGTTGGGGTCGCGGGCCATCAGTTGCGTAAAGCCCAAAATCGCGTTGAGTGGGGTGCGCAACTCGTGGCTCATGTGGGCCAGGAAGTTGCTTTTGGCCTTGTTGGCGCGATCGGCTTCTTCCTTGGCCGTGAGCAGTTCGATCGTTTGCTGCTGGGTTTTGGCGAGCAATTCCGCCTGCTGCACCGCCACCCCAAACTGTTCTGCAATCCGCACCACGCTGGCAATTTCAGTCTCAGCCCAAGGGCGCGGCCCATCGTTTTGGTAACTGGCCAGTAGCCCCCACAGTTGCTCGCGACAAAAGATGGGCACGATGATGTAAGCCCGGGCCTGCAACGCTTCCAGCAAGGCTAGGTAGCAAGCATCAAAGTTGCAGTTATAGACATCAGGCACACATCGATAGCTTTTGACCGCCCTGTAGGAGCCGCCCTGGGTGTCCTGTAAATAGGTGTCTTGAATCATCAAATTTTGGCTGTCGATCGCCTTGATGATGCATTCGGGCTGATCAACCGCAATTTGTTCGATTTCGGTATTTTTGTAGACCGGTTTCCAGCCCATGCCCACGGACTCCGACACAACGCGGCCGCTCCAGTCGGGTTCAAAGCAATAGACCAGCACCCGATCGCACTCAATGATCTGTTGGAGTTCGCGGGTGGTGGTGTCCAGAATGGTTTGCAAATCGAGGGTTTGGCGCATCCGCTGAATCACACGGGCGATCGCGCTTTCCCGTTTCGCCGTTTTTTGCAACGCCAACTCGGCCAACCGCCGATCGGTAATATCCGTCAAGGCACAAACCACCCGCTCCACCTGGCCCGCCTCATTCAGAATCGGATCCGAGTTAGCCAACAACCACCGCCGGTTTTCCCCTTGATTGATGCTCAACACCGTATTGGCCAACAGCCACTGCCGTTGGTCGCCGAGCCGGGAATCGTTCGGCCGGGGGGTGTGCGACCGGGGATGGTTCGGCCGGGGATCCATCATCTCTGTGCCCAGCACCTGTTGCAGCGGCATCACCCCTTGGCCCAAGGCCCAGCAGTTGGGGTTGAGCATTGGCAACCCGGCACTAAAAACCTGGCCCTGGAGGTCGTTGATCGACGTGTCCAGGAGCTTCGCGGCCATGGGATTGCAGGACAAAATGCGCCCCTCGGTGTCCACCAACAAGACTCCCGTGGGCAGGCGATCGATCAACAGTCGAAAGCGCTTTTCACTTTCGATCAGGCTGTCCTCACGGATCCGTTGCCGATCGAGCAACCGCTCAAACATCGACATCACCAGGGCAATGGCCAAAATCGCGATCGCCCCCAAGGCCACATCCACCGCCAACCCCGCCGACGTAACGATCGAGTCCTGATCCGCCAACTCCAGGGCCGCGGCCCCCATGGGCGTGGCGCGATCGCCCAACGCTTCCAACCCCGGCGGAATTTCCAGCAGCATAAACTGTGCCGCCATCATCCCCGTGTAGTGCATCCCGCAGATGCCAAACCCCATCACCACCGCGCTGCTCAAGGATTGCCAGGACAGATCAAGCACCGCCGTCTCTTGCATCGGCTTCTGGGACAACCGCAGCGACAACCACACCGCCCCAAAGGCCGACCCCATCGCGATCAACACCGAGACGACAACGCCCCAAACGTTGTAGCTCACCCCCCCGGGCAATCGCATGGCCGCCATGCCCGTGTAGTGCATGGCGACGATCGCCAGCCCCATGCAAAGGCCCCCGATCGCCAGCGAAAACCGTGAGACCTCGCGACTCATCACCTGCAAAGCCACGCCCGAAGCCGCCAGCGCCCAGAGGAGTGACAGCACCGTGGTGTTCAGGTCGTAATGCACAGGCATGGGTAACTTAAATGCTAGCATTCCCACAAAGTGCATCGACCAAATGCCCACCCCCATGACCAGCGCCCCGCAGGCGAGCCAAAACGTTCGATATTGCAGCGACGACAACACCCGCAGGCGGCTGGCCACGTCCAATGCCGTGTAAGAAGCCACGATCGCGATCGCCAGGGATGCGCAGACGAGAAACCAATCGTAGACTCCAAAAACGGGTAGCAACATGATTGGATTGTTGGGAAAGATGAGGGTGGGAGGATGTGTGGTAGGTGCGGCCAAGGTCATCAGATTGATCATGAAACCTGGCGATGGGGGGCGATCGGCCGGCGCGATCGTCAACCGTTCGCAGCGGGGATGTGCTGCGCGGCAAAATCGATCGGCAAGCGTTCACGTTCGGTTAAGGTTTACCGATGCAAAACAATCGCAAAACAATCGATCGAGGGATTGGCTCGTTAAACGTTTTGAGTGTCGATCACGTTTGATAGGACGTTGCTTTTGGGCTAAGTGTGCGTTGACTGGTTGATCAACTCTTGGCCAGAATCCTGGGTTCAATTTCGATTAACGTTTGATCAAATTTCAATCAAATTTCGATTAAATTTCAGTCAAATTCTGATCAAGTTTTGATCAAAACCACGTTCGATCTAGCCCACCTTTGACCAAAACCACCCATCAGACTGCTTGGCTGATGATTCCCCAAAGGGTCAGTCCAAACTGTCAGGGCGATGGGTTCATTATGATCGGGTTGATTCGGTCAACGGCAATGAATTGAAGGCCGATGATATTCAAGGCCGACTCATTCAATCCTAATTGTTTCGATCGCATGGGCGATCTTCAAGGCCCTAGGCTGAGACCGTTACTGATCGAGGGCGATCGAGGGTAATCGGATATCTTAGCGATCGAAACTCACCCACAACCGGTAATTGGTCACACCACCGAGAGTTCCCACAGAAATGTCATACCGCGCATCCTCCGGGGCCCGAAACCGCGTCTTGCGGGCTTGGCGGGCCAACACGCGACCGTCATCATTGGCGAGGTCAAAGCGGGCTTGGTTGTTGTTGGAATCCACCCGAATTTCCACCTGTCCCGACGGCAAATCCACTTGCCACACGTCCAGTTCACCGCTGGTGAGGCTGCCGCGCACGGTTCCATAGCGGCTGAGGGGATCCACCGACAGGGCCTGCGTATTGGTGCGCATGGGCATCGATGGGCTGGTGGCGAAGGGGCGGGCCGGGGTGGCCGCGCTGACTTCCCAGGGGTTCACATCGCCCGTGCCGTTGCCGCGATCGCTCGTGTTGTTGCTCGGCATGATTTCCACCGACAGCTCGTAGGTCTCGGGGCCGCGCGGGCTGCTGACCACGATTTGATATTGTCCGTCCGTGGGAATGTCCACAAAGGCCTCGCCCGTGTTGGTGGCGAGCCGCGAGCCGTCGGGGCCCAGCACGTTGAACCGAGCGCCACTGCCGGCGGATGAGATCAGGACTTGCATTCGTCCAGGTCGTGCGTTCACCAGCCATACGTCGCTGCGATTGGCAGTTACCGTGCCAGTGGCGATGCCCGCCGTGCCAGTGGCGTTGAGCGAAATGGTTTGGGGCGTGCTGCCGATCGGGGGGACGGGCCGCAGGTCAGGGCTAGAAAAGTCAGCACAACCCACGTCCGATCGCGCACCACTGGGGACGATCGCCCCGCACAGATTTGCCCCATCTAGGCGCGCCCCGGTCAGATCGGTTCCCCACAGATAGGCCCCACGCAGGTCGGCTCCGCTGAGGTCAGCGCCACGCAAATTGGCACGAATAATCAGGGTTTCTCGCAAATTTGCGCCACTGAGGTTGGCTCCGCGCAGGTCGAGACCGTTCAGATCGTTGCCCTGGAGGTTGCAACTGGGGCATTGGTTGCTTTGAACCAAGGTGCGCCGGTTGGTAAACGTCTGATTCAAGTCGCTGGCGCTGGCGGCGGTGGCGCTGGCGATCAGGGTCAGGGCCGCGATCGATCCGGCCATGCCCCCAAAACCGAGGGATTGGGCAGAAGCAGCGGGGCGAGGGTGGGCAAACAATCGACGGTTGATCGCGGACATAGCTGACCATCACAGGGGAAACGCGCGGGAAATGCGGGCCACAGCTTGCATGGCTGATCAGGCTAATGAAATCGCCCAATAATTGGGGGGAATTCGACGCAGTTCCTCTACGCATTTTTAACATTCACTGGCGTTGACGGCGAGAACTTGACCAGAACTCACCCCAAATGTCGCCAACACTTCGCCAAGGATTGAGCCAGAATTCCAGAATTCACGAACTAGCACGCCAGAATTTACGAAACAGAATTAACAGAATTATTGGAGGGCTTGGAATGCGCGCCATTCGGCCAAGAATTGAGCGGCGATCGGGAGTGGGGTGGGGCCGCTAGCCTGAGCGTCAATCCAGGCCGCCAGCCGATCGGCTCCCCGCTGGGGGTCAATTTGGCGGAGGGCGGCAAATACTTGCAGTTGCAGGGCGCTGGGGCGATCGGAGCCATCGCTCAACCAGGGCAGCAGGCGATCGAAGGCGGTGGCACTTTGTAAATTTCCCAGGGCTTCGACGATCGCGCCCAGGGTGGCAGGCGCTTGGAAGGGTGGATCGGGGCGATCGAGCCAACCCAGTAGCAGGCTAGTCACCTGCTGTCGGTAGGAGTCCGCGCGGGGCAGGTATTGTCCGATCGCCTGAATGCCTGCGACCAACTCCGTTTCCAACCCCAGGGGCAACCGTTCAGCCAAAACATCGAGGGCCGATCGCAACTCCATCGGGGCTAGCACCCGGACAACCATCCCAGGGGGCACGATCGCCTCATGCCAAGCCCGGGCCAAGGCCGCCACCGCATGGTCATCGTTCCAGCGTCCCAAGGCCGCCACCGCCGCCGGGGCCACCGCCGGATCCCCCAGCAACCGCGTGAGGGCCGCCAGCATCGCAGCACGATCGGCCTCCGCCCCGAAGGCCCTGCGGCCACCGAGGGCCGTGGCCGCCGCCCCTCGCACTGCCGCATCGGGATCGTGGGTTGCCGCCAGCAGCAACGCGAGAATTCGACCATCGGCCGCACTGCTCAAGGCATCGATCGCCACGACGCGCAAGGCAGGATCGGGCGATCGGGTTCCCGCAATCAAATGCTCGATCGCCTCCGGGTGCTGAATCTGGGCGATCGCCCCCAAAACCACCGGCCCCAACTGCGGATCATGTAAATAGCTACCCAGTTGATCAAGGGCGACTGATCGCAACTCGGGCGATCGGGCCGCCAGCTTGCCCAAGGCTTCGGCCGCCGCCGCCTGCACGGCTGGATCCTGAGCCATCGACAACAGCCCCACGAGCGATCGGGCCGCCGCCGGGTCGTCAAACTCGCCCAACGCCCGCGCCACAAACCAGCATTGCTCCAAATCGATCGACTCATCCGCCAACAACGCCACCAGGGACGGAATTGCCGCCTTGCCGATGTGTTTTAGTTGCCCGATCGCCTGCCATCGCCCATAAAAATCACCATCCATTAATGCCGCAAGGGCCCGATCCAGATCGCTATCGCATGGTATTGACATCGTGACCATTAAATAAGTGGAAATCCCGTGGAAATCGATCAATGGAAATCGATCAATAAAAATCAATCAATGGCAATTGGGAGCCAGATCATTCAACGCAGTCAATCAGCGGACGCTCCTGGGGCAATCGGCTGTCATCAAACTTCATTTTCTAATCATTATTCAATAACGAAAAGGATCCTCAAATCAAGAATGGCAAAATCTAAACACTTTATGAAACCAGTCAGGTGCTTTTCATCCCCGATCATTCGTTACACTATTGGCAACCTTGTCCATAAAATCAGCAACCCCTAGACCTTGAAATCCTATTTTGAACAGTTTGATGAGATTACTCGATCGCAAGTCAGATTGATTGAAAACTAGTTTAATCATGGTCGACCCTGAAAAATTCTGGCTATTACACAACATTGTCATGCATATTCATACCCTAGACGGTTGGCATCACTCCCATAATTTCTTGCCATCTCATCATCGCGCCGAACGCAATACCAAGATTGTGATGGGTCTGTCTGCCATCACAATGCTCGCCGAAATTATTGCAGGAATGATCTTTGGTTCGATCGCCCTTTTGGCAGATGGCTGGCACATGGCCACCCACGTTGCTGCCTTTGGGGTCGCCGTTTTTGCCTATCAATATGCCCGCAATCATGCCAATAATCCGCAATATACCTTTGGCACGGGTAAGGTCAGCGTTTTAGCCGGTTTTGGGAGTGCCGTGGGCCTAGCGGTAATTGCATTAGTCATGGCCCTTGAATCAATTGGTCGCTTCTTTCAACCGCAAGCCATTCAATTTAATGAAGCGATCGGCGTGGCCTTGATTGGCTTAATTGTTAACTTGGGCAGTGCTGCTCTCCTGACTGATCATCATGCGGATCATCCTCACGACCACCATCCAGATCATCACCATAATCACCATCCAGATCACTATCCAGATCAAAACTTGCGAGCAGCTTATTTACACGTTTTAGCGGATGCCTTAACCTCTGTTTTGGCCATTGCAGCGTTGGTGGCAGGCAAGTTTCTCGGTTGGATTTGGATGGATGCAGCGATGGGTCTCGTGGGGGCTGTGGTGATTGCCAAATGGGCCTATGGTTTAGTGCGCGACACGGGCACAATTTTGCTAGATGGCAGTATTGATAAATCGATCAAGCTGGCGATCGTGACGGCGATCGAATCCGATGCTGATAATCGCGTTACGGACTTACATGTTTGGCAAGTCGGTGAAAATTGTTTGTCAGTGATCCTTTCGCTGGTGACTCATCATCCACAGCCGCCAAATTACTACAAACAACTGTTGAAGCAATTACCATCGATCGCCCATATTGTTGTCGAAGTTCATCCTTGCCAAAATGAAGCCTGTCTGGATCTTGTAGGCGATTAGGAATGAGGGATTTTCCTGAATCAGGATTCAAGGAAAGCACTTGAAATAACGTCATACCGATGTAGTTAGTTAACGCCACATAAGATCTAGTCTACGTAAAGGTTTCAGGACGGTATGTGTAGCATTGGTAGGCAAAATTGGGATTGCTCGGGAGTAGAACATCTAGCGGGACTGGCTGAACCCGGATTTAGGCAAAAACAACGATCAAAGCCCCCAGTTGACGAATCACTGAGGGCTTTGATTTGAGATGGCTTGAGTGGCAGTTGATCGAATTATCGAGGTTGGCACGGCTAGCCGGGGCAAACCCGATCGATCAGCGCCAACTTAGCCCAGCAGGGTCTTGGCTTTATCCAGCACGTTTTCGACGGTGAAGCCGAATTTCTCCATCAGGATGCCACCGGGAGCCGAAGCGCCGAAGGTGTCCGTCCCGATCGAAACACCTGCCGAACCCACGTAGCGAGCCCAGCCGAAGGTCGTGCCAGCTTCCACCGATACGCGCTTGGTGACAGCAGCGGGCAGCACCGATTCCTTGTATTCGGCGCTTTGCTCGTCGAACAGCTCCATGCAGGGCATCGACACCACGCGCACCTTGCGGCCAGCGGCGGTCAGTTGCTCGGCGGCGGCGACGCAGAGGCTGACTTCCGAACCGGTGCCGATCAGGATCAGTTCCGGCGTACCGTCGCAATCGACGACGGTGTAAGCACCGAGGGCTACCTTGTCCGCGCTGGAGCCGGCCAAGTTCGGCAGGTTTTGGCGCGTCAGGGCTAGGGCGCTGGGGCGCTTGCGGTTAGCCACGGCCACCTTGTAAGCACCGGAAGTTTCCGTGCCGTCGGCGGGGCGGAGGGTCAGTAGGTTGGGGATGATCCGCAACGAGGCGATCGTTTCCACGGGCTGGTGGGTCGGGCCGTCTTCGCCCAGGGCGATCGAGTCGTGGGTCAACACGTAGATCACACCGGCTTCCGACAGGGCCGACAGGCGCATCGCACCGCGCATGTAGTCCGCGAACACCAGGAAGGTGGCGCAGTAGGGAATCAGACCCGAGTTGTGGAGGGCGATGCCGTTGCAGATGGCGGCCATGCCGTGCTCGCGCACCCCAAAGCGCACGTTACGGTTTTCGTAAGCGCCCTTTTGGAAGTCGCCGGAGCACTTCAGCTCGGTCAGGTTCGAGTGGGTCAAGTCCGCCGAACCGCCGATCAGTTCGGGCAGTTTGGGGGCGATCGCATTCAGGCTGATTTCCGAATGCTTACGGGTTGCCACCGCTTTGTCCGCGGGGGTGTAGGTCGGCAGATCCGCGTCCCAACCTTGGGGCAGTTCACCGCTCAACAACCGCTCAAATTCAGCGGCTTCGGCGGCGTACTTGGTTTTGTATTGGGCAAAGGCGCTGTTCCACTCGGCTTCGAGGCTGGCACCGTTGGCGATCGCCTTGGCAGTCCAGTGCTCGGCTACTTCGGCGGGCACTTCAAACTCACCGTAGCTCCAGCCGAGGCTTTCGCGGGTCAGCTTCACTTCATCGGGGCCCAGGGCTGCGCCGTGGACACCGGCCGTGTTGGACTTGTTGGGCGAACCGTAGCCGATCGTGGTGGTGACTTTGATCAGGGTCGGCTTATCGGTCACGGCCTTGGCTTCTTCGATCGCCTTCGCGATCGCCGCCAAATCCGTGTTGCCATCCGTGACGTGGATCGTGTGCCAGCCGTAGGCTTCAAAGCGCTTGCTGACATCTTCGGTAAACGAAATATCCGTGTTACCGTCGATCGAAATGTGGTTGTCGTCGTAGAACGCGATCAGCTTGCCCAAGCCCCAGTGGCCGGCGAGGGAGCAGGCTTCGCCCGACACGCCTTCCATGTTGCAGCCATCGCCCAAGATCGCATAGGTATAGTGATCAACGATTTTGGCATCGGGCTTGTTGAACTTGGCCGCCAAATGGGCTTCGGCAACCGCCAAACCCACCGCGTTACAAATCCCTTGGCCCAAGGGGCCGGTGGTCACTTCAATACCAGGGGTTTCAAAGTTCTCGGGGTGGCCGGGCGTGCGCGATCCCCACTGACGGAAATTTTTGATGTCTTCAATGGTGACGCTGTCATAGCCACTCAGATGCAGCAGGGCATACTGCAACATGCAGCCGTGGCCGGCCGAAAGCACGAAGCGATCGCGATTAAACCAGTTCGGATTTTTGGGATTGAAACGGAGGAACTGATTCCATAGCACATAGGCCATGGGAGCCGCGCCCATCGGCAGACCGGGGTGACCCGAGTTCGCTTTCTGAACGGCATCGATCGCCAAAAAGCGAATGGCATTAATAGACAGTTCGTCGAGGGATTGGGTAGCGACAGCCATACTTGCTCGAACTCGTTCGACTGGAGAAGGTGAGTGGGGGACAGGCGATCGGCGCGCGCCGCGATCTCTGAGAAACAGCTAAAGCTCGGGGTGTAGAGCGCGCGTCGCGGTACACAGACAGGCTACGACCGCCCGAGTTAGCCCCTACACTATCTCACCAGAGGGGAACGCGAGCAAGCAAACAGCGGAATTGCCCGTCCTGCTGTCGGCCAAGTGGTCTTGGCGAGTGTAGCCCGAGGCGTTGGTACTGGTGGGGCGATCGCGCATTAGCGATCGCGCATTAGCAATAGACTCCCGGCAAGCTGTTCTGGATCTGTTCTAGAGACATTGGGTTAACTCGCCCGAACAATCGTCCATCGCTATCCCCACCACTATCATTACGTCACAGGCATTACCCATCCCTGCTCTAAATGACGAGGGTTAATCAACGGTTTCATGCTCCCGAGTTTATAGATAAGATGCTCAATCCGGTGCCGCTAGTGGTGCACTGACAGCGATCGCAGGCGACGAAGGAGCGTGTAAATGGTAGTGACAAAGGCAGCCGATCGGGCGGCGGAACGGCCGGTAACGATCGTGATTATCGGGGCTGGCGTTTGGGGATCGGCCCTGGCGCGGTTGGCGCGGCAAAATCAACAGGCGATCGTGCGGCTCTGGTCGCGGCGCAGTGCGGAAACCTTGGCGGAGGCGATTCGCGGGGCAGACTTTGTGCTGTCGGCGGTGTCAATGAAAGGGGTGAGTGATTCGATCGCCCGGCTGGGGTTAACGAACATGCCCCGATCGGCGGTGTTAATCACAGCGACGAAGGGACTGGATGCCGAGAGTCACCAAACCCCCTCGCAGCTTTGGCACGCGGCGTTTCCCCATAACCCGATCGTCGTGCTGTCAGGCCCCAACCTGTCCCAGGAAATTGAGCATGGCTTGCCAGCGGCGACGGTGGTGGCTAGCCAAGATCAGGCGGCGGCGGAAGCGGTGCAGCGCGTGTTTGCGTCCGATGTGTTGCGGGTCTATGCCAACCTCGACCCGATCGGGACGGAGTTGGGCGGCACGCTGAAAAACGTGATGGCGATCGCGGCGGGCGTTTGCGATGGTTTGCAACTGGGCACGAATGCCAAGGCGGCGTTGTTGACCCGCGCCCTGCCGGAAATGATTCGGATCGGCACGCATTTGGGGGCCCAGGCGGAAACCTTCTTTGGGCTGGCGGGGCTTGGTGACTTGCTGGCCACCTGCAACAGCGCCCTGTCGCGTAATTATCAAGTAGGTTACGGGCTGGCCCAGGGCAAACCGCTCGATCGGGTGCTGGCGGAAATCCATAGCACCGTCGAAGGGGTAAACACGGTGGAAGTGCTCGTGGAAATCGCCCGTGAACAACATATTCCCGTCCCAATCGCCCGCCAAGTCCATCGGTTGCTCCACGGACAAATTACGCCCCAGCAGGCCGTGCGCGCCTTGATCGATCGCGACCTCAAACAGGAATTTGAAGATGAGCTACTCTAGGGGATTGTGCCTAGCCGCGTAAAATAGGTCTGGGGTCAGTCCCTGGTTGCGTTATTGCGTTGTGAATTGCCCTAGCGGCCCAACCCGATCGCTCCTGCCCCAAAAGTACCGCCTCAACCCGATCGCTTCTAAACTTCTAAACCCATGCAAGACTTTTTTAATAACGTTTTACGCTATCCCCGATTCCTAATTAGCTTCAGCCTGGGCGTAGTGTTGACGTTGCTCTCGCCCTTTACGGGACTGATGAAAGATCGGCGATCGCAGATTGCCGTAGGCTGTTTGTTTGCCTCATCCTTGGGGTTTGTTTTCTTTACACTGCGAGCCATGTTGGGCTTCAGCTCTGTGCAATAGCCCCGTGTCGATCGAGGGTTTAGGCTACTGGTCAAAACCCAAAATTAAGAATCTCTAGCTTCAGAATTCAGACTAAGCCTTCAATCTTCGAGACTTGATCATCCTTCGAGAATCAGTTGAAACCTTAGTCAAACATTCAAAACCTCAGAATTCATGAATGATGAACCAGCTTCCATGAAAATTGTTACTGAGCAATTTTGCTATTGATTGAATGATCCAGTCCAGTGATCAAACTTCATGATCAAACTAATTCAGTAAGCGCAGTTTTCATCCCCAGGTTTCAGGTTTCATCAACCCATTACGGAGAGCAGGCTAATGGCTACGAATCGGCGAGTGGCGCGCGTGGCAGAAATGATTCGGCGCGAAGTCAGTCAAATGTTGATGGGCGATATTAAGGACGATCGCGTGGGCATGGGCATGGTCAGCGTCACCGATGTGAATGTGTCGGGCGATTTGCAACATGCCAAGATTTTCGTGAGTGTTTATGGAACCTCGGAAGCCCGTGAGGCCGCGATGGATGGGCTGCGATCGGCCACGGGCTATGTGCGCAGTGAATTGGGCCAGAGGGTGCGATTGCGCCGTACCCCGGAGGTGATTTTTATTGAAGATACCTCGATCGAACGGGGCACTCGCATCCTCAGTTTGCTGGGTCAACTAGAGCAACACCGCAAGGAACATCCGATCGACCTAGACGAGCCTCTTGCGGAAGCGGATGATGCTGCATCAGACGATAACGACTTCGATGACGATGATGAATTTGACGGTGAAGACTTCGATGATGACGATGAATTAGATGATGAAGAGGAGGATGATCCCCCCAGTCAAAAATCCTAATTGTCCCAGTTGTTATTGAATGCTTCGCCCCTTGTTCAGCCCTTTTCTAACCCTTCGCCATGAGCTACTTAGACGCAGCCGCTGAGTTTTACCGAGCAGCGGCCGTGACACCGGATGTGGGTCTTTGTTGTGTGCAGGGTAATGCGGTGCGGTTTCCCGGCTTGACTATTCCGAACCGGATGGCGGCGATGAACTACGGCTGCGGCACAACGGTGCAACCGACGGAGCTAACCGGTGCACCGACCGTGCTCTATGTGGGCGTGGGTGGCGGGTTGGAAGCGCTGCAATTTGCCTATTTTTCGCGGCGATCGGGAGCGGTGATTGCGGTGGAGCCGGTGGCGGAAATGCGATCGGCGGCGATCGAAAACCTGCAAGCCGCAGCGGAGTTAAACGATTGGTTTGACCCGAGTTTTGTGCAGATTGTGGTGGGCGATGCCTTCGATTTGCCGATCGAAGCGCAATCGGTGGACGTGATGGCCCAAAACTGTCTGTTCAATATCTTTGAACCGGCGGATCTCGATCGGGCCCTGGCGGAGGCGCACCGGGTGCTGAAACCGCGCGGCCGGTTGATGATGAGCGACCCGATCGCCGATCGCCCGATTCCCGACCACCTGCGCCAGGACGATCGGCTACGGGCTATGTGCCTGTCCGGGGCGCTCACCTACGAAGCCTATGTGGAGCGCATTACCGCCGCCGGATTTGGCCAAGTGGAAATTCGGGCGCGCCGTCCCTATCGTCTGCTCGATGGGGCCACCTACAACCTCGATGCGGATCTGCTGCTGGAAAGTCTCGACAGCGTGGCCTTCAAGGTGCCGATTCCCAGCGACGGCCCCTGCGTCTTCACGGGCAAAACGGCGATCTACACCGGCCCCGAGGGTTCCTACGACGACGGCCAGGGCCACCGGCTCGATCGCGGCATTCCCTCAGGCGTGTGCGACAAAACGGCGGCAGCCCTGGCAAAATCAAATCCCGATTGCGTCATCATCACCCCCTCCACTTGGCACTATCGCGGAGACGGCTGTTGTTAATGGCCGTGATTTAAGGACGAGGCTAGTTAACCCGATCGCGCACGACGAACGGCAGGTCGATCGCCTCGGTGGGGCAGCCGTCGATCATCACCGCCAACCCCGCACCACCGACTTTGGTGCGCAGATAGCCCAGACCGATTGCTCCGGTTTCGGTGGTGATGCAACTGGTGAGTGTGCCCACCTTATCCTCACCCACGACGATCGGGCTGGGCGTGCCGATCGCCCGAGGCAAGCGAAAGCCCCACAAATTTAGCTTCACACCTTTATAGGTATCGAGCCGGGCGATCGTTTCCTGTCCGATATAACAGCCCTTATTAAATGAAACCGCCGCCCACAATCCAGCTTCGAGCGGGTTGTAGTCCTCCGTCAGTTCGCAGCCAGGGGCGGGGCGACCTTGCTCAATGCGGAGTTGTTCCCAGGCGGTTTCACCTAGGGGCGTTGCGCCGGTTTGGGCGATCGCCTGCCATAGGTCGCCCGCCCGATCGCGCGGCACCCACAGGGTATAGCCCGGGATCGCCAAGCCGCTGCCTTGCTGCACGCGCACGGTCAAATCGAACGGCGCGATCGTCACATCTCGATGGGCAAAATCAGCTAACTCACCGGGATCGATCCCCGCTTTAGCTAAGTGGTCGGCACTGTGGGGGCCAACCAGGCTGAGGATCGCATAGTCTGCGCTGATGTCGGTCAGGGTGACGCGATCGGCCGGGAAAATATAGCGATCGAACCAGCGGTAGAGCGTCGGCCCCAGACCCGGCGACAGGAGCAAATCGATTGCTTCATCGGTGACTGCGACGGTGGCCAGGTCGATCGTCCGCGCCGTGGAGTTGACCAAAACGGTGTAGCCACCCTCACCCGGTTGCCAGGCTTTGATATTGGCGGTGCTTTGGTTGTGCAAAAAATTTGCCCGATCGGCCCCAGTGAACCGTAATAGATGCCAGTGCGATCGATCCACCAGGGCTGCCTCCCGATGGGCCGCCGCGATCGCCACCGCGTCATTGCCAAAACTAGCCGGAACCAGACCATCGGCCACTGCGCGATCGAGCACTGCGCCCATCTGCTGTTGTGCCAGTTGCAGAGTTACCATCGTCTAGAGCCTGCCTTCCCAATACGATTCTTCTAAATAATCAGTACCTTCAAGTTTGCCTGGTTTAGGGGTGATTCGCAGTAAGCAGTTTCCTGACAAGCAGCCAAACTAACTGCCCAGGACGCATCAAGCCAGTCTTTGAGCGATCGTGAGTAAGCGCTGCGACCCACGCACTAGCCGTTGGAGCCATCATTGCTGACAAAGACAAAATACCGATCAGCGCATACCCATACATCGGACTGGTAACCAGCAAGCCAAACTGAGGTCGTGACTCCGCCGCACAGTCATCAGCCAGGGCCATGCGATCACAACCGACGAATTCCACAAGGCGCATCATCTGACCGAGAACGCCTTAGCCAAGCTGAAGTAGCACCATGCACTACGACCAACAAGTCAGGCACTGTCCAGGAGTGATCCGTCGTTCAGCAGCCGGGATCCCAGGATTGAAGCGCAAGGGAAAAATATTTTTGTTTAGGGTGTTGACAGTCCGAGAAAAAGTTGTTAACTTAATAAAGCGCTGAGGGGGGAAGCGAAGCGAGCCGGAAACGGCGAGTGAGCGAGCCGCCTCAGGGTGAGAGAACCTAGACAAAAGAATAAGTTTGAGA
>QLAH01000174.1_pt1 | contig 51183 bp, 34 predicted proteins | sample 4693081 | NCBI WGS metagenome assembly QLAH01 (sample SAMN09425401, study PRJNA476045) | Lake water metagenome, whole genome shotgun sequencing project. | reverse complement strand
GTCATCGATTTTGCAGAACAGAGCTTCTAGACTGAGCATGACGGGGTTGGGTTGAGAGCTTTTTTGGTTAATGCCTCAGCTTAACCAGCCCCGTCTTTCTTCCGCTCCCCTTATCCCGAACTGACGTTAAACCGACTTTCTCAGTAGAGCCAGTCGCTGATGCTGCACCCGTGAACCTAGAGATCATGCCAGCGGAGCTTATCCTTTACGATTCATGGACTCAGAAAATGCCACGGGCAGCTATTCATGTCGATTGCCAGGACTTTAAAAGTTGAAAAACTGGCGTAATTTAAACAGCACATGTAGCTCTCGACCAATGACTTGATAGAGCGGCATCGGTTCCGTCAAAACAGTGACATAGACTTTTTCCCCTTGCCGCAAACTGCCATCCCGATTATCCACAGTTGCGAAATATAGTAATTGCCGTTTTTGCTGGGTGGCATCTTGTCGCACCACTGATTCATCAGCTTTGAGTTCCGCTGTCTGTTCCTGTTGATTGGATTGTAATGGGCGAATTTTTGCCTTCATTCCCGTGTGCACCACATCGCGATCAGACTGATCAATCTCCACCGGCACTTGTAATGTCTCGAGATTGACGATTTCGAGTAACTTTTCCTTCTCATCCACTTGGGCGTTTAGCTTACTGGTCAGGTCAGAACCATCCACTCGTCCATCCCGCGTAGCTTCAATGATCCGGTACTTGTCACGATCTTGAATCAGCCGATCTCGCTCTTGACGATAACGATCAATCACGCGCTGAACCCGATCGATGGACGCTTGGCTGGCAGTCTTTTCCGCGATCGCTGCCACGAGTGCTGCCTGAATTTGTTGCAACTCACCTGCGCGATCGATGCTGTCGTCACCTAAGGATTGACGAGCGATCGCGACTTTGGCACTAGGAGCCAGAATTTTGCGATCAATTTCTCGAATTTGATCGTGATAGCTCCTCAGTTCCCGTTGATAGCGCTTGAGTTCTTTTTGTAGCTCGTCTAGGCGATTTTCGGAAATAGCACCTTCACGGATTGCCTCCTCCTGTCGTTCTAACCCACGCCTGGCAATCGCAATCAGTTCTTCGGTGTCTTCCGCCTGACCGCGTAGGGTTTCTTTTTTGGCGCGTAGTTCCTGAATTTCTGCTTGATAAACGCCAACTTCAGGGGCTTGATCGCGATTGGCACGCAAACGAGATCGATCCATACGATGGCTTGCGATCGACAGTTGAGCACGAATTTCAGCGATGCGTCCTTGGGCCGATTGGTAGCGCGATCGTGCGTCCTGGAGCGATACGTCCTGCTTGGCAATCTCAGTGGTTAGGTTCGTGATTTTCTCATTGACCTCCGGTAGTTCCAGTTCGATCAATTGTTGACCGATCCTGACGCTATCCCCTGATGCCACGTACACCTTGACAACCTTGCCCACTGCATCTGCATAAACCGGTTGGCGATAGTTGCCATTGTCAGGCACTCGCAGTTTCCCCTCCGTCCACACGGGAGGTGATAGGGGAATGTGCCCGATCGCCACTAAGCCCAACACCACCCCAGCCCCGATCGCCCAACGCCGCCAGGGGGGGGCCAGGGCGGGAGCTGCTAACGGGCTGGTCGGCGGCATCGTGGTCGTTGGGGGCGCTGGCGTAGCGAAAGCTGCTGCGGTGGGCGCGACGGAAGCCATTTGGCTGGGAGGCACAGCCTGGAGCGGCGACTGGGGGCGAGGCTGGGGCGCGTTCATGGTTGTTGCGGTAGGAAAGAGCAGCGTGACGATTGAAGCAATGACGAAAGTAAGAACGGAAGCAATTGCAGGCTGATCGCCCCTTTACTGGGGTTCAGGCCAAAAGCAGAAATACAGCAGCCAGAGGGCAAGGGCTGTGCCAAAGAGGGCTGGCATGTGAGTTAAGCACCAATGCACCACGAGCAGGAAAATCCCACCCATGACGAGTAAGGAGTAGGCCAGGGCGAAGGGTGCGTAGATTGCCAAAATGGGGCGATCGCGCGGAGTCGCTGGGCTGGGTTTCCCCTGGAATAACGCTTTGTAGAACTGGAAGGATTGGGGACGCAGGTTGTTAATCCCCGTCAGCGCCGTGAGCAAGTAATAGCCGTCGTAGCTGGCCAGGGGGTTGAAGTTGATGGCGAGGGTAAAGGTAGCTGCGGCCATCAGCAGGTAGCTGGCCGTATGTACCCAGGTTCCATCGCCGGACAACTGCCAAACCCAAAACCCGATCGCCGCCAGCGCAGCTTGCACCAAAATGCCGGCCCCAAACACCATCGCTCGCTGATGTTGTGGGAGTGGGTAGGCATCATTGCTGTCGGTGTAGGCAACGGGGATGAACATCATGAACAGCAGCCCGATCGTGGGCACAGTGCCGCCATAGGCCTTGAGGGTGAAGGCATGGCCAAATTCATGGATGGTGATGACAAGAGCAATTAGCAGAACAAATGGCAGCAGTAGTGAATTCCCCCAAAACTGCCACAGGGCCTGACCTTCATGCAAAATGGCGGCCGATCGATCCAACATGACTACAAATGAGCCAGCTAGGGCGAATGCCAAGGCGCGACCAAACCAGGGCGATCGCATCCAGATCAACCGATGACAATGGCGATTTAGCCAGGGATCGGGATTAAATAGGGGCCGGCGAAAGGACATCAGTTTCATGGGTGTCCATTTCCGCTTTCGGGAGACTGGCTTGGGCACATCCACCAGCATTTCTGACTGTGCCAGACCGCCGTAAAGAGCGCGCAACTCCTGCGGGTCAATGTCGTACTCGATCGCCAAATCCGCAAGGGATCGATAGCCTAGCTGTTCGACTAGGAGCCGCTCCTCAGCGCCCAACTCGATTTGGTCTAGATTGTCAGGATTTCTCAGGAGCCAATCCTCAGGGCGATCGGGGTGGGGCAACCACTGCACTGTGGATTTCAAAGCTCCCGACCGTTGGCGATCGGGCTGACTCGGCGGATCAATTTGCGGATCAATTTTTTGACTGGGGTGAATCTGCACAGCACCATAGTCGATTAACTTCTGAACCATTTGCATCACCCAATCTGCGGGGATGTCTTCCAACTCCCGATCGCAGAGGCATTGAACCTCCTCTAAAGTGCGATCGCCCGTGAAATACTTCAGAGTCTGAGCTTCCGAGGTGGATAAGAGAATTTTCACTTGCGGCTGCTCAAGAGCAACCAAGTAATAGGATTTCATAGCCGACGCTTGCGCAGGATCACGTTTTAATCGCCCTGATCGCAACTGCCAATGCCGACTTAAATCAGGGCAGAGCCACTCGGAACGAAGCGCCACCGTCTCTCGAACACGCTGTTGATCACTCAGAAGTGGTAACTCGAAGGGTTTTGTGTGCCTCATGATCGTCACCCCGATTGCTATCTAGCAATAGCATCCTAGTTATGGCGCTTGAACCTTAGGCCTTGTGCCTTTGCCAAATCAAAGCCAGAAATTAACAAATTTTTGAATCTAAGGCTGTATCAAGCTTATTTAGTGCTTCTGTCGCCAGTAAACCCACTAAATCTCGTGCAGACACTGCTAGACAGTAGTTCTCAATGCCCTAGTTCCAAGAAACTTTCCGTGAATATTGCACAAATTACCAACAATAACCACGGTAAGTCTACCAGTTAGACCGAGGTATATACCTCGCAACCGAAGGGTTGAAATCCTTTATCCTCCTGAACATCAAGGCTTTTTTATCAGTCCTGGTCAGGAACTGGTTGTGCAATTATTGATCCAGAATATACATGAACTATATAGCAGGCTTCGTCAAAAAGATATTTGTAAAACTTTTTTGAAGACGTGGCATAGTCCATCTTTTGCAGCTAACATACATGATCAACGCGCCCTTTCCCCTCACTAGAGAGGAGCCACGGCACGATCAGACTGATACATCTACCTCTCGCTCTACAATCGTCAGCGTCATGGCATCTCAACCTTCTTCTGGTAAGCGTCAAAAAACTCTTCGTTGGCAACGGTTGGAGCGACTAAACACGCCCAGTCCGATCATCCCGTTGGCTGATGATCTCGATGAGCTGGCGATTGAACCACCGGCGGCGATCGAACCACCGATCGCCCCCGTTAACCTGCCTGAGCTAGATGCTGAGATCGAAGTCGATGCTCCCGATGCCTCCTCTGGCATTCCAGAGAGTGGGGAGAGTTCAGAGCTGCCAACGATCGCAGATGGTTCTGAGACCCCGGCAGAATCCGCCGCCCCTGAGGCTGCTGTAGAGCCTGAGGCGATCGAGCCAGTAGCGCCCATTGCCCTGGACGATCCTGACTGGGACAGCGAAGTTATCGAATTCGTACCCAGCACCGCTGATCCGGTTGCGACCGAAACGCCGTCGGCCGCGGCGACTAGCCCCACGGGTGAAGCACCTGACGAAATCCCCTCCGAAAGCCCCGCAGCCGCGATCGTCCCTGATCCAGCCGATCCAGTTGTTCCGGATGCTTCAGAAGTCGTCGGCGACGGTGCAATCGGCGCAACGACCGACGGCGAACCCGATCCAGAACTGCCGCTTCAACCGACTAGCCTGCCCGACCCCGAACCCCTCTTCCAGTCCGGCACGTTTACAGTTGGTGACTCCGGACAAGTCGTGATCGACGTGCTGTGGGATGGGGGAGCCTATCGTGGTCAAGCCGGGATCTTCAGTCTCAGTGGCTTGGATGCCTACGAGTTGGGTTCCACTGACTTCATTGCGGAAGTCGCCCGACGGGTCACCAGCGATTCCGTGTTGGGGTATGTGATTTGGGATGACCCGACCGAAGCCGCCCGCTTCAGTGGTGTCATGAATGGGGAAGCCAATTTCAACGGAGGTGTCTATACCGGTCTCAAGCCCTTTGAAATGCAGGCCGGCGACAAGTTTGGCGTAGTGCTCGTGCCGGACACGACCTTCGTGAAGGTGTTGGAACAGCCCTGGGCCGAGGGATCCTGGCGACCGTTGTTCTCGATGGTGACGGCCAATCCCCATGACAGTTTCCAGATGGGGCAAATCGCGGATGTGACCGGCGATGGCAACACCTTCACCTTTGAAGATTTGCGAGTGGATCACGGGGGCGACAAGGACTACAACGACTTTGTATTCCAAGTGCGCGGCGCAACCGGTGAAGCGGTGCTGATGGATGAGGTGGTTGCCCCCAACAAAGATTGGCGCAGCACTGATGCGGGTCAACTGCTGGTGTCCTATGCCGAGCAATACGTAGAAGCACCGATCGAGGGGGGAGTCTCCCCGAGTCCCGACGGGTTCGCCGGGGATGATGGGCTGTTGCCTGCGCCACCGGCGGATCTCCCGCTGGACTTTGAACCCTCGGCGAGTGAGGAGGTGGTTACTGATGGTGAGCTGGTAGCCAGTGATGAGTCACTTGATTTGATCGAAGACGCAGACTTCGATGACTCGCCTGACAGCTTAGACGAAGAGTTCTTGCTTGATGCAGAATCGGACTTACCCAGCTTCTTGCCGACCTACGCCGAAACCCGGTTTGAGTTTCCTGTCGAAAACCAACCGGTAATTGGGATTATCGACACGGGGTTTGCGGGCAATAATCCCGATCTCAACTTCAACAACATCACATGGGGCAAGGATTACGTCAGTGGTGATCTTGACCCCACCTTGGCTGCGAGTGAAGGTAGCCAGCACGGCACCCACATTCTGGGTGTGATTGCAGCGCAACAGGATAATGGCATCGGCATTGATGGGATTAATCCCGATGCACCGATCTATGCAACCCGGGCGATCGGGAGTGGGGCTTGGGCAGAGGCCCTGACCGACACCGTTGACCACATCAAGGCATCGGGTCAACCGAATGGGGTGGTCAACCTAAGTTTTGATCTAACTCAACAAAACTCTGACGGCAGCATCACCACTCGTTATCAGTTCACCCCCGAAGAATATGCGGCCATTGAATATGCTCGCCAGAATGGGGTGGTGCTGGTCGTGGCAGCCGGTGATGATGGCGGTGCCATGTCTGCACTGGGTCGAGCCTCCCAGGAATTTGACAACATCGTGACGGTGGGTGCAGCCACTCGCACCAATCCGGATGTTTCTCTGTACCTGGGCACTGATCGGGCAGCCCATGCCAGCTATGGTGACGGGTTGACTGTGGTGGCCGATGGCGGCACATTTGAAGACCCAATCTCGTCCACAGTTGATGACGGCGTGGGCAAGATGGCAGGTACTGAGGTTGCCACAGCCCGAGTGACGGGAGTTGTATCGCAAATTTGGGCAGCAAATCCCGAGTTGAGCTATCGCCAAGCGATTGACATCCTGAAGCAAACAGCGACGGATTTGGGTGTACCGGGTTGGGATGTTCAGACGGGTTCTGGCTTGGTGAATCTGGCAGCAGCCATCAGCTTGGCCCGGATGACAGTCGGTGAAGGCAAGCTCGATCCGACAGCGATCGCAGGATCACCTACTTGGAGTGGCGATAACCAAGCCATTCCCACTGAACGTACAGCCAGCGAGGTCGATCCAGTTTCCTCCACAAAATTTGGAAGCCGCAATAACAGCATCCGCTGGGTGGACTTTAGTGGGATTGTTGGCTCATCAAGTGGCGTGAATTTGCGAAATAGCCCTCGCCTGAGCGATCGCAGTTCCCGCAATGAACCCTGGAACAAGCGACTGGATTTTGACGCTTGGACGTATGGAGAAGCGGTCAATGACCTGTGGCTTGGCACGCCAGATGAGCGGTGGTTTAAAGTGAGAGGAACCAATCTGTGGGTTCCCAGTGGTTTCATCAACGGTAACCCGCCCAACTCCACTCCGAGGCCACCAGCATCACAGCCAGTCACGCAACAGCCGACTAGTTCTACAGGCTTCTCAACAGTCATTAACCGAGCCACTGGGCGGGCGCTAGATTCTGGTGGGCCTAATAACTCGGTCTACCCGCACTCATCTCCGAGTGCTACCAATCCGTACCATCAATGGCGCTTCGACCGTGTTGGAGATAACTATATGGTCATTGACCGGGCGACTGGGCGAGCCCTAGATGCCGGTGGAGCAAATGGCGAGAAGGCGTATATGCACGGCAAGCCTGACAGGAATAATCCTTGGCATTTGTGGCAAGTTAAACCGGTCGGCAGTTTCTACATGCTGGTCAGTGTGGCTACGAAACGTGCTCTTGATGCGGGTGGTGCTTGGAATACCGAGATTTACATGCACAAGACACCAATGGAGTTGAATCCCTGGCACTTATGGCAGCTCAACCTTTCCCAGGCAACACAGACTACCGCACCTATCGCTCAGAATAGTTCAGATCCAAACTGGAATTCTCGAGCATATCGTGAGGATAACCCTCTGTGGCGAGCTGGATTTGCACCTAGATCGGTTAATCCACCTCAATATGCAATGAGCAATCCTAATGCCAAGGGAAACTGCACTTGGTATGCCAACGGGAGGCTACGGGAATTGGGCTATAGATCAGCCGACCTGAATCAATTAGTTGGCAACGCATCTCAGTGGGGCACCCAAGCTACTAATGCTGGCATTCCAGTATCAAGAACACCACAAGTTGGTTCCATTGCCCAGTGGGACTCAAACCACGTAGCGGTTGTTGAACAAGTCAACTCAGATGGAACAATCGTCATCTCAGAGTCTAGCTATTCAAGCGTTAGTCCCAGTCCTCAAGATTATCTCTACCGACGCAGAACAATTTCTGCAACTGACCCCACAAGATACATTCATGTGCGGCGGTAGTTTTCTGATCAATTTGTATGGGCTTGATCAGTGACGTGATCTGGCAATGACAAAAAAGTGAAAGCTTCTCTACTTCGAAGAAGCTTTCACCAAAAAACATTGACTCACATAGTTCACCAAGTGCAATTTGATTGGTAGTGCTGTAATTCAGTAATAACGAAAAAGTGAAAGATTTTCTCAACAGTGAATCTTTCGCCAAAAGTTATTACATCACAGAGACTACCGTTCGAGTATCCATCTAATACGAGTCAGACTTTGCTTTGCATACGCCAAGAGATCAACTCTTCAACCCGATTTACCAACGCTTTCGATGATAGATGCGCTGTGATTTATGGCGGGAGTTCTTGATCCATGCCAAAATCAACGACAACTAACACATCTACTCTCTTCTCCTAAATATCAGGGTCATGGCATCTCACAATGTTTCTGGGTCGAGCAAGCGCCAAAAACCTCTGCGCTGGCAACGATTGGAGCGACTCAACACACCCAGTCCGATCATCCCGCTGAGTGACGATTTAGATGAGTTGGCCAGTGAAACCCCAGCGGTGGTTGAGCCACTCCTGGCCCCCACAGCCCTGCCGATGCCAGAAGTGGAGTTGGATACAGAGTCGAGTGACAGCGCCTCAACGCCTGATGTGGAGATTGAAGCCCCAGAAAGCTTGGACTCGATCGAGCGTGAGACCACGGAACCATCAACCGCTGCCGACGACCCCAGTGACACTGAATCGCTCGAAGCCTCCGAAATTACTGAAGCTGCTGCCCCGATCGCACCCTTAGCATTCGATGACCTCGACAGCGAGGTGATTGAATTCGTGCCGGTCAGCGCTGAATCGCCTGGCATTGAAGCTACGGCCAGCCCTGCAACCACAGACCCCGATCGCCTGCCCGACTCAATGGAAGCAGACTTGGCCGTGGTTGCTGATCCAGTCGATCCCATGGATGCAGAAGCAGTCAGCGACACTGTAGAAATTGCGGAAAGCGACACCGACCCCGAAGCATTACTGCAACCCATTAGCCTGCCGGAACCCGAACCCCTCTTCAAATCGGGCATTTTCACGGTCGGCAACTCCGGCACCGTCGCCATTGATGTGCTCTGGGATGGCGGTCAATACCAAGGTCAAGCCGGGATCTTCAGCCTCAGTGGTTTGGAAACCTACGAGCTGGGTTCAGCAGATTTCATTGCTGAAGTGGCCCGACGAGTTACCAGTAACTCGGTGTTGGGTCATCTAATTTGGGATGACACCACCGAAGCCGCTCGCTTCAGCGGTGAAATGGGCGGTGAAAAGGACTTCAACGCCGGGAGCTATGCCGGAGTGAAGACCTTCCAAATGACGGCAGGTGACACCTTTGGCGTGGTCTTGGCTCCCGATGCCACCTTTGGGCAACTGTTGAGCCAACCGGGTGCGGGCGGTTCTTGGCGACCCTTGTTCTCCATGGCCACTGCGAATCCCACGGATGGATTCCAGATGGGGCAAATTGCTGACGTGACCGGCGATGGCAACACCTTCACCTTTGAAGATTTGCGGGTCGATCGCGGTGGCGACAAGGACTACAACGATTTCGTCTTCCAGGTGCGTGGTGCAACGGGTGAAGCCGTCCTGATGGACGAGGTGGTTGCACCGGGCAAAGATTGGCGCAGCACCGATGCGGGTCAACTGCTGGTGTCCTATGCCGAGCAATACGTAGAAGCGCCGATCGAGGGGGTGATCTCTCCAACCCCATCACCCACGCTGCCGGATGATGGGGCCCTGGACTTTGAACCAGTGCTCACGGAATCAACCCTGCCTGCTCCCTTGCCCACCTACACCGAAACCCGGTTTGAGTTTCCTGCTGAAAACCAACCGGTCATCGGAATTATCGGTACAGGTTTTGCGGGCAACAACCCCGATCTCAACATCAGTAACATCACCTGGGGCAAGGATTACGTTAGCGGCGATCTTGACCCCACCTTGGCTGCGGGTGAAGGAAGCCAACAAGGAACCCAAATCCTGGGTGTGATTACAGCCCAGCCCGATAACGGCATCGGTATTGATGGGATTAATCCTGATGCGCCGATCTATGTGGCTCGGGCGATCGGGGATGGGGCTTGGGCAGAGGCTCTGACCGACACGGTCAGCCACATCAAGGTTTCGGGACAACCGAATGGGGTGATTAATCTGAGTTTGGATCTGGCGCAACAACACCCCGACGGCAGCATCACCACTCGTTATGAGCTAACGCCCCAAGAGCGCGCAGCGATCGCCTATGCGCGCCAAAACGGTGTGGTGCTGGTGGTAGCGGCTGGCGATGACGGCGGTGTCCTGTCTGCGTTAGGTGAAGCCTCCCAAGAGTTCGACAACATCGTGACAGTGGGGGCGGTTGAACGTACCAATGGCAATATCGCGCTCTATCTGGGAACTGATCGCGTTGACTACGCCAGCTATGGCGACGGGTTGACGGTGGTGGCTGATGGTGGCACCCCAGAAAACCCGGTGCTTTCCACAGTGGCGGATGGCTTGGGCCCAATGGTTGGTACATCGGTGGCTGCGGCCCGCGTCACGGGAGTCGTGTCGCAAATTTGGGCAGCGAATCCTGACTTGAGCTACCGCCAAGTGGTCGATATCCTGCAGCAAACGGCAACGGATTTGGGCGCAACGGGTTGGGATCCCGAAACGGGTGCAGGCTTGGTTAACTTGGCAGCAGCCATTCATCTCGCCAAAATTACTGCAGCAGAGCCTGATGTTCTGAATGAGCTAGAACCCGATGATGACAAGCAAAATGTTCTCAATCTGCCTGATACGGTCTGGTTTGCGCTCCAGCGGGCCGAGAATCTGAGCAATTATGATCCAGCAGAGCTTGCATCCACTCGGCAGTGGGTTGTTAATGTCAAGTCCGGTGAAAATATTGGAGATCTCAGTAGTTTTTTGAATGCCAAGCTGCTAGGAAAAACCAAATACATTGACAACACCTATGTTCTGGAATTTCCTGACAGCTTCACCCCTCAGGAAATTCAGCAGATGCTGAAAGCCTCGGGGCAATCAAACTTTGCATATCCCCTTGTTTCCTACCAACAAGAGTCGCGATTTGTGCCGAACGATTCGCTCTTTGCCCAACAATGGCATCTACAGAACCAAGGACAGAGTGGAGGAACAGCAGGAGAAGATAGCAATCTCGTGAAGGCTTGGAAGCAAGGGGTGACCGGCCAGAGGGTTGTGATTGGGATTGTCGATGATGGTTTGCAATATACCCATCCAGACTTGCAACCAAATTACCGCGCTGATCTGAGTCGAGATTTTAATGAGCAACTGAGCGGTGGCTGGGGAACCTATGACCATGATCCTCGCCCCAACAACAGCACAGAGTCCCATGGCACTGCAGTTGCAGGTGTGGCAGCTGCTAAAGGAAACAACAGTATTGGTGGGACTGGTGCCGCACCGAATGCAGGTCTAGCTGGTCTGCGGTTAACTGCTAATGCCAGCAACGATGTCATGGAAGCTGATGCCCTTTCCTATCTCAGCAACAGTATCCATATCTATAACAACAGTTGGGGCCCCATTGATGATGGTAAGACCAAGAAATCACCCAATCCATTAACAGCAATGGCCTTGCATCTGGGCGCTACAGAGGGTCGAGGTGGACTAGGAAATATCTATGTTTGGTCAGGAGGAAACGGTAAAGAAGCACTAGACAATGTTAACTATGATGGTTATGCAAACTCACGTTATACCATTGCCGTTGCTGCAATTGACCACGACGGTAGACAATCCCCCTACAGTGAGCCTGGTTCTTCTCTGCTTATATCTGCTCACTCAAGCGGGAATATGAGCGGAATTACCACAACTGATCTGTTAGGTGGTGATGGCGATGATCAGGGTGATTACACCAAAAACTTCGGTGGTACATCTTCTTCAGCACCTTTGATTTCTGGAGTGGTTGCTCTAATGCTAGAAGCCAATCCCAGCTTGACATGGCGGGATGTTCAGAAAATCTTGATCGACTCCACCAGAAGAAATGATCCGGGGGATAGTGATTGGAAGCTCAATGGCGGAGGTTATTGGGTTAATCACAAGTACGGATTTGGTGCTATTGATGCAGGTGCAGCCATTGAGCTAGCGAGATCTTGGCAGCCACTCGGCACCGAAGTGAAGACGACATCAGGCAAGATCGTAACGAACGCATCAATTCCTGATGGCAATGGGACTAGCCGAAGTTCAACTGTCAATATCTCTGAGGAGATCACAGTTGAGACAGTTGAGGTGGTATTTGATGCCAAACATGCTCGGCGAGGTGATCTAGATGTTCGGCTGTTCTCTCCGGATGGCACAGTCTCAGTTCTGGCTGAACGTCACAATGACACAGGAGATCATTACGATAACTGGGTTTTTACATCTACTCGCCATTGGGGTGAGTCTTCTAAAGGGAACTGGAAGCTGCAAGTTACTGATCGCAGAACAGGCACAACTGGTACATGGGACTCATGGCAGCTCAACCTTTATGGAGCGAAACCAACTATCAGTATTGAGGCAACAACTCCTAATTCAGCAGAAGGGGAAAGCTCAGGAGAGTTTATCGTCACTCGGACTGGTAGTACAAAATATCCTCTCACGATTAACTATGAGCTTCGCGACGGAATTCATTGGTCAGAGCCTGCGGGAACAAATGGTAAAGATTTTGCGACCCTACCGGGTACGATCACGATTCCAGCAGGTAGCTCATCTGCAAAAATTCCTGTTGTTCCGATCAACGATGAAGAGGTTGAATGGACGGAAACAGTCAATCTTAAGCTCATTGGGAACAGTCAATATGAAGTCAGCTCAAATAGTGGCGCAACTGTCAAACTTTTTGATAACGAGAAGCCCAGGATTCAACTCCTCACGGAGTGGGCAGCCGCCACACCCGGCCCTTGGCATGAAGCCAACTATGTCTCTGAGTCTGGCAATTCAGGACTATACCTATTTCGGCGACTTGGTGATATCCGGAATGCGTTGACTGTGGACTACAGTATGAGCGGTAGTGCCACTAATGGACTGGACTATCAACTACCGCCTGGATCGATCACGTTTGGGGCTGGGGCTTTTGACGCTGCAATATCACCCACTGCGATCGATGACAGTGAAGTAGAGGGTGAGGAAACTGCCATTCTGACAATTACTCCTAGCTCGAGCTACAACATTGTTCCTAATTGGGGAAGCCATCCAACCGTGATTTGGGACAATGATGATAAGCCCTCTGTCAATATGTTTGCCCCCACTCCAAAAGTTTCCGAATACGGTCAAGTTGGGACAATTCGAGTCACACGAACCGGTGATACGAGTCAACCTTTGACTGTTCACTACTGGGAACGTGAATGGTGGCTACGAGCTACCCCTGGACAAGATTATGAAAATATCCCAGGGACAACCAGGGTTGGGCCAGCAAACCATTTGGATGGAACAGTAACGATCCCTGCAGGACAATCTTCAGTCGATATTGATATTGTTCCTGTCGATGATAATGAGGTGGAACCGACGGAATGGGTTCGTTTTTTGCTCCGATCAAGCCCGGATTACACTATCGCAGGTGAGGGAGGGGCAACTCTCAGTATTGTTGACAATGACACGCCTAAGCTTGATTGGCAAAGACAGATTGGAACCTCAGGATATGACTATTCTGAAGCTGTGACCCTCGATAGTTTGGGTAATACCTATATTGCCGGTCGCACCTCTGCAAATCTGGCAGGTATGAATCTGGGATCCTATGATGCTTGGCTGGCTAAATATGATGCTGATGGCACAGAAGTTTGGAAGCAGCAGCTAGGAACCTCAGGATACGATGCTGCTAAGGGAATTGTTGCTGACAAAACAGGCAATCTCTATGTGACTGGCTGGACAGATGGTTCTTTGGATGGCAATGCTGCCGATCGCGATGCTTGGCTGGCAAAATACGATTCTCGTGGTCAATTGATCTGGCGCAAGCAAATCCGGGTGGCATCCAATCCGGATTTAGCAGACTATGACATCTCCAATGGTTCCCTGGCGATCGGGAATGATGGCAGCGTCTATCTAACGGGACTCACTCATGCCGCCTTAGCTGGTGCTAGTCAGGGAGATGGTGATGCTTGGGTTGCCAAATATGACAGCAACGGTAATCAACAATGGGTTCGCCAGATTGGCACCCCGCAGCGTGATGAAGCGAGAGGAGTTGTGGTTGACGCTGGAGGTTTTGTCTACATTACAGGGCAAACCAAAGGAGCCTTGGGCGCAACTAGTCAAGGGGATGCTGATGCTTGGATTGCCAAATATGATTCTCAGGGAGCCTTGCTTTGGAAGCAGCAGCTAGGCACTCAAGCTGAAGATGTGTCCAATGGCATCTCAATTGATGTTAGTGGCAACATTTCCATTGCTGGGTATACGCGCAGCAAGTTGGGAGATCCTTTTACAGGCAATCCTACAGAGCTAGGAAATCCCGACCTAAGATGGGCAGCAATTCATGGCGATCAATCTGGCTTGGGTGGCACTTATTACGGCAATGCTGACGCTTGGGTTGCTCAATACGATAGCAACGGTAATTTAAAGTGGAAGCGGCAGCTAGGAACATCGCAATATGATGCGGCTTCTGCGGTTTCAACTGACCAGTTTGGCAATGTTTATCTCACCGGAAAAACTCGAGAAAAAATTGGCCAATCCTACTCAGGAGGGGACGATATCTGGGTCGCCAAATACAACATTAATGGTGCTCTGCAATGGATTCAGCAGTTAGGCACTAATGGTGAAGATGCGCCCAGCAGTCTTGCAGTTGGTAGTACCGCTCTCTACATCACTGGTTCTACCTCTGGCAGTTTATCTGTTGCCAACCAAGGAGGTGATGATGCATGGCTGATTAAGTTGTCATAAGCTTCTGGGGATGATGATATTATCTCCAAATTTTGGAACAATACACACCACCTTGCTTCATCAATCAATCACTGAAAATCAACCTAGCCAAAGGAGTTGAAAGACATGTCATTCATCCATAGCATTGTTCTCAAGTCTGGCTCTGTCAAAGTTGGAACTCTCGTTCTAGGTTTGTTGACCAGCTCCATTTGCGTGTTTATGGTTCAAGAACCTGCAACAGCACAAGAACAAGCATCTGAAGTGGAAAATAGCTTTGTTGAAGACAGTGGCTTTGATGATGATGAAGACAACTTCACCGACATTGAGGAAACGACGGAAACAGTGGAGGATAAGGATAGCCTATTTGCCCAGTTTGCTGCCAGTAAAAACTGGTCTGGATGCGCCAATACTCGAGTTGGTAATACCTACAGGAACATTTTCGGAATTCGAGCTTTCGGGTACTTTCAGGAAATTTCTCACTGCTGGCGCGGAGGTACTGTCACATCTGCAAGACTAGTAAACCGATGGGCTGAAATATATTCATACCCACTAGTCAACTTCAATGGTCATATCGGTCAATGGAACAACAACAACACTTTTTGGACACAAGGTAGCTTTTCTGCTTGCTTAGGTTGGCGAGGAGTTGGCTGCTTCATGAATTACACACCAATCGTGAGGATGTGGCCAACCGGCTTCGGGCGAGTGAGCTATGGATATCGAGCAATTGGTTCACCTGCGGATGAAGATCGAGTTAAGGACAACTGGGATGGGATTTTCCTGGCTGATGACTTGGATGAAGTCACAAAAACAGAGTTTCGTACACTTGTCAAAAATCAGACTTATCCAACTCGATCTACCCCCGACTCATCACCGCTGATTGGACTGAGCTTGGTGGGCTTGTCCTTGTTCAGTTTTAAGAAGCTCCGCTCCTTGTAAGGTCTCGCTATCTGAGCGGCGACATGATGCCTGGTAGCATTGGTGGAACTGCGTCCAACCCGCGTCGGGATCGCAACCGCCCGATCGCCCCGTTTCCACGCCCGAGCCGTCGCTGTTGTTGGATAGTCTCGCGATCGCTGGTTGGCTGGGGCGATCGCCTGCCCTTTGTCGGCTCCAGAAATTGCTCAATCTGATCAGGTTTATACCAACACTCTAGGTGGGGAAATTGGGGTCTTTGATGACCAAACTGGAGTTTATTAACTGATCGAGCGATCGCCCGTTTTGGTGATGTAGCACTCGATAGCTGTGGCTGTTTACAGGGCAATCATGAGATCGCCCTGTGATGGATTCCTAGTGGGCGCTTGTGGCCGCCGTCGCTGCCATGGGTTGGGGAGTTGTTGCGGCCCGCACCGCTCGGAACATTCCGAAGCGACAGAGACCCGCCCCAAAGGCCAAGCGCATGAGCACCAAGGTCGGCACTTCCCGCAAGGACTTCAGCAGCCCCGGCAGCCCAAAGCGCACCAACCCCGCCGGCCGGGCCACGCCTTGCCAAATCGAGTCGAGCCAGGAGGGGAGGGTTTCCTGTGTCCAGTCCGCCGTGCGCACATCGCCCGCCGCCAAGCCTGTCGCCGCCAACGCTTCCGCAAAGCCTTCGATGCTGGCAAAGGCGGGGTGGGCCCACTGTTCCAGCAGTTGCGTCATCACGGGGCGCTCCCAGGCGTTGAGCGGAATTTGCCGATCGTCCCGTTGGTTCCAGTCCGCCACCACCAAGATGCCGCCGGGTTTCAGCACGCGCAGCAATTCCCGCGCAAAAACGGCTTTGTCGGGCATGTGCGGGCCGGCTTCGATCGACCACACCACGTCAAAACTGGCATCGGGAAACGACAGGGCCATCGCGTCGTCTACGGCGAACTGAGCGCTCAGATCCGGTGGGGTCAGGGCCTGGGCTCGCGCCACCTGCTGGGGGCTAATGGTGATGCCGGTGACGTTGAAGCCGTAGTCACGCGCCAAAATGCGACTGCTGCCGCCGATGCCACAGCCCACGTCGAGGACGGTTGTGCCCGCTGGCAGCGCATCCAGCCCACCCCAACGCACCATCTCATGGACAAAATCGGCTTTGGCGGCGAGAAAATCCTTGCGGCGCGGTGGCGATCCGTAATGGCCGAGGTGAATATGTTCGCCCCAATAGAATTCCAAGATGCCGTCTTCGGTCCATTCGTCGTAGGCGTTGGCGACGGAGTTGGCGGATTGGTATTTGCGCGGCGAAATCAGATAGATCGCGAGGCCGATCGCGGGAAGGCCAACGAGTAATCCAAGGGCGATCGAAAGGGTCGAAGGAAGCGTCATAGGACTAAAAATCGAGGGGCAGCGTTCACGGTTGGCTATCTCTAGCTTGCCAGAACTCTGCCCGGGGAACGGCGATTCCGGTTCGATTCGATCGCGCGATCGGCCGTGGCGACGATCGGCCGTTGGGTTATGGGCGGCGGCGGGCGAGGGTCAGGCCGTCGCCGATCGGCACGAGGCTGAGATCCACCCGCGCGTCCCGGTGAATGCGGGCGTTGAAGTCGCGAATCGCTTCGGTGTTGGCTTCTTGGTTGTCTGGATCGGCGACGCGCCCATACCAAAGGACGTTATCGATCGCAATTAGCCCGCCGGGTCGCACCAGTTGCAGACAGCGCTCAAAGTAGTTGGGATAGTTTTGCTTGTCCGCGTCGATGAAGGCGAAGTCGAAGCGATCGGCCTGGCCCTCCGCCAGCAGCCGATCGAGCGTCTCCAGGGCCGGGGCGATTTGCAAATCAATTTTGTGAGATACGCCGGCCCGCTGCCAAAAGTCCTGGGCGATCGCCGTGTCCTCCGCATTCACATCACAAGCCACAATCCGCCCGCTGTCTGGCATGGCCAGGGCGACGCAGAGGGTGCTGTAGCCGGTGAAGGTTCCCACCTCGATCGCCCGTTCCGCCCCCAACAACTGCACCAACAGGGCCATAAATTGCCCCTGATCGGGCGAAATCTGCATCCGCGCCGCCGGGTGGCGGCCCGTCACGGTGCGCAACTCCTGCAAAATCGGCGCTTCCCGCAAGGATCGCGCCAACAAATAGTCGTACAGGCGATCGTTTAAATCCAGCGTTCGGGGTGACATAAATCGGTAATGATCGGTGATTAATCGAGGAAAAATGGAAAATTGTAGCCTTGATTCGTTCACGCTTCGCCAGCGATTTACTTGCGATCCGTGGCGATTCAAGCTGCGATCAACGGTAGCGCCCAACGCGATCAATGCGACTAACGCGATCTGCTGGTGAGTTATGATGCGCTGGTGGATCGATCGGACGAGGGGATTTAGACGAGGGGATTCATCGGAGAATTTTCCATCAGAGTCGGTGAAATGGGCAGCTCAAACCCCTTTAACAGAAGTTGACCCGCCACCTCACCACCCACCGGGCGCGAAAACCAATAGCCCTGACCATAGCGACAGTCCAAGATCTGAAGCTGGCTGACTTGTTCGATCGTTTCGATTCCCTCGGCCACGGTGTCCATGCCCAGGGATTCGGCTAGGGCGATGATGGCACGGACGATCGACCAGTTGCTTTCTTGGTTTTGGCTGCGGGTCACAAAGGAGCGATCGATCTTAATCGTGTCGATCGGGAACCGTTGCAGATAGCTCAAGGACGAATAGCCCGTGCCAAAGTCATCGATGCTCAGTTGAATGCCCCGATCGCGCAGTTTTCGCAACAGGGCCTCCGCCGTCCGCGCATCGGCCATCACCACACTCTCGGTAATTTCCAGCTTCAGGTGCTGCGGTGGCAACCCCGTTTCCGCCAAGGTGGATTCGATCGATCGAGCCAAGCTGGGCTGCGTAAACTGCCGCGCCGACAAATTCACACTCACCGTCAGCCGCTGGGCCGTGCCCGGAAACCGCAACCCCGGCGCAGCTTGCAGCCAAACCATCATCTGTTGACAGGCCTCGCGCAAGATCCACTCGCCCAGCGGAATAATCGTGCCGGTTTCTTCCGCCATCGGGATAAATTCAACCGGATTGACCAAGCCCCGCTCGGGATGCCGCCAACGCACCAGCGCCTCTAGGCTCGCCACCCGTCCCGTCGCCAAATCCACGATCGGCTGATAGACCAAGAAAAACTCCTGACGTTCCATCGCCCGCCGCAAATCTCGCTCCAGGTGAAGCTGCGCAATCACCCGCTCCCGAAACGAGCGATCGAACGCTGCATAGCAATTGCGTCCCAACTCCTTTGCGCGATACATCGCCAAATCCGCATCCCGCAACACATCCCCCGGCCGCGCATACTCCGGCGTGCCAAAGGCAATCCCAATACTGGTCGTGATCGTGAACTCATGGCCATCCACATCAAACGGAGCCTTCAGCGCCAGTTGAATGCGTTCCGCCGCCCGGGTCGCCACTTCGGGCTGATCCAAATCCGTCAGCAAAACGGCAAATTCATCGCCCCCCAGCCGCGCCACCGTGTCCTGAGGCCGCACACAGGCCCGCAACCGGTTCGACAGTTCCACCAACAGGCGATCGCCACACAAATGGCCCAGGCTGTCGTTGACCACCTTGAACCGATCGAGATCCAAAAACAACACCGCAAAGTGGTGATCACACTGGCGGCGAGCGATCGCGATCGTTTGGCCCAGGCGATCGATAAACAGCGCGCGGTTCGGCAGCCCCGTCAACGCATCATGCAACGCATCATGCAACAGCCGCGATTCCACCAACTTTCGCTCATGAATATCCGCCAAAGAGCCAGCCATCCGTTGCGCATGGCCCAGCTCATTGCGCACCGCCAACCCACGACAGAGCACCCAGCGCAAGGATCCATCCGCATGGCGCATCCGGTGTTCACTTTCAAAATGGTCGCTGCGCCCCTGGAGATGGGCATCGAGGGCCGCTTTCAACTGCGCTTGGTCATCAACATGCACCCGATCGAGCCATTCCTGCGGCTGATCCCCCACCTCCGACTCCCGATAGCCCAACAGCGCCTTCCAACGCGGCGAAAAATACACCCGATTCGTCAACAGATCCCAATCCCACAGGCCATCATTCGCACCACGCACCGCCAACGCATAGCGCGCCTCACTCTCCCGCAGCGCTGACATCAATCGCGACTGCCCCAGGGCCACCCCCACTTGAATTGCAATTTGCTGCAACAGATCCAGCTCAAAGGTTTGCCACTCGCGCGGCCCCTGGCAATGATGCGCAATCAGCAACCCCCACAAATGGTTCGTCTGATTCGACAAAGGCGACTCATTCGTCTGCTGAAGCAGATTCGTCTGCTGCGTCTGCTTCGGCTGCGTCTGCTTCGGCAAACTCGACGAATTTAGCGAATTCAACGGATTCAACGGATTTGCCGCCTGCCTAGTTCCCACATTGGGCTGAATAATCGGCACAACCAAATTAGCCCGCACGTCAAACTGACTCAGCAATTGACGGTGGCAACGGGAAATCGGAGCCGTTTCCACATCCGCGATCGCCGACGTGCGCCCTTCCAAATACTTGGTGTAGTAGTGCGTTTTGAAACAAGGATCCGTGACCGTCTTGCCCAGCAGAGAATAGCTCCCCTCGGCAACCGCTTCCACCACAAAAGACCCCTGCATCCGTCCGTCAAATTGGTAAACCAAGACGCGATCGCACTGCAACATTTGCTGAACCTCGACGACCATCGTCTGCAAAATTGCCTCCACCTGCGAAGCCTGGTGAATCTTCAGCGCAATTTCTGCAAACAACTTCGATCGCCAGTTCTGGCGCTTAAGCTCGACTTCAGCCTCCATTCGATCGGTCACGTCCTACCCGGTCTTCTAAATTGAACATCTGTCACCGATGGTCTGACTCATGACTGCCGGCACAATCCCTGAGCCATCGATCAAACCATCCTGGGCAGAACCTTGCCTCAGCCCAAACCACCCCAGTCAGCTAGCCCTGAACGCTGCCGCTCGATCCCCAGATCCCAATCAATACTCAGAAATAATGCCTGAATCCTGTCAAATCCAAAATCAGCAATCGTCAAAACAGGATGCCTACCCCACTTGATCATAATCAGTGGTGAGCATCCTTAGCCGTTCTGTTACAGTTACCACCCCAAACATCGTTTGTAATTGGCAATCAATCAGCCGTGGGCACTGCCAACTCATCATACCAAGCACTCTTAAAGCAGTTAGAGCGCATTTCCTTGCTAGCTTAAACAAAAAAGCCAGGACAATATGACTGCAATATGACCGCAATAGCATGTCAATAAGAGCACGTCTATCTTGGCCTTATAACGCTGAATTTGAGCCTCAATTGGCGATCAAAAACTCATTCAATCAAACCCGAATGGAGATTCATTAGTTTTGAGAAAATCATGAAAAAATCGTCTAAATAAATTAATCGAAAACATATTAATCCATCGCACTTCTGTTAATGAGTTAGAAGCATGGAAGAAAATGGGGTAACGGCATCATAAATACCGATTTCCCATCGCCTGATTTTCGTCACAACCGCAGTCTACCCCTCAAAGTAGTTCTATTGTGGATGATCTTGTCAGTCACCGTCTCATCATCTCAACAGTTGGCAAGGATTGAAAAGCAAGGACTGAAAAGCTCTGTGAGTTGATCATGTTTGACGGTGGATGATTTAATCTTGCACGATTTTTATCAAAAAATTATGGTTCATTTGAGATATGTTTCAAAATTTAAAATTTAACATCTATTAACAATAGGTTGGCAATCAAAAAATATCGAGCTTAATCATGTTATCAAACAACTTCCGAGCGTGGTTTATCTATTGTCTATCATTTTTATTATTTTAGCAAAAATATTTTGCGTTTCATACGTTTGCCTAGTCAATCAATTAGATTGTGGTCTATTTTTGGAGTCATTAACGATGTATTAAAAATAGAAAATTTGCTTCTGAATCTGAGTCATGCTTCAGTCAGTTGATCGTTAATTATCAGTCCTCGAAAAATGGCTTTAGGATGCTTCTCATGGAATTTTACATTAATGCTTTATCTGTTTAACCCAAGAACCTAGAAAATTGGCTATGAAAATTGATTGATCTTGCTTGTGATCTTGACTGTAACCTTGACTATGATCTAGAGGGATCGTGAATCTTTGGTCGGATGCATTGTTTTTACCATCAAATGCTATGCGGGGAGATCACAATTAAGCGTGCTTCTATATTTGCATAATTTACATATTGCATTCAAGGTCAACAATCAATTTATATACAGATTGCTTGAATAGTTTTTATAAATGAAACAGATCCTATACATATCCAACACTAATCAAAACATGGACATCGATTGGATTTTTAAAACTGCTGTTTCATGACCATTTTACCAAATAGAGAGCTGTTTATGATCATGGATTATCGATCCCTGACTTTATTATCTCTAATCGAAGCAATTTCAGGTAACTCTCAGAAAAAATGTGTCGAAGAATTGAGACGGACATTGCTTAGGAATCACCAAGAGTCCCGCATTCGTTACCCATGCCCGATTGGCAGTACGATGACGATTTATTGAGCGCCAGAGAGTGTGTACTCAACCGTTGTGTTGGGGGAGGAAAAACGACCTAGGGCCGATCGCGTTGTTGGAGCGCCAAACTGTTAGCGATGATGTCACAATCATTACCTGGCTCGCCAAGGTTACACAAAATTCATGAGGGGCAAGTCCAAGCATGTGGGGCAATTCATCCATGGGGCGGCCGTCCGAGGCACTGACCAATCAGCCATTTTTGTTGCCGGGGCCGGCCGATGGGCGGCGGGCGGTGCTTTGTTTGCACGGGCTGGGGGGTGGGCCCTATGAAATGCGACCGTTGGGGCCGTTGCTGGTGAATTTGGGGTGGACGGTGGAGGCGATCGTCTATCCGGGCCATGACCAACCGGGGCCCAAAATGCCGAATTCGGATTGGCGGGCTTGGTATGCGGCGGCGGAAGGGGCGTTCGATCGCCTGAGGCAATCGTTTGACCAGGTGGCGGTGATTGGCTTTTCGACGGGATGCCCGCTGGCGTTGACGTTGGCCCTGGCGCGATCGATCGATCGGCTGGTGTTGCTGAGTCCGTTTTTGGCGATTGTGCGCCCTGTTTCCTGGTTCCCACGGGCGGAGTCCCTGTTGCCCTGGGTCTATCCACTGCTCCAGGACGTGCCCCGATCGGCCCTGGCGATTGCCGACCCGATCGCGCGGGCCGAGGCCGATCGGGTTGCCCCCTTTCGCACGTTTCACCTGGGAGCGGTGCAAAGTGCGATCGCCATGATCGAACAGGTCAAACCTCGGCTCAAGACGATCACCACGCCGACCCTGATCGTGCAATCCCGTCGCGATCGGGTGGTGGATCCCCAGGGCGCAGAATGGCTGTGGCAAACAATCGGCTCGCCCCAAAAGCGCCTGTGTTGGCTCGATCGGTCAGACCATATCCTGACCCTGGACTACGATCGCGACATTGCCTTGCAGGAAATCGCCACCTTTTTCAAGGATCCCTGAAGACCCGGCGATGGCCCAGAAAACCGCATTGAACCGCATTGATTTAGAGCAATCGATCGGGGTTGCTACCGCGCACGAGGTTGATCGATCTCGTGCGTAGCATTCAATACATCTCGCCAGCTCATTCAAGGGGGGTATGAATAAATAAAAATGATGAATTCCATCAGTTTTTCAAGATTCTGGATCCCCCCACGCAGTGATCCATCTATCCACCCAAGCCACCCATTCAACAAGTAAATCATCTCAAAATCATCAGAATCTACAATCAGTTGCTTATGATTCTCTAATTAAAAATTAATCGACCACAGCCAAAATTCACCAGAATTCGATCGACTAATCCAGCGAAAATTTGTCAGCTCGGCATGGGACTTCCAAAAAAATTAGCCCGATTCTCAGGCGATGCCCTCAGGCTCCAGCCCCTGAATCCCTAGGATTCGGGAGGATCCGAATCATCGAGTAATCTGCTGATGATTAGACAACTTTTAAGCGATTTAAATTACTTACCGGATCGATTTAGATCGATCAGCCCAAAATGATTAGTCGCCATTTTTAGATCCAGATATCCTGCGCCAGCGATTCGTATTTGAACCCTGTCAGCCAAATTTCAATTTTGAGTGATATCCTGTAATAGTCTTTTTAAAAGAAATTTAATAAATATAGTTAAACATCGTTAAACTGATAGATAGTCTTAAGTTGCCTTTAACATTCTGTCGGTAATCTGTCGATCAGCTAACATCGCAACTGGCATCGCACTTGATGCTTGCAACGGTCGTTTCCAAGATCCTAACCACGAATCACCGACCAAGATTATGTTTGGATCGCTAACGAGTTTCTCGAATATGCAAAATCCTGACTGGGGCGAGCAAATGCTGAGTGTTGTGGCGACTCAGGTCATTCGCCATCTGTTTACATCCAGCGATCGGGTAGACGTAAAGGTGGATTGTGCCCCTCCGATCAAACTACTCCAGGGCCAAGTCGATCGCTTCCAGATGCTTGGCTCGGGCTTGGTGATTCGCCAGGCTTTCCGCACTGAGTCCATGCAGTTTGAAACCGATGCGGTCTCGATCGACTTTTCGAGCCTGCTGCAAGGGCGGCTCTTGTTGCGGCAACCCACCCAGGCGATCGCCAAAGTGACCCTTCTCGAAACCGACATCAATCAGGCCTTTGCTGCCCCCCTCGTGGCCAAGAACCTCGAGAACTTGCCCCTACAGGATTGGTCAGGCTTGCCCGAGGGGCTGCTGGCCCAGTCCACCGCTGTGTCCTTTGAGCAGGTGCGGGTGCGGCTGCTGCCGGGCAATCGATTGGCGCTCCAGGCTCAGGCCTTGTTTGCTCCCGGCGTGGTCGTGCCGATCGCGATTCAGGCGACCTTGGGCATTGAGCGTCGCCGCTGCCTGCGATTTTTAAACTGCCAGTTCGATCCCACGGAACTGCCGATCGAACCCGGCACAACCCAATCCGCCGAATCCCTGGCCCTGTCGCAAGTGGCTAGCGAGCGCTTGGGGACTATTCTAGACCGGTTGGTTGATCTTGATCGCTTCAATCTCGATGGGGTGACGTTGCGAATCAACTCGCTGGAAACACGGGGCGATCGGCTCGTCTTCAGTGGCTGGGCCCAGGTTAACCACTTACCCAGTATTTCCGTGCCGGGTGTCGCGGCCTAGGGGCTGTCATCCGTTCCCTTGCCGTGGGGCTTGTGATCCGTGATCCCCAAGCCCTGGGGCCACGGTCTGAACCGGCCAGCCCAATTCCGCCAAACCGGTTAGCTAACCCATCTCGGCATCTTGCGCCGGATTTTGCTCCGAGGGCGGGATCGGATCAGTTGGCGGCGGGCAGGGATCGCCCAGGCTAAACACATGGTTGAGCAAGGGGGTGATGCAGGCTCCACTGACCGGCGGCGAAAACCAATAGCCCTGGCCATACTGACAGCCTAGCGATCGCAGCTCCTGCGCCTGGGCGATGGTTTCAATCCCTTCGGCAACCACGTCCATATTCAGGTTTTCGGCGAGGGCCAAGATGGTGCGGGCGATCGCCACATTTCGCCCATCGGACTCGATCGGGGCGACAAACGCCCGATCGATTTTGAGCGTGTCGATCGGTAACTGGTGCAATCGGCTCAGGGACGAATAGCCCGTGCCAAAGTCATCAATACTCAACCGAAATCCCAGCTTGCGAAATTCCCCGAGGGTGGTCGAGATCGTGTCTTCGCGATCGAGCATCATGCTTTCGGTAATTTCAAAGCCGATCCAACTGGGATCAACCCCCGCCCGCTCACAGATCGATCGCATATGCTGCGCCAAGCCCGACTGTGCCAACTGCTGCACTGACAAATTCACCGCCACCGTCAACGGTCGTCCAGCCCTGGGGCCCGAGTTCCAACTGCACAAGTGGCGGCAAGTCACCTCCAGTACCCACTCGCCAATTTGCCCGATCGCCCCGCTTTCCTCCGCGATCGGCACAAATTCCGCCGGCGGGATCAGACCCCGCTGGGGATGCTTCCAGCGCACCAACGCCTCCAACGACTTGATTTGACCCGTTTTTAGGCAAACCACGGGCTGGTAGTACGGCTCCAGCTCCCCCCGCTCGATCGCCCGCCACAGTTGATTTTCCAGTTGCAACCGGGCCACTGCCCGATCGCGCATACTCGGATCGAACACCACCGAATGGCTCTGGCGCAGCGTTTTGGCGCGATACATTGCAATATCCGCATCGCGCAGCAATTCCTCCGCATGGCCATAGGTCGGCTTGCCCGGCCCCGTGCGGCTAAACACCACGCCCACACTCGCGCTGGCAAAAATCTCCATGTCATCGATCGCAAACGGCTCGCTCAGGGCCTCATGCACCCGCTGCGTCACCGTCTCCACCGCATTGAGCTGCGCCACATTTTCCACCAGCACCGCAAATTCATCGCCCCCCAGCCGGGCCACGGTTCCCTGTTGGGGCAGCGCCGAAATCAGCCGCCGCGCAATCATCTGCAACAGCCGATCGCCCGTGCTGTGACCGTGGCTGCTGTTCACCAACTTGAACCGATCCAAATCCAACAGCAACAGCGCAAAATCCGCCTGGCCCCGATCGATCAACAGTTGCACCCGATCGGCCAATGCCCGCCGATTCGGCAACGCCGTCAGCGCGTCATACAGAGCGTGGTAGCGCAACCAGCTTTCCGCCTGCTCGTGGGCCGTAATGTCATGACAGTTCACCACCACACCGCCCACGGACGGATCCTCTAGCAAATTCGTCGTCACCGCCTCCAACAGATTCCAGTTGCCATTGCAGTGGCGCACCCGGTAGCGCACAGGCGGCTGACTGATCCCCGGCTCCGCCAATGCCCGAAGCAACGTTTGCAACACCACCTGCACATCGTCCTCATGGACAAAGGTGCTCAAATGGTGGCTGACGGCTTCTCCAGGGGGATAGCCCAAAATGCGTTCGGCCGAAGGGCTGACATAGCAAAACGTCCCTTGCCGATCGAGAATTACGATGATGTCACTGGCATTGGCCAGCAACGACTCAAACCGATAGTTATTTTCTGGAGACACGGAACCGCAGGAACGGTGAAGGGAGTCAGCCACGCTAGAGCGTCCTCAGAATTCGCCACATCATTGCCGGAATCGTGTCGGAATTACGCCGGAATTACGCCGGAATTACGCCGGAATCACGCCGGAATTACGACATTTCGCTAGGAGAGCTAGGGTCTATACTTCGGTGGCGAGGACTGAGGACAGCTCCTGGCCTCGGAAGGGTAACACTTTGCCCATGGTTGCTTACACCCTTAGAACCATTACACCCTAGAACCATAGACCGATCGAGACCGATCGAGACTGATCAGCAACGAATTCATTCGTCATGGCGTTTGTCCAGCATAGATCGCTCATAGATCGCTGGTTAAGGCTATCTCCCTAATGAACACCCCTAGAGGCTCAACGGCTTCTGGATTAATCCCCTCTCGTTGCCTTTTTGTCAGAGGGTGGCTGCACTTTTAAGTTATATAACAAAAAAGAAGAGTTGACTGAAGCCACAACTGCATCATGACACAGTTCCCTGGCTTGAGCAGTTGATGATCAATTGATTGGCATAACCGAACTAATACCTAAATTGATACCCATTGATACCCAAACGTATGCCCGAACTGGTCACCAAACTCAATTGACCAAACTCACTTGTGCTCGATGCAGTAAGCGCCCCTGATGCCGAAATCCGGGCATGACCACCCGCACCCGATCGCCCGGCTGGGCGGAGCCTCGGACGACTTGATGCCATTGGGGATCGTAAACAACCTCTTCGCCGATCGGGGCGATTTGCTCCACAGACCAGTTTTCGAGCAGGCGATCGAGCGGCCGCATCAAGGGCAGCAGGTTTGTTGCGGGAATTTGGGGGTTGTGTTGCGCCGCCGCCACGGCCTTATACCAATTCAACAGCCAGGGTTCGAGGATCTGGAGGCTCGATCGCTCAAACTCCTGCAAAAGCTGTTCGCGCTCATTTTCAAGGCGGGTTTTCAGGCGGTGATACTCCTGCTGAAGCTGCACAATTTCCGCCGCATGGGCATCCGGAGCCAGGCCATGGGATAGGGGGCGATCGGACGTAGGGGCAGCATTCGGATCGTTTGCCGTGCCCAACAGGTCGATCGGAGTCACCCCCAGGGCCTTGGCAATCCGCCCGATCGCATCCAACCGCAGGCGATCGAGATTGCCCTGGCGCAACAATCGCACCTGATACATCGACACCTGCGCCGCGTCGGCCAGGGCCCGCCAACTGCGAACCTTCGCAGTCACCATCCAGCGCTTTAGCAACCGCTCGCGATCGCTCATTAATCTCACTCGCTCCTCAAGGCTTGGCTTGACTCATGCAACGTAGTTCCCCCCAACCCCAGCTTAATTCAGCCCTGGGACACCCAATTCCCATTGGGCCGGATCTTTGGCGGGGGATGATTCCCGGTTGAGCCACCCGGCGAGTGGCCCGATCGCCCGAAACTCAGCCCCACAATCTTCTCCCCAATGGCGACTCATTCTACCGAAGGCCCACCCGAGTGCTGCGCTCATTTCGCCGGAATAATGCCCAAATCATGCCGGAATAATGCTCAAATAATCTAGATTTCGACCCGCCTGACCCCGGGCGACGGTTTTCCATGGGCGGCGCGCTATACCGGGCCGAGCGGATCGAGCCAACGCAATAATTCTTGGCTGAGGCGGTTGAGATCGCGGAACAGGAATTCCTGCTTGGCCCACTGGCCGATCGCATCCAGGGGGCTAAAGGCTCCGCTGGTTTGCCAGCTAATGTCCTGGCCCAGGGGGGTCAAGTGGTTGCCGGGTAGATTTTGCAGGGCCAGCCAGCCGGGAAACCGCCGCTGCAAAATTGGCGCGAGGCGAGCTGACTGGTCGAGATCATCCGTGGCAAACCGCACGATCAGGTTGCGCCGAATGCCGTACTGACTGGCGATCAATTCCTCGGTTTCGGTGGGCGAGGGGGTGAATTCGGCGTTGAGGCGCTTGTCGAACACATCGGCGGGGATCGCTCCGGGCACGGTGCGGTTAATCGATTCCAACACGGGGCCGAAGCGATCGAACAGGGGAATCGCTCGTTGGGCCGAGTAGTTGTTAAACGCCATCAGCACGTTGCCCGCCCGATCAACTTCAAAAATACTGCCGATCAATAAATGCAGCTTGCAGCCCATGCTGTGGCCGAGACCGTAGACCGGGAGCGATCGCCGCCGCAGTTGACCGTGGCGGTAGAGCCAATCGACGGCGCGATCGAACCGAATCAGCACATCCTCGGCGATCGCCTCATGGTCAAACCCAGAATTGACGAAGGGCGTGGCGATCGTCCCGTAGCCGCGATCGGCCAACCGCTCCAGCAACCAGCGATAGGTCAACTGGGGAGCCGCCCCCACAAAAGCCCCGCCCAAAAAATGCACCAACCCCAACGGATTCGCCGGAATCAGCACCCAAGATCCATCCAACTCGCGCCACTGCGCTGCCTGTGCCGCCATCGATCGTCCCTAGCGCCGTGCCGGTGCGCCCCTTGCCAAATCCTTGGCATTGTAGCGCTTTGCTTATGGAGCGGGGTTTCGGCGGGATTTTCCGCACCAACTCGCCAGAAGATCCCGCCTGGGCCGTAGGCTGTTTAAACACTACAACTCCGGGAATAGTTCACCCCGTCTAACCGGTGACTGACGATCGCGGTGGGGCAAGGTGCTCAAGCCCCTTGTCTGGCTGGTTGGTCGGGTCAGTTGGGTGAGTGCGTGGTAAACATTCCCGATCGCAACCCCCAGGGGCAAACCATGGCCAGAATTAACGACAACTACCTGAAACTAAAAGCCGGTTATCTGTTTCCCGAAATCGCCCGCCGGGTGAATGCCTTCGCCGCCGAGCATCCCGACGCGCCGATTATCCGCTTGGGCATTGGCGACGTGACCGAGCCGCTGCCGGAAGCCTGCCGCACCGCCATGATCAACGCGGTCAACGACATGGGCGATCGGGGCAGCTTCAAGGGCTACGGCCCCGAGCAGGGCTACGCCTGGTTGCGCGAGGCGATCGCCCAGCACGACTTCCAAGCACGCGGCTGCGATATTGATGCCTCGGAAATCTTCATCTCCGACGGCTCCAAGTGCGACTGCGGCAACATTCTGGACATCTTCGGCAACGACAACACGATCGCCGTGACCGATCCGGTCTATCCGGTCTATGTGGACACCAACGTGATGGCGGGTCACACGGGCGACGCGAACGATCGGGGCGAGTATGGCGGCTTGGTTTACCTGCCGATCTCCGCTGAAAACGACTTCACCGCCCAAATTCCCAGCGAAAAAGTCGATCTGATCTATCTCTGCTTCCCCAACAACCCCACCGGATCCGTCGCCACCCGCGAGCACCTACAAGCCTGGGTGGATTACGCCCGCAGCCACGGCTCGATCATCTTCTTCGATGCTGCCTACGAAGCCTTCATCACCGATCCGGCGATCCCCCACTCGATTTTTGAAATTGAAGGGGCCCGCGACTGCGCGATCGAGTTCCGTTCCTTCTCCAAAAACGCCGGCTTCACCGGAACCCGTTGCGCCTTGACCGTTGTGCCCAAGACCCTGAAGGGCCAAACCACCGACGGCACGGGCGTGGATCTGTGGAGCCTGTGGAACCGTCGCCAATCCACCAAGTTCAACGGCGTGTCCTACATTGTCCAGCGCGGGGCCGAGGCGGTCTACTCGCCCGAGGGTCAAGCCCAAACCAAGGCCCTGGTCAGCTTCTATCTGGAAAATGCCCAAATCATCCGCAACAAGCTGACCGAAGCCGGCCTCGCAGTCTACGGCGGCATCAACGCACCCTACGTGTGGGTGAAAACGCCGAACGGCCTGTCGAGCTGGGATTTCTTTGATAAGTTGCTGCACACCTGCAACGTGGTGGGCACGCCGGGTTCGGGCTTCGGCGCGGCGGGCGAGGGCTATTTCCGCATTTCGGCCTTCAACAGCCGGGCCAACGTGGAAGAAGCAACCCGCCGGATCGTCGAAACCTTCAAGGCCTAATCGCTGAAACCGGGCGATCGCTTGGCGGTGAATCGGTCTCCCGCGTGCCCGGCGATCGAGTCCACTGCGACCATGGCAGTGAGGGCAGGTTTCAAACCTGCCCCTACCAAAATTGTGGGAATTCCCATCGTTTCCCATCGTTTTCTCATCGTTCCCATGCTCTGCGTGGAAACGTTTTTTTCGACGCTCTGCGTCCTCCTAGATTGCGGGGGCACAACGCAAAGCGTCTAGGAATGCGTTCCCACGTTCAACGTGGGAACGATAAAGCTTAAAGTGCTGGGCTGTCAAAGTTTGTAAGCTAGACGAACCTAGCTCGAAAATTGATGTACCCAATAAATTAAATGCTATGTCAACCGAAAACGAATTGATCAGCGATATTCGATGGCACTGGAACCCGGCTGCAAATAGAGCAGGAAGATTAGTGCCGAAATTTCATGGATTTTGGCACTATAGCGTAGCCCTATCCAATACTTCAGCAATGTCCTGGGAACCCGCTCAAAAACTTCATCCCTACGCTCAAGGTTGCTTTTCTATTCATCATCTTGATCAGGAATTTAGGGATGCAATTCACGTTCCCTATCTCAGCAAAGATGAGATTCTAAAAAATCTGCTTGCATCGATTCCAGCCTTTCATCACCAGTGGCAGTACGGCTTTCAGGGCTGGAATTGTGAGCATTGGGCCCGGTTAGTGGTGAGTGGTCAGCCCATTTCCTATCAAGGTCAACAAGAAGGATTTGGACTGGCTGATGCGTTTGGCGTTTTACACGTTCGAGGTGAGGCGATCGAGCATCTGAACGACTACAAAACCTAAGAATGAGGATTGGCTGGTTTTCTAAGCTGCGTGAAACGTGGCGGGGGGATGGGCAACGGTGAACCGTCGGACGATAGGACAGGTTGATCGAGGGCGGCTTGGAGCGATCGCATCAACGCCTGAAGTTCATCAAAGCTATTGCCCTTGGGTTGAATCACCGCAGTGGTATCGATCTGAAGGTTGCCCATGCCATCGTCGAAAACTGGACAGATTTGATAGCGATTGTCTTGGAAGACGACGCGATAGCTGCTGGTGAGGGTTGGTGGCGTTGCGCTTGTTTTTTGACCAATTTGGTACAGAAATTCCGGGGCAAAGTCTGCGCCATTGGGCCAGGCGATCGTGTGGGTTTCTGGGTCGATCGCCACTTGCTGAAAAGCAGAAACCGATTTTAGGGGTTCAAAAATCTCCCCATACAGCTCGGATTCCAGGTCAACTCGCACTATTTCTTGATTGTTGAAGATCAGCTCTAATTCATAGCCGTGCAAATAGCTGACCTTTGTAATCGCTAGAGATTGAGATTCTGTCAACATGGCTAGAGCACTTAATGCTAGAAAAAATATTTAGGACTCAATAAACAAAAGAGGTTTGCGATCGCGCGCCCGCTGCCAATTCTCTCGGAGTTCCAAATCATGTTGGTCAGCCCACTCCAGCACCATTCGCAAGGCTTGTTTATTCATTTTTCCTTGCACTAAGCCACTGTCTAACTCAATTAAAACTTCTTGATCTTGGTAGCGAGCGTGAAAGTGGGGCGGTTGATGGTCGTTGTAGTTGATATAGATGATGATGCCTTGAAACCGGGCAATAGTAGGCATAGGTTACTGGTCGTTGGCAGGCCATCATAGTGGCAGGGATCGGTGATTTTGTCCCATCTCCACAACTCCCCGGTGATCCCATCGTTCCCATGCTCCGCGTGGGAACGTTTTTTTCGACGCTCTGCGTCCTTCTAGATTGCGGGGGCACGACGCAAAGCGTCTAGGAATGCGTTCCCACGTTGAACGTGGAAACGATAAATGATGCCCGATCGCCCTGCCGGTTATCTCCCCACCTCCCCCACCGGGCAGATCCCAAAGCCAGCTTGTAGGCTGAAAAAATCTCCTCAATCTCCAAACCCTGGAGTGAGCATCATGAGTCAACGCGCACAAGCCGATGCGATCATTCAATCCCATGTGCTGTGGGCCACGGGGGGCGGCCTGATTCCGATCCCGCTGGTGGATTTTGCCGCTGTTACCGCCATTCAGCTCGAAATGTTGCAACAGTTAGCCCAGGTCTATGGGGTGAGCTATTCCCAGAGCCTCGGCAAAACCTTTGTCTCGGCCCTGACCGGCACGACGATCGCCCGGTTGGGCGCGAGTTTTTTGAAAGCGATTCCTGGCGTGGGTAGCCTGTTGGGGGGCGCATCGATGGCCTTGGCTTCCGGGGCTTCTACCTATGCGGTGGGCCAGGTAGCGGTCAGCCATTTTTCCCGGGGTGGCTCCCTCAGCGACTTTGTGGAGGAGCAGGCCCGATCGGCCTATGAGGCGGCCTTTGAGCGGGGCAAGAGCTATGTGTCCAATGTGGAGAGCGATCGGGGAACCGATGCCGCCCGGATCTACCAATCCCTGGAGCAATTGGGCCAACTGCGCGATCAGGGAATTTTGACCGAGGAAGAATTCCAGACCAAAAAGCAGGAGTTGTTGGCGCGGCTGTAGGCGTTAGGATGCGCGGGAGAGCAATCATCAGGCGATATTGGGGATTGGCGATCGCTCGTCCCGAAAGTGCTCTCCCGCGTGCCCTAGAGGTGGCCGGTTTTGACCTAGGGCCGGAATCCCCACGCTTTCAGACTGGGGAGGATGTGAAGCAGATGGTGCTAGCGTTCCCAGCGAAATTTGCGATCGGCCTCGGCGATCGGCACATCGTTAATGCTGGCTTCCCGGCGCTGCATCAACCCATTGGGCGCAAATTCCCACTGCTCGTTGCCATAGGCGCGATACCACTGGCCCGAATCCGTGTGGTATTCGTATTCAAATTTCACGGAAATTCGGTGATCGGTGAAGCTCCACAGCTCTTTTTTAAGGCGATAATCCAGTTCGTGGCTCCACTTGCGAGTGAGGAATTCGCGGATTTGGTCGCGTCCTGCAAAAAACTCCGATCGATTGCGCCACACCGAATCGGCCGTATAGGCCAACGCCACGCGTTCCGGATCGCATGTGTTCCAAGCATCTTCGGCGGCTTGCACCTTGGCGATCGCCGTTTCGCGCGTGAACGGTGGCAGAGGTGGGCGACTTTCCATGGCTGAAATCCTGAGGCGGTAAATTCGCGGCAAGGCTGGGAGCGGGAGGTGATCCAAAAAATGCGCAAAAAAAATGCAGAGATCCGACAAACAAGTTTGCCGGGTCTCCGCAGCGGTGACACATCTCTCCACTACTCTTGCTTATATTGTTGCCTCTAAAGGGCAAAAAGTTCCAGCTTTTTGAAGAAACTTGTCGGTCTTTTTTTAGGTTGACTGAAAATATCAGGGAGCAAATCGGCGGGATCATTCGTATTCATGAGTTTGAGGTCTCTTTCCTTTTTTGCTCTAAGGCCATGCAATCTCAGTCTCAAATCTTCTGATTCAACGAGCTTTACAGATCTGATGGATCGTGTGTCTGTCGCTACTTAGAAACTTGTAATTTCCATGGCTTGTTGCCGGATGTTGAACCGTCACATATGCCGAATCGAGAGTCCAAAACTTGCGCTATGGGCTGGTTTTCTGAATCGATTTTGGTCGGTGAAGGGGTGGATTATGCCCCAGAGATTATGGATATTTGATTGTTTGAATCAATACTTGGTTTTGCGCATTCAGTACGATTTTCTGACCTGAGCACGGGTTTAGGGTCAGATTCCCCCGATTGCATGGCACGATCAATGTAAGTCGAGGAGTGCCAGTCGAGGAGTGTGAGTCGAGAAGGACGGCGCGATCGGGTGCTGGTGTGGGTTGGGCTGGTTTGTTGTTGAATTTGGGATGGCTTTGACTGTTATGGATGATCTAACCAATCAGTCTTCGTTGAATTCGCCTATGGGGGCGGCGGCTCCGTTGTCGTTGCTGGAGGCGCAGAAGGTGCTGGCGGTGTTTAGTTGTCTGGAGGAGGCTCCGGAGTTGTCGGAGGCGCAGCAATCGATCGTCCGATCAGCGCTGCGAACGGTGGTGGCCGAAGCGGATTGTACGATTTTTGGGGTTTGTGCGGATTCGATCGCCCTGGGGTTGGCAGCGGTGCGAACCTACGGCGCAGGCTTGGGTTGCACGATGCCGCCGGAGCCGGATATTCGGGGGGCGATCGGGAATGATACGCCGGTTTATTTGAAGTGCAACACGAATTCTCAGTTGTTTTATGCGGAACCCTATGAGGGCGAGAGCCGGGGGGTATTGGTGTCTTGTCAGTCGCAGATTGTTGATGGCTTCAGTGCGATGTATGGCCATTTGCCGCTAGATCTGTTTGTGGTGGCTGCTTAGGAACTGATGCAGCGCGGCAAGGGTCGGTTCTGGCGATCGAAGGGCTGGCGACTGATGCTCAGGCTGGCAGCATTTGGGATGATCGCGATCGTGGCGGGCGTTGGGAGTTTTGTGATGATGCCTGATGGATCTGGATCGGGATCGGGGTTGATCGCCCAAGGTGCGCCGATCGAATCATTGCTGACGGATCCGTTTTTGCAACGGCCGGGGCCGGACTCGGTGCGGGTGGTGTGGTTTACGGAATTTGCGGGCGATCGGCATTGGGTATCCTGGGGCGATCGCCTCGACAACCGGGCCGTGGCGGAAACCCGTCGCCTGAGCCAAACCCGCGAGGATCCACAATCGCGCTTGCCGGACTCGGTGGCGGCGCGCCGGCCGGTGGGGGTGAGGGTTTGGCCGCGACCGATTTGGCGGCATGAGGCGATCGTCACGGGGTTGCAACCGGGCCAGCGCGTGCCCTATCGCGTGACGAGTCAGGTGGGCGATCGGGCGATCGGCAGCGATGTGTTCAGTCTGGCTCCCCAGCCCCAGCCGGGTCAGCCCCTGCGGCTGCTGTTGACTTCTGACCACCAACTGAAACCGATGGTGGCGGCCAATTTGCAGCAGGTGGCGACGATCGGGCCGATCGATGGGGTGCTGTTTGCGGGGGATTTGGTGAATGTGCCCGATCGCGCATCCGAGTGGTTTGACGACGCGACGGGCGGGGCGTTTTTTCCCTGTTTGCAAGGGCGCGCTCGCCGATCGCTCCACGGCACGACCTATCACGGCGGCGCACTGATCCAACATGCGCCGCTGTTTCCGGCGATCGGCAACCATGAGGTGATGGGGCGGGCCGGCCGGGCGATCGATTTGAACCGGGAATTTTACGACACGGTGCCGCGCTGGGCGGCCCAGCAGTTGGCGGGCGATCGGCCCCTGAGTGAGGCGGAACTGGTCGATCGCTCCTTCAACACGCGCACCTACAACGAAATTTGGACGCTCCCCGAGGGCCAGGCGAGTGGCGGCTACTATGCCACCAGCTTCGGGGATCTGCGCTTGGTGGTGTTGAACGTGACCCAGGCTTGGCGATCGCCGATTTTGACCGTCAAGTTTGGCGGGCGCTACCGCGAAGGCCGTCCCGACAGCCCGATCGACTGGGGTTGGGGGCAGCACATTTTTGAGGCGATCGGCCCCGGCAGCCCGCAATTCAACTGGCTGAAGGATGAATTAGCCAGCCCCGAATTCAAAACGGCCCGATACCGCGTTGTCATGTTGCACCATCCGCCCCACACCCTGGGTGATAACGTTGTGCCGCCCTTTGCCGACCCGGTGCAAACGATCGAACGCGACGCAACGGGGCAGGTGACGGCGGTGAAGTACGAATATCCGCGCGATCGGGATGTGATTGCCCAGCACCTGTCGCCGCTGCTGGAGTCGGCGGGCGTTGACCTGGTGCTCTATGGCCACTCGCACCTCTGGAATCGGTTCCAGCGGGGCCAAACCCACTATCTCGAAACCTCCAATGTGGGCAATAGCTACGGTGCGGCCTGGGGATCGAAGGGGCGATCGGGCTTGCCCCCGGTGGGTAGCGGCTTTGAGCGGCCCGACTACGTGGCGATCGGCGATCCCAATGGACTAGAGCCGATCGTCCCTTCGATTGATCCCTTCCACGATCCCGCCACGAATACCCCATCGCCGTACCTCGCCAGCAATGAGATCACGGCCTTCAGTATTTTGGACACGGCGGCGGGAACCGTCACCAGCTATGCCTTTGATCCCCAGCAGCCCAATCGGCCCGCCTGGCCGTTCGATCGGTTCACCATTGGCCAGGGTTCAGGCCAGTCCTAGGCACGTTGTTCACAGGATCCCCAGCGCCTGGCCTCTGGCCCCGAATGATGGCTCCGTTGGCTGCCAAAACCGAAGGGGCAGGATCTCCCAATCCCGCCCCTTCAATCGATCCCTAGTGGTGTTGAGTTGTGTTTAACGATTCCTAAACACGCGCTCCACACAGGTTCGAGCAATTTGCATCATTTCCGGCGGCAACTCATTGCTATTGGACTGCTGCATTCGCTGATAGAGGCTCATCGTCTGCTGCAAGGTGTAGCGCGACTGAAATTCCGTCAGCGAGCATTGGCAATATTGGCTGGCCTGTTGCTGGTTAAACTGGCCGGACTGTTGGGCCGATCGGGTGCAGCTTTGCAAAAAGGCGCGGGAAAATTCTGGCGGGTAAGCATTGCTCCGTTGGGCCAGGTCTCCGCTCGATCGGCTGTTGGGGCTGGTTGGCTCGGCGGCTTGGGCAACCCAACCCGGCGCAAGGCCCAGGGCCAAACAACTACCTGCGAGTGCGAACGATTGCAGCGCCAACGTGGGGAAATTGCGTTTCATGGTGTCGTGATTGTGTGAAATCAGCAGCCCTCAGCCCATGCAGACCGTTTCGCAGAACGAAGCTGGCTGGCTTGAGCAAAGCTACCCTCAGTCGATTTCAACCTTTGCACAAGTTTGGCCGGGCGATCGGGATCAATTGAACCGTGAATCAGGCTCAGTTTTCCCGATGCCTGGCCAAATGGGGGTTTGGTAGGTCTTGGCCCCTGTGCATTGATCTCAAGTCGGGCCGGAGTTAGGCCGGAGTTGGGCCACCGGGATCAACTCCAGGGGCCCGATCGAGATCTAGCTCAATTCCTTGACGCTGGCCACCAGTTCGGACACTTTGTCTTTTGCACCGCCGAACAGCATCATCGTTTTCGCGTCGTAGAACAGGGCATTATCCAACCCGGCAAAGCCTGGATTCATGCTGCGCTTGATCACGATCGTGTGCTTGGCGCGATCTACCTCCAAAATCGGCATCCCGTAGATCGGGCTTTGGGGGTTGTCGCGCGCGTCGGGGTTGACCACATCGTTCGCCCCGATCACGAGGGCCACATCGACCCGATCAAAGTCGGGGTTGATGTCGTCCAGATCGCAAAGCTGCGAGTAGGGCACGTTCGCTTCCGCCAGCAGCACGTTCATGTGTCCGGGCATCCGACCCGCCACCGGGTGAATCGCATAGCGCACGTCCACCCCCAGCCGCTGGAGCTGATCCGCCAGTTCGCGGACGGCGTGCTGGGCCTGGGCCACGGCCATGCCGTAGCCGGGGACGATCGCGACCGATCGGGCATAGCCCAGCATCATCGCGCATTCTTCCGGGTCGATCGAGCGCACGGTCTGGGCACCCGCCGCCGCACCGCCGCCCTCGCCGCCCGCCGCCGCGCTGGCGCTACCAAACGCGCCGAACAGGACATTGGTGAGCGATCGGTTCATCGCCTTACACATAATCTGGGTCAGGATCAGCCCCGACGCGCCGACCAGCGCCCCGGCAATCACCAGCATTTCATTCCCCAGCACGAACCCGGCCGCGCTCGCCGCCAAGCCAGACAGGGAGTTGAGCACCGAAATCACCACGGGCGTGTCCGCACCGCCGATCGGCAGCACCACCAACACCCCCAGCACCAGGGAAATCCCCGTCAGCACCCACATGCCGGTCAAATCACCCGGATGCATCAGCAAATAGGCTCCGCTGGCCACAAAACCGGCCAGCAGCCCCAAATTCACCGGCTGTTGCAGCGGGAAGGTAATCGGCGCGCCGGTCACGAGGCCCTGCAACTTGGCAAAGGCCATGAAGCTGCCCGTGAGCGTGATCCCACCGATCAACAAGCCCGCAATCACGGTGACGGCGGTGTCCGTGGGCACGATCGCCCCGGTGTTCGTAATCCGCCAATATTCAGCGGCGGCAATCAGGGCCGAAGCCGCACCACCCAACCCGTTCAGCAGGCCAACCATCTGCGGCATTTCGGTCATGGCCACGCGCCGGGCCGCGATCGCGCCGATCACCGATCCCGCCAGCAAGGTGGCCACCAGTGCGCCGTAGTTGACCGCCGATCGATCCAGCAGCGTCACCCCGATCGCCATGGCCATACCCACGGCGGCCAGCCAGTTGCCCCGGCGAGCCGTCGCGGGCGATCCCAGCATTTTGATTCCCACAATGAACAGCGCCGCCGCTGCCAAATTGCTCAAACGGGCGAGCGTAGACCACCATTCGGTGGGCAAAACTCCCGACACGATTCCATCCATACTGTCTAGCCCCGCGCTCTAAAAAGTTGCGCCAAATCAGTTGGCAAACATCAGCAAATGAATTGGCGAAATATCTTGCAAGAACTGACTCAGGCAATCCGTTAACAAGGGGCTCAAGCCCCTTGCTGCCTAAGCGATCGGCTGACAAAACGCCTTAGCCCTTTGCCATGCCGCCCCAGCGATCGGCCCTTGATGTCAGTTGGATTCCGCCCAGGAACTCACGGATCGACATCCAATGACGACAAGCACCATTGGCCCTGAAGCCGCGATCGATCCGCAAGTTCTGACTCCGTTCTCTGGCTCAGTTCAACGAGCTTATTTCTTAAACATTTGCAGCATTCGATCGGTCACCCAAAAACCACCGACCACATTCACCATGGCCAGCACGATCGCCACCAATCCCAAGATCGTTGGGCCACTCATCTGGGCAGCACCACCGGCCAAAATGGCTCCCACCACGGCGATCCCCGAGATCGCATTGGCCCCCGACATCAGGGGAGTGTGCAAGGTGGGCGGCACTTTATTGATGATTTCAAACCCAATAAACGAAGCCAGCACAAACACAACTAAACCAGTTACCAGGGTTTCACTCATGAGGCGAGCACCATCGATTCAGGGGAGGATTGGGACTCGGCTAAGGTTGCCAGCAGCTTGCGAATTCGCTCGTTCCGAATTTCACCCGCGTGGGTAATGCAAACCGCATCCAAAATATCGTCGGCGAAATTGAAATTGGCTTCACCATCTTTGATCAGCCAATCCATCAGCGCCGAGCAGTTTTTGGCGTACTGCATACTGGCGTGGGTGGTGACGGTGGCGGCCAAATGCATCGGCGCAAGAATTTGCACGCCGTTCACGGCAATGTCGTGGCCCGGTTGGCTGCATTCGCAGTTTCCGCCCTGTTCGGCGGCCAAGTCCACGATCACGGAGCCGGTTTTCATTTGGGCAACGGTGTCGGCGGTAATCATGATCGGCGCGCGGCGGCCGGGGATTTTGGCGGTGGTGATCACCACGTCGGCCCCGATCGCCCGTTCAGCCACGGTGGCTTGAATGCGCGCTTGCAAGTTATCGGACACCGCCTTGGCGTAACCGTTTTGACCGCTGGTTTCTTCCTCGATCGCCATTTCCACAAACCGTGCGCCGAGGCTTTGCACGTCGTCGCGGGTTTCCGGGCGAATGTCGAAGGCTTCGACCACGGCCCCGAGGCGGCGCGCCGTGGCGATCGCCTGCAACCCAGCCACACCAACGCCCAAGATCAAGACCTTAGCGGGCGGGATCGTTCCCGCTGCCGTGGTCAACATTGGGAAATAGCGGGGCAGGGCCGCCGCCGCCAACAGCACAGCTTTGTAGCCCGCTGCGCTGGCTTGGGACGACAGGGCATCGGCCACTTGGGCCCGGGTGCTGCGGGGCACAAATTCCAAGGCCAGGGCGGTGATGCCCCGATCGGCCAAGGTTTGGATCCGCTGGGGGTGATCAAGCGGCTCCAAAAAGCCCATCACCATCGACCCCGATCGCAGCCAGCCCACTTCTTCGTCAGTCGGGGGCGAAACCTTGATTGCCAAATCAGCCGTTTGCCAAAGCTGGGCGCGATCGCCCGTCACTTCCGCACCGGCCGCCGCATAGGCTTCGTCCGCAAATCCTGCGCGCTCACCAGCACCGGCCTCAACGGACACCGCGACTCCTTTTTTGACCCAGCGTGCCACCACGTCGGGAACCAGAGCCACGCGCCGTTCATCCAGCGCTACTTCTTTTACAACCGCAACTTTCATACGCGTTCGCTTCCGCGCAACTGCTTGCATCCTAGGCCGATCCCCAGATTGCGATCGGAATTTTCAACTTGTCTTATCGATCGGGCGATCGAGTGATGACATTCATGGACAACTTGCAACATTGACCGATCGCCCTTTTCCGGCCGTCGGCGGGTGGAATAGATGGGGTTTCCATTGCCGACTTCCAAGTGATTTAGGTCAAAAAATAGGTGATCAAAATTCTAAAATCCTTGAAAAATAAACGCTTGGCTAAACGGTCTGGGGATTTTTCAACGTCAGGATCGAGGCCAATAGGTCAAATTGGGGATCAAACAAAATACCCCATTCTTGACAGTAACTAATCCAATCTTCAGCCCTGAATCCTGGTCAAAACCGCCTTTGGGAAAACAAAAAACTTTATGAAGTTTCTGAGAATCTTTATAAAGTTCTGCAACCGATGGGGGGACGAATTTGGCCCCGGGCAAGCTGGGATCACGCCCTTGGGTCAGGACATGCCCACTTCGATCGCATTTCATTACATTGGATTGGATGAGTTGTGATTGGTTTTGATTGGTTTGCTTGATTTTGAGTTGAATTGCGTTGCGTTGAATTGCGTAAATTTGGCATTGCGTTGAATCGCGTTGGGTCATCCCGCCGAGGCGATCGCCCGGGGAGCGGCCCCCGCCCCACCGGCCCAAAAATCTGCCCGATCGCGATCATCCACCCGTGGGAACGTCCCGATCGGCCGTAAATTTAGGGAACGTCAGCGTTGAGCGCCGCCTTGTCATGACCTCCAACCCCAAACCGGCCAAGTCCCCCACCGAACCCGGCCAAACGACTCCCGCGACGACGGCCAAGAAAATGCCCTCGCCCCTCGACTGCTTGGGTGGTTCTGGGATTTCGGCGGCGATCGCGGTCGGGGCCGGCGCGCTTACCTACAAAATCGCCCAAAACTTTGCCGCCCACCCGCTGCACAGCACCAACCGCCTCACCCTCAGCATTGGCGGAGCCGTGCGCACCCTGGTGGTCGGAGTCGGCACCCTGGGCACGTTCGTGTTTGCGTTTGTGGCCCTGGGGTTGATTGCGCTGATGATCCAAATTTTGATCCAGGGCAACCGGGGCGATCGCGCCACCGATGCGTAGCCGACGACCCGCGCGGCGATCGTTCCAGGAACGCCGCTCCGATTAGGTTAGACACCGCTAAGACAAAACTAGACAAGTCGATTGGTAGGGCGCAATGGGTGCTGAGCTTCAGCAGTTGAGCATCCCCATGAAAACGGGGGTGTGGATTTTGGGCGATCAACTGTGGCACGAGCAGGCAGCGTTGATCGCCTGTGCGGGCGATCGGGCGCGGGTTCCGGTGATTGCGATCGAGTCGCTCGCCCACGCCCGACAACGGCCCTACCACGCCCAAAAGCTGGTGCTGGTTTGGTCGGCCATGCGCCACTTTGTGCGGGAGTTGCAGGATATGGGCTGGCCCGCCACCTGGGCCGAGGCGGAGGATTTTGCGACCCCCCTGCGCGCCTGGGTGACCAAGCACCAAATCGATCGGCTGCTGGTGATGGCTCCGCTCGATCGGCCCTTTCAAACCCTGATCGACAGCCTCGATCTCCCCTGCAAAGTCGAACAAATTCCCAATAACCAATTTCTCTGGAGCGAGGCGGAACTCGCCGACTGGTTCAGCGGCCGCAAGCGTTTCTTAATGGAAGATTTCTACCGCGAAGGGCGCAAGCGGTTCCAGATTTTGATGGATGGCTCCAAACCCGTTGGCGGCCAGTGGAACTTCGACAAGGACAACCGCCAACCTCCCAAGGGCGACATCAATCCGCCCGCGCCGCTGGAGTTTGCGCCCAATGAGATTGTGCTGACGGTAATCGAAAAAGTCCGATCGCTCGACCTGCCCACCTACGGATCGCTGGACAATTTCCGCTGGGCCACCACCCGATCGCGCGCCCTCGACGTGCTCGATTATTTTCTTGCTCACCGCCTCCGCACCTTTGGCCCCTACCAAGACGCGATGGTGACGGGCCAAGACACCCTGTGGCACGCCCTGCTGTCGCCCTATCTCAACGTCGGATTGCTGCACCCGCGCGAGGTGGTATTCGCCGCCGAAAAGGCCTGGCGCGATCGCGGCTTGCCCCTAGCCAGCGTCGAAGGCTTCATTCGCCAAGTGCTGGGCTGGCGGGAATATATGCGCGGCATTTACCTGCAAGTGCTCACCACCGACGAGGAGCCGCCTTACCCCGATCGCAACTGGTTTGGCCACCAGCACCCGCTGCCCCACTGGTTTTGGGACGGCAACACCGATATGAACTGCCTGCGCCAAGTGCTGCAACAGGTCGATCGCACCGGCTACGCCCACCACATTCAGCGCTTAATGGTGCTGTCGAATTTCGCCCTGATCGCCGGCCTCAATCCCCAGGAAGTCGAACACTGGTTTCACTCGGTTTTTATTGATGCCTACGATTGGGTGATGCAAACCAATGTGTTGGGAATGGGGCTATTTGCCGATGGTGGTTTACTCGCTTCCAAGCCCTACGCCGCCTCCGCCAACTACATCAATCGGATGAGCAACTATTGCAAAGGCTGTCGCTACAGCCCGCGCGATCGCACCGGCCCCAAGGCCTGCCCCTTCAACTTTTTCTATTGGGATTTCCTGGCACGGCACGAAAGCAAATTGCGATCGCAGGGGCGCATGAGCCTGATTTTGAAGCATCTCGAAAACATCTCCGCCGAAGAAATGGCCGCAATCCGCGCCCTCTCCGTGGCCTGGCATCGCCAACAACAATTAGTAAATCAGTAGGGGCGGGTTTGAAACCTGCCCCTACCAGGATCTTGGAGATCAACGAATCGGTGATGTAACGCAGGTCGGATTAGGTTCAGAAATTTGGTAAACCCGACCAGTTGCCGTAGGGGCGGGTTTGAAACCCGCCCCTACCAGGGTCTTGGAGATCAACGATGCCCCTACCAGGATCTTGGAGATCAACGAATCTGTATTTTTTACAAAGATGACGGATTTCTATCGTTCCCACGTTCAACGTGGTGACGCATTCCTAGACGCTCTGCGTCATGGGCCACTGAACGGGACGCAGAGCGTCGAAGCGGCCATTCCCACGCAAAGCATGGGAACGATGATATTTGACTGGTTGCGCCGGGAAAAAGCGGGCAGTGAAAAAGAAAAATCCGCGATCGATTGGGATGATGTGGTGTTTGAAGTGGATTTGCTGAAATCCCAAGAGATCAATCTGGATTACATTCTTGAGCTGATTTTTGAGCAGAATAAAAAGAATAAAAGTAAGAGTGAATTGATCGAAGAAGTGCGCCGCCTAATTCGCGCTAGCCTGGGCAATCGAAAATCCTGACCCCAAGTAGTGGCGATCGCGCGAGTCCAGAAGCGATGATCGACTACCAACCCACAAAAAAATCGGGCTAGTGGGGACACACTAACCCGATCGCCTGGCTGCTCGATCAGAGCAAGCAGGATCTAGGAAGGAAACTTAGCGGTAATCGCGATTTTGGATGTCGCGCAGACGAGCCTCAGGACGCTTGAAGCGATCCATTTGCGCCTCAAAGAATTGGCGATTGGCCATCAGGTGTTCTGGGTTTTCGTCATCCAATGGGTAGAGCAACGCCGCCCGCAGCGCTTGGATCACGGCAGAGGTGACGCAATACATCGATCGCTGGAACGTAATCCCGAGCTGAATCAACATATCGTCCTCGCCCCGGCAATGTTCGTGATAGTAATCCAACAGATATTGCGGCAGGAAATGCAACATATCCTGCATCAATTGTGTGGGCGGAATCCCAGCGGTTCCGACGGGGAAAACGTCGGCGTAAAGAATGCCGTAATGGAAGTCCGCTTGCTCGCTGGGCACTTGACCCGCCTGGGCGTTGTAGGACTTAGTTCCCCGGAACGGAGCCGTGCGATAAAACACTGCTTCCACGTAGGGCAACGCGGCATCATAGAGCCACATGAAACCCTTATCTTTGGGCACTAAATCGAACCATTCGCCGCGAATATTCACCCGGTGATAGATCGGGCGACCGGAAATCGCGAAGATGCCATTGATCAGGAAGTTCATGGCATCGGGCACACCCTTGAAGCCGCCTTCATCGTAGATGTCCGACATTTCAAAGAACACCGGAGCCATGATTTCCCAGAACAGCCCCAAGTTGCTGTAATAGGACATCATTCGGCATTGTTCAATGAAGGCTTCGGGGAAGAGTTTATACATCCCCAACATGATCGGATTGCCTTTGAAGTAGGCTTTGATGGCGCGATCGCAGTTTTGGCGATATTCCTCGGTGTTTAAAAAGTCATCAAACCGATTCACGCCCGCATACATTTTGCGATGCCAAAGCATGGCGTTCATGCAGGCTTCCGCGAATTCCATGTTCACCCGATCGTGCCACAGGTGATGGAACAACTTCGGCATTTTGATCGTTTCACCCTTGCTCATAAAGTCGAGCAATTCCGGGTGCACCGTGGCAATGCCGCGCCAAATTCGCAAGTCGGCCGTGTCGCCTGCGTAGTGGTTCGGTAGGTCTAAATACTTCTGGGGTAGGAAATATTTAAAGAAGGGAAACGGATTCAGGAAAACTTCTTCGGCGATGTACAGCAAGTCGCGCCAATAGAAGTCCATCGGCACGGCATAGGCCTTGTAAATGCCGATGATTTGCATCAGGTTTTCCGGCGTGTCGGGCAACATTGCGCCGCCCGCTTCCAGCCGATGAATCACTTCCGCAAATTCGTGCTGCGACGGGGGAATTTTGGGAGCTGCGTCCGGTTTGGTCGGGGTCTGAACCATGATGTTGTGAGGAAAAATTCCAAGGTTTCAGAGAAGTTTTGAGAGGGGCGCAAGCGTTGCACCCGATCGGTCGCTCAACGGCGGGTCAACCCTGTAGGGGCGCACGGCTGTGCGCCCCTACCCGGATCTGTCCTTAATCGATCGCGGGGGCCGACCGGGCGGGTGCGGCCGGGGCGATCGCCACCGATTGGTTCACCGTGGGAATCGCGGCGATCATCGCGTCCGTGGTCGGCTCGATCCACTTCACCAGCCAAGTCGGTTGAATCCCCAGCCAGAGGATCAGCCCGGTCAAGATCAGACCCGGCAAGTGCTCATCAAACCGCACCGCCGGATAGTAGGCGGTGGCGTTGTCCAGGCGACCAAAGCAGGTGCGATTCAGCAAAATCACGAAGTACACCGCCGTCAGCCCGGAAGCCAGAATGCAGAGCAGCGAAATCACGGGATAGGTGGTGAAGCTGCCTTGGAACACCATGTATTCCGCCACGAAGCCGACCATCCCGGGGATGCCTGCGCTGGCCATGCCCGCCAGCACCAACAGGCCGCTGGTCAGGGGCAAGCCCCGAATCGGACTCATCAACCCGTTCAGTTTGTCCAGGTCGCGCGTGCCGACTTTCTTTTCGATCACGCCCACCAGGTAGAACAAAATCGCCAGAATCAAGCCGTGGCTGACCATTTGGGCAACGGCCCCCAGCAGCGACAGGGGATTCAGAGCAGCGGCGGCGACGATGATGTAGCCCATGTGCCCGATCGAGCTGTAGGCCACCATCCGTTTGATGTCCTTTTGGGCGATCGCGGTCAATGCGCCATACATCACGCTGACCACGCCCACTAGCGCCAGACCCGGGGCGATCGTCCCCCAAGCGTCGGGCAGCAGACCCAAGCCATAGCGCAGCAAGCCGTAGGTTCCCAGCTTTGCCAGCACGCCACCGAGCAGCACCGTGGTGGGCGGTGACGATTCCACATAGGCATCGGGCAGCCAGGTGTGCAGCGGCACGAGGGGAATCTTGATGCCAAAGCCAACCACCAACAGCAACAGGCAGATCAGTTGGGTTTTTTCGGACAGATTATTGATGTTGATCTCACCGAGGTCGAAGCTGCTGGATCCGCTCAACCAGGTGAGGGCCAGGAAGCCCGCCAGCACCAAAATGCCGGAAATGGCGGTGTAGATCAGAAATTTGGTGGCGGCGTAGCTGCGTTTTTGTTCGCTGCCCCAAATCGCAATCAATAAATAGAAGGGAATCAGTTCTAATTCATAGAACATCACGAACAGCAGCAGGTTTTGGGCCAGGAATGCGCCGTTAATCCCGGCGATCGCCAGCAAAATCATGGCGTAGTAGAGCCGGGGGCGCGCCAAGTCCCGATCGCTGCTGCAAATGGCGATCCAAGCCAGCAGAGCGGTCAATCCCACGAGGGGCAGCGACAAGCCATCCACACCCAGGCTGTAGCTCAAGCCCAGTTGCGGAACCCAGGGCCAATATTCGGTGAATTGCGCCCCGATCGCACTGATATCGACCTGGGCAAATAAATACAGCGTCCACAGGGCGATCACACTAGCGATCGCGAGGCTGACTTTTTTGAGTAGGCTGGCGTTCGGCCGGCCGGGCCAAAAACCCACCAGGGCCGCCCCGATCGCCGGAATTAAAATCAATGCGCTCAACATAGGCTTTTACTGTGACATTGCTGCGATTTACGACTTGTGATGAAGCGACGGTCTAAATCTGACGAAGCTGAGTTGGGGTTCCGAGTAGGGGCGCACCGCCGTGCGCCCCCCAGTTGTAGGTTGGGTTGAGGAACGAAACCCAACACCCGTAAAGCGGCGGTTGATCACGTTGGGTTTCGCAAAGTGACGAAGTTCCAGGTAGGGGCGCACGGCGGTGCGCCCCCCAGAGGTTGACCCCATGACGATCGATGCCGACCCGACCCTACGGAACCGCCGGAACCAAAATCGGCCAGGCAATCAGCGCACCAAACAGCACCACCCCGAGCAAAATCGACAGGGCATAAAACTGCACCTGGCCCGTGGTGTTGTAGCGCAAGCCTTGGCCGCCCACCACCGTCAGGGCCCCCACCGCGTTCACAAAGCCATCGACAATGAATCGATCGACCCAGAACAGCACCCCCGACACCGCGCCCACCACCAGCACGATCGTGTTGCGGTAAAGCTGCGCCGTGTATAGGTCGTAGGCAAAGAAATCGCGAATCGGAGCCGGAATGGCGCGAATCGGCTTAGCCACCTGCGGATTCAGGTACAAGGCCGCCGCCGACCCCAAACCAATCAGAGACGAAGTGGCCAGGGCGATCGCCTCCGTGGTTCCCAGGCTCGGCAAAATTTGCCATTGGATCAGCAACAGCGGCGTATGCAACACCACCCCCGCCATCACCAGCGTCGGGAAACTCATGGGCCACAGCACTTCCGGCGCGCGTTGGGTCATCGGCGACTCGGAACCGAAGAACACCAAGCCAAAGGTGCGCATCAGGCTAAAGCCCGTCATAGCGTTAATCAGCAGCAGCGCCGCAAAAATCAACGGCTGATTGGCTTCCAGCAGCGCCCCGCCCAGGGCCGACAGCGACCAGAAGCAGCCCAACGGCGGCACGGCCACCAAGCCCAACATCCCCACTAGGAAGCCCGGGCCGGCCGCCGGCCGCTTGGGCCACAGGCCGCCCAGTTGGGTCACGTCCTGGGTCACACAGTTGGAAATCACGCAACCGGCGCTCATGGTCAACAGCACCATGGCCACCGAGTAGGTGAAGCAGAGCAACAGGGCCAAATCCAATTGGCCAAAGCCGATCGCCACGAACACCAAACCCATATAGGCACTGGTGGCGTAGGACAGCACGCGCTTAATGTCGATTTGGGCGATCGCGATCGCACTGCACAGCAATGCCGTCACCAAGCCCACCGACCACTCCACCGTCACCGCCACGGGCGACAGGGCCACGATCGGCTGGAACTTCACCAACACCCAAGCCCCGATCGGGACAACCACCGCATTCCGCAAAATCGACGCGGGCAGCGGCCCTTCCATGGCCTCATCCAGCCACAGGTGCAGCGGAATTTGGGCGCACTTCCCGATCGGCCCGGCCACCAGGGCCAAGCCCAGCAGGGTCGCGACGGTTGGATCCAGTTCCGCCGTCTTGGCCCATTCGGCCAAGTCCGTAAAGTTCCAAGTACCCGCGATCGGCAGCAGCGCCACCACGCCCATCAGCAACACCAGGTCGCCCACCCGTTTGGTCAAGAACGCATCGCGCGCCCCCGTCACCACCAGCGGCTGGCTGAACCACAGCCCCACCAGCAGGTATGTGCCCAGGGTCAGGATTTCTAGCACGATGTAGCTAAAAAAGGCGGAATCGCAGAGCACCAGCAGGCTCATACCGCCTTCAAACAGGCCGATCAGCGAATAGAACCGCGCCCAACCCCAATCCATTTCCATGTACCCCACGGCGAACAGTTGCGCCAAAAAGGTAATGCCGGAAATCAGGGCCATCGTGCCCACATTCACCACGGAGGCCTTGAGGTCTAGATCGACATTCAAGCCCGCCGCATCGAGCCAGTTGAAGGAAATCGTGGCTTCCGGCTGGTTCCAAATCAGGGGCAGGGCAATCACGCTATGTAAAAACGCTAGGCCCGTAGACAGAATGTTGAAGTAGCCCGCCGGTCGGGGGCCCGTGCGCCGAATAAAAGCCGGCGACCATAGCAAGGCCAGCAGCCCCCCAAAGAGGGCGTAGGTTGGCACGAGCCACAGGTTATCGATAATCCAGCGATCCATAGGCGTTTGGGGTGAAAGTCAGGTCGTGGAAGCCGTGTTTGGGTGTCAGACTTCAGGCCGCGATCACCCGACATGGCAATTGCAGCAAGACTCTGGCTATAGAACTTTTGAAATGCTTTTGTTGTTTTTAGAGTACCGGGTCTGAAAGAGAAAATCTATAATTAAATGCTTGAAAACTTCGATTGGCTATCTAAGCGGGGCTTATTGATTTATTGAGTTACGAATTTATTGATTTATTAATTTATTAACTTTATTAATATTAATTTTATTAATGTTTACTGTTTATTGGTCATTCTGAGATATTGAACGCCTTTGCTCGATCGCAAAAGCATCCGGAGCGTGGTACTTGCGAAATGCGTGAGAGTGATGGAGCACGATCGCCGCTTGATCGCCGCTTGATCGCCGCTTGATCGCAACGTCTACACCATCACTCGATCCACAAGGGGGCACTCATGACTCAACGCCAGACCATCAGCCGTTTTTGCCCGATCGTCGCTGGCACATGGCTGGCGGCCATCGTCTCGATCGCCCTCGGCGGGACTCAGCCGGCCGCCGCCCAGGCCAACACCTGCCAAGATCCGCAAGATCAATCGACCATGAACCGCTGCGCCCACGAAAGCTGGGAGCGGGTCGATCGCACGCTCAACCAAACCTACCAAAGCGCGATCGTCCGGCTGAATCCGGCCCAACAACAGCAACTGGTGGCGGCCCAACAGGCTTGGATCGCCTTTCGCGATCGGCACTGCACCTTCACCGCCGGAACCTTTGAGGGCGGGTCAATGCAACCGTTGATCGAGTGGAGTTGCAAAGAAAGCGTCACCCAAGAACGGCTGAACGACCTGCAAGCCTACCGACGCGGCACGATCGCGCCCGCTCGGGGCCAAAGCCTGGCCGCCGCCGATGCGACCCTGAACCAGACCTATCAAGCCTTGCTGCGATCGCAGGCGGGCAACCAGCGATCGCGCCTGATTGCGGCCGAAGAAGCCTGGATTCGATTCCGCGATCGGGCCTGTGCCCTCGAAAAAAGTCTGCAAGCGGGCAATCAAGGCAATCAATGCGCCATCCGCCTGTCTGACCAGCGCACCGCCGCCCTCCAAGAGGCGATCGCCCAACCCTAGTCGCCCCAGCCCGATCGCAATGGATGGTTATGGATCGTTGCGATCGGGTACTTAATAGAGGTGAATCAATCTCAGATTCATCAATTCAAGATGAATCAAGAATGATTGATCATCATGCTGGCAACCCTCAAAATCGAGACCCTATCTCCCAATCAAGGGTTGCAGCGGATCCTGAACGGATATTAATTCGTCAGTCAATTCATCAGTCAACGATCGGTCAACGATCGGTCAGAAATTGCAACCAAATTCCAGCAAGGTTCCAGGCAAGATCATCAATGCAATCCACTCGACTGGCTGCAATTGAGCTAAATCAACTAATCTAAATGAACTGATCTAATCAAATTGCTCGAATTAATTTAAGCGAATAGCATCAAGAACACCTCAAGAACAAGGGACAATCCCTAGAATGCTTGCCCCTTGAGCAACGTCAACTTTTTGTGACCAACATTACATACCGACCCAATCAACAACCCATCCAATAATGTCAAGATATGATGCAGGATTTGATTCTCATCTCTCCCTGCCGTCCGTTGGCAGTCTTTCTAATCTCAGCCCAAATCTGATTGGTAAAGCCATACCCATTTGCCCCAAACTAGGGGACTAGGAACTGTCAACCGTTCGACTCAATCATCCACTCAAATCCTTGATTTCTTTGGGCCAATCGTCGTGGCAAGGGGCTTAGGGGCTGTCATTAGTTCGATCGAACATCGCTCACGTCGCTCAAATCCCTGATTTTGCGTGTGCCAGTCGTTGTAACAAGGGGTTGAACCTCTTGCTTCTCACGATTCGGTAGTCGTGGAATTGAAGGGTTGAGCGCATCCGGTGACACACCCTAGGGACTGTCATCAAATACCCAAAACCCTGATTCTTGCGTTGCCGGATCGTGGGGGGCAAGGAGCTTAGGGGCTGTCATCAAATACCCAAAACCCTAATTCTTGCGTTGCCGGATCGTTGGGGGCA
>QLAH01000173.1_pt1 | contig 51290 bp, 43 predicted proteins | sample 4693081 | NCBI WGS metagenome assembly QLAH01 (sample SAMN09425401, study PRJNA476045) | Lake water metagenome, whole genome shotgun sequencing project. | reverse complement strand
TGGAGGACTTACAGAAACAGCTCAGCAAGTGGGTGAGGCAGTTGTCAGCGGAAACGGTCAAGAGCTTGACGCAATGGGATTGGTTGATGAGCGCCTTCTCAGTAGCAGGACTTTAGGAAATTGGTATAAGACGTAGATTTCTGGAACAGAAATGCCCGAGGCGATCGCCATTTCATCGACAATATTAAACAGCTTCTTCTCATCAGGATCGGTGGTGGCACGATCGATTAATCGCCCCCCAACATCACGGGCGATCGCGCTACCCCCGGCCCGCAACTCCACGAGTTTATAAAGACTACCCAGCCCGATCGCCCCGATCGTACCCACGGCCACCAGGGTGAATAGGGATGGATCCCAGGGGGGGGTGATCCCAAAGCCCAACACCACACACCCATACAACAGGGCGATCGTCACCACAATATTAAAAATCAACAACCCGACCAACTGCACGGTGTTTTGGCGGGCCCGATCCTGGGACTCAAAAAAATTCATAGCCTTTGGTGCTAATGAACAAGGCCTAATCACATCAAAACTTGATGACAAGAATTGAATTTACGACAGCTCTTTAGAACGAAATTTTCGGAGCCTCTTTGATTTCAGGAGCCTTATCCTCTAACAGTTCCGCAGGCACACAATTGGCAACACCAGCCACCAAGTTGGACGGAAAACTTTCACGTTCTGTGTTGTATAACGTCACCGCATCGTTGTAAGCCTGTCGCGCAAAAGCAATCCGGTTTTCAGTCGAAGCCAGCTCTTCCATCAGCTGCGTCATCGAGCGATCGGCCTTGAGATCTGGATAGGATTCCGCCAAGGCAAAGATCCGTCCTAGTGCGCCCGTCAGCGCGGCTTCTGCTTGGCCAACTTGCTGGATGGCAGCGCGATCGCCCGGATTTTGTGAGGCCTGCGAATTGGCTTGAATGGCCACATTTCGGGCCGTAATGACCGCTTCCAAGGTTTCTCGCTCATGCTTGAGATAACCCTTAACGGTTTCAACCAAATTAGGAATCAAATCGTAGCGGCGGCGCAATTGCACATCAATTTGGGCATAGGCATTCTTGTAGCGATTTCGCAACCGTATGAGCGCATTGTAAGAATTAACGCCAATTAGCCCTGCGATCGCTACCAGCACCAATATGAAAATGATCATGCCCATATTGACGATCCTTGTGCCCTTTAGTCACACGCATTTGCTAGTTTAACTGAATCTTATCCATGGCAGTTCGTCAAGTCTGATGTTTGTCAAAACTTAATAGTTGTCCATTCTTAATAGCTGTCCATTCTTAATAGTTGTCTATTGATTAGTCATTGATTAATTGCAGATTAATGATTAATGAATTATTAATTGATAAATCATTGGTTGACTATATAATTAACCATTGCTTGACCATCAGTGCATGAACTCATTCAATCAACGACCAATTTCCAAGAGAATGCCTGAAAAATATTGTCATAACTCGTTCTGTTCCATCAATCATCCAGGCAGTTGTCTAGGCAATAAGCTGAACAGGATTTTGTCAACATTGCCAGAATTTGCTGGAGGATTGATTTAACTGTTGGTTGACTTTTCAGACATTCTCCAAATGCTCATGACATAGTTGCGACAAAAATCAGTTGATTCTTGTCAATGGTTGCCAGATGTTGAACCTATGGTGTTGTTGGTTGAGTGGCTGGTATTTGGCAAGTTTGCGTTGATTCGTTGCAATTGCTAAACACAAAGCTCCGTTGCCAACTGAGAGGCAACTCAAGTAAGTCCCGCGATCCAGTAAACCCTAATCCTAAAAACAGCAGCAGTGCGATCAGGTTTGCAGCAATATGGACGTTACGCCATTGTTTATTTCGATAAATTTCTGGCAGGATGGCCAGCGCAAAAATCATGAGCAGACCTGCGAGAGTTCCATAATAAAAGTGTGAAACCCACCATTCATGATCGCGACGGTAGATCCCTTCTTGGGCTGCCAGGATGGTTAAACCCATCCCTGCAAGGGTGGCAAAAATTGCCCGCCAGTGCTTGGCACTCGATCGGTAGAGGCAAACTAATGAAGCGATCGTGACTCCAAAGAAGGCAAGCTGGGTGAGTAGCAATCCTCCTTTTTCTTTCCAGGCATTTGCATCGAAGATATTGGTTTTGTCAATCAATAAAACATAGGCAAAGGCAATCAGAATTAAGCCAACGATCGCTCCGGTCAACCAACGACCTATGTTCACATGCTCGAGACCGACGGTTGGTGGAATTTTGCTTTTTTGGCCGGCAATGCTGGCGAGTCGGCGTTGACGAACTTGCCACGCGGCGCGGGTGACGATGCCAATCATTGGAAAAACAATTACCACTGCAAGGGCAGGATGCACGATGCTGGCAAAATCGAGGGTGGTCATGGATTGACGGGTTTGGTGAATTGAGTTAGAACGTTCTCATCTAGCCCTTGATCTAGCCATTTTTAAAGATGATAGTCTTTTAGGCAATATTTGGGCAATGAACTGGTCGGCATTTGGTTGGTATCTAGTCCGTTTTCGGATCACGCTTGACTGCGTTGGTCAATGAAAATGATCAAGCGCAACCGATCACAAAAGCCGCATTACTGGCGGTGACATTGGGGGTCATGGCTCGAATTTTCAACCCGATAAAAGGCGATCGCACAGTTACCATAAATTTTGACGCGATCGAGGACTAATTGCCCAATGTTTGAGATCGGTTGCCATTGCTTTGGGCTAAACTCCACGGCACATTCCCCCTCGATCTCTAACAAGTTTTGGCGATCGATCGCCTGCAAAACCGACTCGTATAACCCACCGGAGTAGGGTGGGTCAAAGTAGATCCGATCGAACGGGGCGGTATTTAATTGGGCGATTAACTGCATTGCATCACCCCGAAGCACGCGAAATGTTTGGGGCGATCGGGCGATCGACTGCCAATTTTCGCGAATTAGCCCACAAGCACGCGCTGACCGCTCCAGCCCCACAACCTCCGCCGCTCCCCGAGCCAGGGCTTCTGCGCCCATGGATCCCGACCCGGCACAAATATCCAACCAACGACAACCGGCGATCGTTCCCTGCCAGATGTTAAACAGGGCTTCACGTACCCGCGCTACGGTCGGTCGGGTGTCTTGACCGGGCAATGTTTTGAGCGATCGATTACCGTAAATGCGAATAGCCATAATTAGGGTCAAGCAAGCTTCAATAACAACCCATAACGGGACTCTCGTGGGGGCATTTTCATGACCATTTACACTGTAATTCCACGTAGTAACGTTCTACCCATCGTTATCCTCAACTCAGCGATCAATTGATTCTTGGAGTAATGAATCTATGGCCCCTCAATCGCCTAATTTCATCGGCCGAATAGCGTCCGATCGCAAACGTCTACGCATTATTCGCACCGGCCACCGCTTCCATCCCTGGGAAGATGCCTATCATCTGCTGCTCACCCTCAGTTGGCCGCAGTTTTGGTTAGCAATTGTCATGAACTATGGCATTGCTAATCTAATTTTCGCTAGCCTTTATCTGATTGAACCTGGGGGGATTGCGAATGCCAAACCGGGATCCTTTACGGATGCATTTTTCTTTAGTGTGCAAACGATCGCAACGATCGGCTATGGAGCCATGTATCCGGTCAAGCATTGGACTCAAATGCTCACGGCGATCGAAGCCCTAGTGGGGTTGATGGGGTTCTCGGGAGCCACCGGGTTAATGTTTGCTCGATTTTCACGCCCCACCGCTCAAGTTCGCTTTACCCGATCGCTCTTGCTGACCACTCACCAACAGCAACCGACCCTCATGTTTCGGATGGCTAACCAGCGCCAAAATCAAATTATCGAAGCACAAATCAGCCTTGTTCTGCTCGAAGACACCGTAACAGCCGAAGGAGAATATTTGCGCAAAATTACAGATCTCAAACTTCAGCGATCGACCTCGCCAATGTTTGCATTATCGTGGCTGGTCATGCACCCGATCGATCAACAAAGTCCCCTATACGGCCGACCCTTATCCTCATTATTGGAAACCGACGCAACGTTTGTGGTTTCCCTCACGGGCATTGACGATGAGCTGAGCCAAACCGTGCATTCTCGCCACATCTACGCCGCTACTGATATTCTAGAAAATCACCGATTTCTGGACATTATTTCGCGCGATCGGGATGGATCTGTCCGAATTGACTATCGGCTGTTTGATCGCATTGAACCTAAAGAATAATCATCGATCCATCTCCCGGCTCATCTCCCGGCAATCAATCACAAACGACCCTAATGCTTGCTTTGCCCTAATGGTTGCTTTGATTATTGCCTAGTTGCTTCCTGATTTCTAGATTGTTTCTAGATAATCAACGCAATTATCATCAGGATCAACACCCACTGCGATTGATCACATCGGTGGCAATTCGAGGGGTAAGTTTCCAAGAATACCTTTCCGAAAATCCTGGAGCAAGGTGCGGGCTGCCCGTTCCCGATCGCCCTTATACCGAAACTCTGCGAGGGCTGGTACGTAGTCTTCACCGTTCAGCATTCCGGGAGCCAATCCATAGCGATCGTCTAACACCCGATCGCCCGTCGATCGAACGGGTTCACTAGTTGCATGACCCGTCAAATTCAACCCACACAACAAATCAACCAAGGCCGCCGCCACCTTTTGATTGTCATAGGCCGCCTGACCAATATCATCACAAATAGCCAGCTTCACAGCCGCCGATTGATCTACTAAATTGGCGGGCAAAATGCCCGGTGCATCCAACAATTCCAGCTCCGAAGAAATGCGTACCCATCGCAATTGGCGTGTGACTCCGGGCTTCGCGGCACTTTCCACCACGCGCCGATTCACGAGTCGATTAATCAGGGCTGATTTGCCCACATTTGGAAACCCAATCACCGCCGCTCGAACGGGTCGCGGTCGCATTCCCCGCTGCACCCGTCGCTCATTCACCCAAGCCGCCACATCCTGGGCTGCGTGGGCGATCGACTTCACCCCTTGGCCCTGGCGTGCATCCGTGAAATAGGGCGTTTCTCCCTGGGTGCGCATCCACTGCTCCCACCCTTGACGAATCGCGCTCGGAATCGAATCAACGCGATTTAAAACCAGCACGCGCCCTTTTTTGGTTCCTGGGCGATCGATCCAACTTTGTAACTTGGGATGGTGTGTTGCAAGGGGAATTCGCGCATCACGCACCTCAAACACCACATCGACCAATTTAAGTTGTTCGAGCAAGGCTCGTTCGGCCTTGGCAATATGTCCGGGATACCACTGAATGGTTGGTGTAGTCATGAAATTTTACGGCGAATTTTACAGCGAATTTACAGCGATAAATCTACGAGAAACCCTACAAGAAATCCTACGAGAAATGTGACAAGCAGTCGATGCAAACTTGACAACTAATGCAGCGTTTAATGCAGCGTTTTCGTCGTCCGTGAGATCCACCCCAAAGTCGGACAACCTCGGACTGCGATCCGATATTTCGATCCGACATTTCGATCCAACCTATTGACGTATGTTGGGCAGGGGCACACCGCTGCACGCCTGCCGGTGCGCCTTTACTCTTCACGGGTTGCGCTTGCGATCGGGCTTGATTGCCGTCAAATCCAGCACTTAAGCATACGCGAAATTGGTCGTTGCTACTCGTTCATATCCTTGTAGGTGGCCACGGCTGATGGTGAAATGCGATTGAGATATCGGAAAATCCAATACTTAATGACCGCATCCAAAATCACGGGGAATGTCGCAATAAACAAAAACATGAAATCTTTGTTTTCGGGTAATCCCAAATGGCGCGAAATTCCACCGACCACCACTTCCCATCCGTGGGCCGAGTGGTAGCCCACAAAGATATCCGTTGACAGAATAATTACAAAGGCCTTGGCACTATCGCTCAGACCATACATAATTTCATCAATAAAGGATTTGAGAATGGAAATTTCTTCCCGACTGTAGGCAACCACTAGCCCAAATCCGGCTAAGGATAGGAAGTCTGAAAAAACATTTTTGAGGGCATCGGCGCTGCGAGTCCAGGATGCTTCGGCAATTTCTGTTGCTTTTTCTTGAACCTTTTCTTCAATCTCTTCTTGATTGAGCTTGGGGGCGCGTCCTGTGAGGGCTTGAAACCGCAAAAGATGTTCGTAGCGCTCTAGCTCGACCATGGCTTCTTCTTGCATATCAATGTTCAAGAAGATGCTGCTTGTGTCGGGGTTATAAAACCGATCGACAATGGGGCCAACGAGGAAATTTTTGGACATTTGTTGCGTCAACAACGGCACCAAAATCAGCAACAAAATAAATTTTAGAGAGACGATCGTGCGGATTTTTGAGGTGCGATAGTTTTGCAGCACTTCTTCTTCGGATCGATCGTCCAGGTCGCGTCGTACCCGATCGAACGTGGTCAGCAGCGATCGGGGAATCAGCCCGGTGCTCCCGGTGGCCGAGGGTTTCCGCATTCCGCCCGAAATATTTCGCGTTGCCACGTTGAGCGCCCCGGCTCGCCAACTCGACGGCCGCTTGGGCGGGATCGCCGCTGCGCTGGCGGCGGCCTGCCACGATCGGGACTGAGACTGTTCGATCGATCCAGAACTCATGGCCGTCGCCGTGGTTTCAGCGGCAGGTGTGCGCGAGGTGTCTGCACTGGGGTCTAGGCGATCGACCACACGACCCAGCACGTAGTGATCCAGAATATTATCAATTAGCTCTAGCTTTTTCAAAACAATAAAGGAGCGATCATTCGGATCCGAAAATCGTCGGCCACTCATGTCGGACGTTGTGGCCACGGGTTTGCTCGGATCGCCCAACGGCCGCTCGATTTTGCGGCTGGGGATGCCGATGGTTTTGGAAGCAAAGTCTAAAAACGAGTTGCTGCTATTAAATTCCCATAGCCGTGTATCAATCGTTTTTAGATGTTTTTTCAGTTCCGTACGAAAATAGTCGCAGGTGCTTTCACCATAGCGACTGGTATCAAAATCAATTTGATGACCGTCAAAATATCGATCCTCAAGTGCTCGAATGGCCAAGGCCGCTTCATAGGCTTGGTTTAAGGCACGCTCGGGCGTTGTTTCATACCAATTTCCTGCACCAACCCAGAGCGATCGTAAACCCGGAAGCCACCGATTTTTCATAGCGTTTAATAACGTTTTAGATGCTGTTGCTAGCTATCTAGTCGCTGATTTAACTACCCGGCCAACGCCCATTTCCCAATGTTTTTTGATCAAAATATCTGATCAAAACATCATACCAACGGAGTCCAAACTCCCAGAGTCTATGGTCGAACGTCAGTTGTCTAGAATACGTTCCTGAAAAATGATCCTGAACATCGCCCTTGAGTTGCCGATTATGGCAGGTTCTGGGCGGGTTGGATTCTGCCTCGGATCAATTTTTTGATCAATCCTCGTATCAATCAAGGGGGGATGAAAGCAAGCGATCGCCCATAGCCAAAGGACCCGATCGAGAGACGAACCGATCGAGCGAGGAGGTCAAGATTAACAACCGGCCCTGGGAGGTGGGCAGATGGTGCAGGCGCTAGGCGATCGGTATCATAACAAAACTCTCATTTTTCAGCGATCGTGGCTAACGGCTTCCTCAACCAAGAGTCCACAACCGTCCTGCAAACGACCCAGGGCACTGTCGGCGCTGCCGATTCGGGGCGATCGCACTGGATTTCGGGTGGGGCCAACAGCGGCAAAACCCAAGCCCTGATCGATTGGTTCCAGGCCGCCACCGCTGGGCGATCGGCCCCGCGATCGCCCGGCCCGCGCGTGCTGGCCCTGGCGGCCAACAGCGAAACCCGCTGGCGACTGATGGAGCGGCTGGCGGGGGTGGGCTGGCCGGCGATCGACTGCACCACGCCCCTCGGCTTTTTTGAACAGGAGGTGATGCTGTTCTATCCACGGCTGGCGGCGCGGGCGGGGTTGGGGTCTCAGTTTCCGCTGATGTTGCGCCCCGAAAACGAACAGGAGCTGGCGGGGCGGCTGTGGGCCGAGGGCAGCGAAGCCACCCTGGCGGCCCCAACCTGGGAGCGGGCCGTGCGGCGGTTGCTGGACTTGCTGCAATTGGCAGCGAGCAGCAACACACCGTTGGCGGAGATTTCCGATCGGCTGGTGCGCGGATTGGGGGCGACGGCTCAGGTGGAATTACCGGGCGATTGGGTCGATCGGGCGGGGGCGTTGATTGAGCAGTGGCGCGATTGGTGTTTGCAGCGCGGCCTGCTGACCTATGGGCTGGTGAGCTGGCTCTATGGGCAATTTCTGTTGCCGGATCCGGGCTATGGCGATCGGCTGCGGCAGCGCTACCGGCTGGTGTTGGCGGATGATACGGACGATTTTCCGGCGATGGCGGGGCTGTTGTTGACGCAGCTTTTGGATGGCGGGGCGATCGGCGGGTTTACCTACAATCCCGACGGGAGCGGGCGCTTGGGCCTGGGGGCAGATCCGGCGGCGCTCCAAGGGCTGGCCGATCGCTGCACGGTGATTGACCTGGGGCGATCGGCCAATCCCCTGGTGCAGGACCTGGCACCGGTGCTGGCGGCGGTGGCCCAGGAGCCGTTTGCGATCGCCCAGTGGGCCGAGGCCTGGCCCGATCGGGTGCAAGTCATCACCACCATCTCCCGCGCGCAACTGTTGCGGGAAACGGCGGAGACCATTGTGCAAGCGGTACAAGGGGGCGAGGTGCAGCCCCAGGATATTGCGGTGATTAGCCCCGGTCTGGACGCGATCGCCGGCTATACCCTGGCGACGATCCTGCGCGATCGCGAGATTCCCGTGACCCTGCTGGGCAACCAACGGCCCCTAATCAGCTCGCCCACGGTGCGATCGCTGCTGACCCTGTGGGCGCTGGTCTATCCCGGCCTGGGCGACTGGCTGAACCGCGAAGACGTGGCGGAAATGCTGACCCATTTGAGCATGGAGCCGGATCCCTGGTTTGATCCCGATCGGGATCGGGTCGATCTGATGAATTCCAGCGATCCCAACCCAGTCAACCCCCTTGATGGGAGCCTCACCAGTCCGACGGGCTTGCGCCGGGCGATCGACCCCGTGCGCGCCGGCCTGATTGCGGATCACTGCTTTAAGCCCGATCGCCACCAACCCGACCTGCTGCCCGTCGAGGTCTTCGCCCGCTGGGATCGCCTCGGCAGCCGCGCCACCCAGGCTTATCAACGCCTGCGCCAGTGGATTGGTGAACAACAGGCCCAACTGCGTCAACACCTGGTGGCCAGTCCGCTGATTGTGCTCGATCGGGCGGTGCAACAATTCCTGTGGCATGGCGGCCGGCTCGATCCCGCCGAACTATCGGCCCTGCGCGAGTTGCTGGAGTCTGCCCACCGCTATTGGGACATTGGCAACCGGATCGATGCCCAAGCACCGCCCACCGCCACGATCGCCCAATTCATTAGCCTGTTGCGCCGGGGGACGATCGCCGCCAACCCCTTTCCAACCCAGGTGCTCGATCCCGCCCCGATCGGCGTAACCCTGGCCAACATTTTTCAGTACCGCACTGGGCGGCTGGCCCACCGCTGGCATTTTTGGCTCGATGCCAGCTCGCCGCTCTGGCCCCAGGGGGGTTCCGCCGTCCTCTTTGGTTCACCGCTGTTTTTGCAAGGCTGGAACGGCCGCCGCCGCACGCCCGAAGACCAGGAGCAGGAGGATCGCGATCGATTCGATCGGCTGATCCATGACTTGCTCGGTCGTTGTAGCGATCGGCTCTACCTTTGTCACAGCGAACTATCGGTGACGGGCCAAGACCAACTCGGCCCCCTCCGCCCGATTATCGACGCGAGTTCTGGTCCCCAGGAACCCGATTAACGCAACGAACTCGCGAAAGCCAATGAATCCGACTCAATCGAGCCACTAGTTCGCCACATTAGGACTCATCACTTGGGGCTTCACCGCGATCGAGAGATTTTGACCATTGCGATTCACTGCAAAGGAGAGCGATCGACCCGCGCCCGCCGCCTCAACCATCTGCTGCACTTCGCTGGGATCTTCCACCACCTTGCCGTCAATTTGAAACACCGTGTCACCGGGTCGCAATCCGGCCTCGGCCGCGGGCGATCGGGGAACCACTTGCACAATCAACACCCCCGCATCCAGTTCCATCTTGGTGGTGTTGTTGGGGTCTTCATTAATTTGTTGCTTCAGCTCCGGCGTGAGCTTCACCATCCGCACGCCCACAAAGGCATGATCCGCCCGCCCTTTCGTGACGAGTTGCTCGGCAATTTGGCGGGCGCGGTTAATCGGAATCGCAAACCCAATTCCCTGGGCCCCGCGAATAATCGCCGTGTTCATGCCGATCACCGCGCCGCGCTCATCGATCAAGGGGCCGCCGGAGTTGCCGGGGTTGATCGCCGCGTCGGTTTGGATAAAGTTCACCCGTTTATCGGGCACACCCACTTGGTTGCTCGATCGCCCCGTGGCGCTGATGATCCCCGTTGTGACGGTGTTATCCAAACCCAAGGGATTCCCGATCGCGATCGCCCACTGCCCCGGTTGCAACTGATCCGAATTGCCCGTACTCACCGTCGGCAGATCCTTGGCATTAATTTGCACCACCGCCACATCCGTTAGCGAGTCCGCCCCCAGCACCTTCCCATCAAACTTGCGCCCATCCTTCAGTGTCACCGTCACCGTTGTGGCCCCTTCGACCACATGGGCATTCGTAAAAATCTTGCCGTCATTGGTGACAATGAACCCCGATCCCGATCCGCGCGTTTCGCGCTCCTGGGGCGTGGGGCCATCTTCCCCAAAGAACCGCCGAAAGAAGGGATTGTTGAACTCGTTGGGCGTTTCATTGCGCACGACTCGCGCCGAGTCAATCCGCACCACGGCCGGCCCCACGCGATTGACCACGGTGGTGACAAAGTTGCCCGGATTGTTCGCTCCGGCCACGGTTCCGAGCGGAATTGAAACGGGGGCCGAGTCCGCCGGAACCATCGGAATGGGCGAGCCATTGTTGGCCAGAATGCCCCAGGCGTTGGGCGACACCATGCGGACTCCCGCTAGGGTGGCTCCGGCTCCAAACAAGACGAGGGAAATGTAGAGCAGGGTTTTGGAGCCGCCTCGGTGGGGCTGGGGCGGATCTTGAAATTGCAGGCGATCGGGGCGATCGTTCGGAGAGGGCATGGCAGCTTTGGGCAGTCGAAATGTCATCGGTCTGTGTCGTTTCCATTCTGGCCTGTTCGATCCCAATCTAGTCAGCAAGTTTGACGGGGTTGTGGTACAGGCATGACACGGCCGTGACGCTTTTGCGTTAGATGGTTCATGCTAAACCGGCCGCAGCGACTTGGGATGCGAGAATCACTATTCATGATGAATTGTGATCATTCCTCGTGATTGATCGCGCTGTGATCGATCGCGCTTGAGGTCTAGGGCTAAAGGGCTAGGGCTGAATGGCTCGTGATCGATGCCCAAACACCCGATCGCCCGATCGATGGCGCTCCCCATTCGCCGATTGCTGAACCTATGTCGCCTTTTCTGTCCCCGCCGCCGCCGTTGCCGTCGATCGTTGTGGATCCGGCTGCTCCGAAATTGGAATCGCCCGATCGGCCGTCGGCATCCCGATCGGGGTGGGCGATCGCTCGCCAGCGCTCCGTGGTGCACCGGGCGATTAAAACCTCGCTGGTGGTTGGCAGCATTTTGGTCGGCATTAACCACGGCGATGCCCTGATGCGGCGCGATCTGCCCCCCGATCGCCTGGCCAAAATCGGCTTGACCTATTTGGTTCCCTACCTGGTGGCCACCTTTGCATCGGTTTCGACGTTGCGGGAGTTGAGCCAACCTGCGCGATTGCCCGTGGCAGCGCCGCCGCCGTCCCAGGACTAAACCCGGGCCGCCCGATCGTCCTCGATCAGGTTTCGCGGGATTGCGTTCAAAGCAGGGCATCTCAAAACATTGCGGGTTTGTCATCCATCGTTACGCGGGGCGATCGCCCATGGAAAAATAAAAAACGCCATCAACCCGCAAACCGCTTTTTTGCTGCCATGACCCTCGCCTCGTCGCCCTCCGAATCCGGTCAAGCGCCCCTCGGCCACCAAAAAGCCCGCGCCCTCAAACCCGGTAGCCGCCGCCCCGCCAAGGATTTGTGCAGCGAATGCGGCCTGTGTGACACCTACTACGTGCACTACGTCAAAGAGGCTTGCGCGTTCATCACCCAGCGGATTGCGGAACTGGAAGCCACGGCCCACGGTCGCAGCCGCGATCTCACCGTGGAGGACGACATCTACTTCGGTGTGCATCAGGAAATGATGTCGGCACGGAAGACGGAGCCGATCGAGGGGGCCCAGTGGACGGGCATTGTCAGCAGCATCGCGATCGCCATGCTCACCAGCGGCAAGGTCGAAGGCGTGGTCTGTGTGCAAAACTCCGAGACCGATCGCTTCCAGCCCAAACCCGTGATCGCCACCACCCCCGAAGAAATCCTGGCCGCACGGGTTAACAAGCCCACCCTGTCGCCCAATCTGTCCGTGCTGGAGCAGATCGAGCAGTCCGGCATGAAGCGGCTGCTAGTGATCGGCGTGGGCTGCCAAATCCAGGCCCTGCGCGCCGTTCAAGACAAGCTCGGCCTCGAAAAACTCTACGTTCTGGGCACGCCCTGTGTGGACAACGTGACCCGATCGGGCTTGCAGAAATTTTTGGACACCACCAGCCGATCGCCCGAAACCGTCGTGTCCTACGAGTTCATGCAGGATTTTCGGGTGCACTTCAAACACGAAGACGGCTCCACCGAAACCGTGCCCTTCTTTGGTCTCAAAACCAACCAGCTCAAGGACGTGTTCGCGCCGTCCTGCATGACCTGTTTTGATTACGTCAACTCCCTGGCGGATTTGGTGGTGGGCTACATGGGCGCACCGTTCCGCTGGCAGTGGATCGTGGTGCGCAACGACACGGGCCGCGAGTTGCTGGACATGGTGCGCGACCAAATCGAAACGCAACCGGTGATGTCCCAGGGCGATCGCCGGGCCGCCGTCCAAAACAGCATTCCCGCCTACGACAAGGGCGTGACGATTCCGATGTGGGCCGCGAAGTTGATGGGCCTGGTGATCGAACGGGTCGGGCCCAAGGGCTTGGAATATGCGCGGTTCTCGATCGACTCCCACTTCACGCGCAACTATCTGTACGTCAAGCGCCACTATCCCGAAAAGCTGGCCCAGCACGTGCCCGCCTACGCTCAAAAGATCGTGGATCAATACCAACTACCGGACTAGGGCCGGTCATCAATTCCATCGCGGTAGGGGTTGGGTCTCCCAACCCTGACCCGAGCGATCGCTCCAAACCCGTCCAACTCTGGGAACATCAGGGATCGCGGGGGCTGGGCGGGGAGACCCCACCCCTACAACCGATCGGTTGGGAGAACGCAAGAATCAGGGTTTAGGGATTGGACGACAGGCCCTAGGGCGATTAGGTTGATCGTTGCCAAAGGAATCCAAAAAAGCAAACCCAGGGGCCGATCGCTCCTGGGTTTTGCGTTGGTGTTGAGTTGATGTTGACTGAATTGGATTGGGGTCGATCGGCCGAGGGCGGGCCGATCGAGTGGTTTCCCCTAAGCCGATCGGCGCTTGCTCCAGAACCACCGAATGAAGAGTTTTTCGCCCTCAATCCACACCACAATCAAGGCGCTGAACCCAAGGCAGACCAGCAGCTCTGTGGCATCCAAGGCCGTTGTGCCAAAGAAGGATTGCAGCGGCGGCAGGTAAACCAGCGCCAGTTGCAGCAGCGTCGTCAGCGTCACAGACCACAACACATAGGGGTTCGTGAGCATGTTCATTTCGATGATCAGCTTCGTGTCCGATCGCACGGCCAGCGCGTGACCCATCTGGGCAACACACAGGCTCGTAAAGACCATGGTTTTCCAGCTATCGGGGTGGCTAGTGCCCTTGGCATAGTGATAGGACCACACCATCAGCGCCACGGTCACGACCGCAAACACGATCCCAATCCGCACCATGTAAGCCCCCAAGCCCCGGGCAAAAATGCCCTCATGGGGTGCATGGGGCGGCCGTTCCATCACGTCCGGCGATGCGGGTTCCAAGGCCAGGGCCAGGGCCGGCAGCCCGTCCGTCACCAGGTTCATCCACAAAATTTGCAGGGGCGTGAGGGGCACAAGGTCGTTGCCCACCTGGGAAATGGGGATCAGCAGGGGAGCGGCGGCGATCGTCAGCACTTCCCCGATGTTGGAGCCGAGGATGTATTTGACGAAACGGCGAATATTGTCATAGACGACGCGGCCTTCTTCGGTGGCGGCGACGATCGTCGCGAAGTTGTCATCCAACAACACCATGTCGCTGGCTTCCTTGCTGGCATCGGTACCGGTGATGCCCATGGCGATGCCGATGTTCGCCTGTTTGAGGGCGGGCGCGTCGTTCACGCCGTCGCCGGTCATGGCGGCGATTTTGCCTTGGTGTTGCAGGGCTTTCACGATCCGCAGTTTGTGTTCGGGCGACACGCGGGCATAGACGGACACGCGACCGACGGCGGCTTCGAGTTCGCCTTGGGTCATTTTTTCTAGTTCTGAACCGGTCAAGACCCGATCGCCCTCGGCCGCAATCCCCAACTGCTGGGCGATCGCCCGGGCCGTCAGTTGGTGGTCGCCGGTAATCATCATCGGGCGAATTCCCGCCGTCCGAGACCGATTGACCGCTTCGGCCACTTCTGGGCGCGGCGCATCCATCATGCCCACCAGCCCCAGCCACACGAGGCCTTGTTCGGGATCGGCGATCGACTCCGCACTGTCGGCATGATTGCCATTCGTCGCTTCCGGCGGAATTTGATCCAACGGCTTGTAGGCCAGGCCCAACACCCGCAAGCCGTCGCCGGCCAACTGGTTATTGCGATCGAGAATTTTGGCCCGCTGGTCGGCGGTGAGGGCGCGCGCCGTGCGATCGACCTGGGCCCGATCGCACCGTTCCAGCACCAATTCTGGCGATCCCTTCATCACCATCAACACCGTCGCCGGCCCGGTAATCGCCGCCAGCGACAGAGGCCCCGCCTGCTCCGTCCGCACAAACACACTCATGCGTTTGCGATCGGACGAAAACGGAATTTCCGCCGCCCGGGGATAGCGTTGAATCCACTCCTCCTGCGTTAGGTTGCCCTTGCCCGCCAGCGCCAGCAAGCCCCCCTCCGTCGGATCGCCAATAATTCCCCAGGGCGACTTGCCCGGGTCGGTCATGGTTTTGTCGCACTGCAAAATCGCGTCATTACACAGGACGCAGGCCGCCAGCAGCAAATGCACATCCGGCTGATGGGTCGCCAGGGTTTCGGCCGGCAAGACCTCACCCAACTGGCCCGCCGGATCTAGGGGCTGGAATGCACCAAAGGGTTCGTAGCCTTGGCCCGTCACCCGCACCGATCGATCGGCCAACTCCAGGGCCTGCACGATCATTTTGTTTTGGGTTAGCGTGCCCGTTTTGTCAGAACAAATCGTGGTCACCGACCCCAGGGTTTCCACCGCCGGTAGTTTGCGAATCAGGGCATGGCGACGCACCATCCGCTGGGTTCCCAGGGCCAGCGTCACCGTAATCACCGCCGGCAGCCCCTCGGGAACCACCGCCACGGCCATACTCAGGGACACTTCCAACAATTTGCGGAAATGTTCCCAGCCGAGGGCCATGGTGCCGCCCACCACCACCAGCACCACCAAGATCATCGAGCCGGTGACGAGGGCCTTACCCAGTTGCTCCATCCGTTGCTGCAACGGGGTTTCTTCCGCCTCGACGGACTGGATCATGGTGGCAATTTTGCCCAGCTCTGTCCGCATCCCGGTTTCGGTGACGAGGACTCGGCCGCGCCCTTGGATCACCTCGGTGCCCTGGAAGACGAGGTTGACCCGATCGCCCAGGGAGGTGTCCGCATCAAGGGGCACGCTGATTTGCTTGTCCACCGCCTGGGCCTCGCCGGTGAGGGCCGCTTCTTGGATTTGCAAATTGGCGAGTTCCAAAATCCGCCCATCGGCGGCCACTTGGTTGCCCGCTTCGATCAACATCACATCGCCGGGAACGAGTTCCTTGGCATCGACTTCTAAAACCTGGTCATCTCGCTGCACCCGAACGCGGGGTGAGGAGAGTTTTTTGAGGGCGGATAGGGCTTTTTCGGCGCGACTCTCCTGCAAATAGCCCAGGGTGCCGTTGAGGATCACAATCACAAAAATTGCGAGGGCATCCTTGGGAAAGGGAAATTTGCCCTGTTGCAGCCCTTCCATGAAGCTGAGTTTGGCGGCTTGGGTTGCTTGCCATCCTTCAAACAGGTCAAGGCCGGCGGAGACTACGGCCACGCCGATCAACATCAGCAACATGATGTCGCCAAATTGACCGAGCAATATTTCCCATGCACTGCGGCCGCCGCCGTCGTCGAGTTCGTTGGGCCCGTATTGGACCAGGCGATCGCGCACTTCGTTGGCGCTGAGGCCGCTACTGGGTCGTGCTTGCAAGCGTTCGATCACAGTTGCGGAATCGAGCGAGTGCCAGGCAACGGGTTGCCTCGCTGCTGCGTTAGAGGCCGCCGCGCGGGCAGGAGAATCAATAGTCATAGATCTGAAGGTGGTGGGTGATCAAACCCGATCGCGTCGGTTAGACGGTTGGCGATGGCTGGGTTTGGGATCGAAGTACGTAGGCGGCGATCCCCCGGAAGTCGGCGATGAAACCGGGGTCGAGATCGACTGGCACTATTATATAGTGCTATCAGAAACGCAATGGGTTCCGATTAAGGATTGTGATCCCCATGGGTTGTAGAGATTGTCAAACCGATGATTTTTGGCGGCGATTGTTAACCTGTCACCGGTTCGAGCCAGGTTGTTAAATATGGTTATCCTTTCGCCTGTGGCGGCGGCTAATTCGTTTCCCGATCGCCCATCGCTCAATCCATTTATTCCGCCCTATTTGGTGGGTCGGGTGGCCGATCGCGATCGCCTATGCGACATTTTGCGGGCTGATGGGGATGTGCTGCTGGCTGGGGTTCCGGGTATTGGCCGCCGGACGTTGTTGACCTATGCGGCGGCGACGGTGGGAGCCCAGGTGATTGAGATCGACTGCTTGCGGGCGGTCAGTCCTGAGCGGTTGGTGGATTGTTTGGCGACGGGGATTTTGCAGGCCTGTCGCCAAGACCGCGAGCGCCAGACGTTGCAGGGGTGGGCGGAGGCGATCGGGGCGACGATTCGTTGGGGCAGTCGCCCACAGTTGCGGTTGCCGGCCACGGCGGATCCCTGGGAAAGTTTCCAGGCGTTGTTGGGGTTGCCGCAGCAGTTGGCCGATGGGCTGGATTACCGAGTGGTGATGGTGTTTGCGAATTTGCCCCATTTGCGATCGTGGGATCGGGATGGGCGCTGGGAGCACTATTTGCGCGCCGAAATTCAGCAACAAACGCGGGTGAGCTATGCGCTGATTGCTACGACGGCGGAGGAATGGGCCCAGGATAGCAATTTGGAAATTGTGTTGCTGTCGCCGTTGTCGGGGGCGGAGTTGGACCCCTGGCTGCGGGAGCGGGGCGATCGGTTGGGGCTGCACTGGACGGCGGAGGCGCTGCGGCGGTTTGCGATCGATGCGGGGGGGCACTTTGGCGAGTCGATCGCCTTGGCTCGGCGGATTTGGCTAGATGCCCTGGCCGGGCCGCGGGGCCGATCGGCGGGGCCGGCCCTGGCGATTACGGCGGAGCAGGTTGATCGAGCGGCGATCGGGCTGGTGGAAGATTTGTCGCCCACCTTTGAATCACTGCTGCTGCTGCTGCCGGATTCCCAGGTGCGGTTGCTCGAAAGCTTGGCCCTCGACCCGACCGATCGGCCCCACGCGCGGGAATATGTGCAAAAACACCGCCTGTCGCGGGGCGGCGGGCTGCAAGGGGCCTTGGCCAGCCTGCAACAAAAGGGCTTGGTTTATGGGCCCGAGCTGGGCTACCGGGTGGCGCTGCCGCTGATGGCCCTGTGGTTGCGCCACCGTCTCGGCTAGAAATCGCTAGGCTAGGACAAGGGCGGCCGATCGGGCCCATGTTCGACCCAATTCCAAATTCTGGCTGGACGACTCGGAAGATATCGGAAGACACAGGACAAACAAATGGCAACTTGGGCGTTTGATCGATTTGTCGGTACCCTGCGATATTTTGGGGTGTTTCCCGTGGTGGGCGATTTTGGGTGGGTACAAAAAATGATGGGCACGCAGGCCAAGTTGGATTGGATGGAACCGTCGTTGGCCCAGGCTTCGCGGCCGATCGCCTTGGTTTTAGGAGCTTGTGGCGAGGTGGGGCGACGGGTGACGCGATCGCTCCTGCAACGGGGCTATGGCGTGTGGGCGGTGGGGGTCGATCGGGCGCGGCTGCCGACTGTGCCGGAGTTGCAGTGGTTGGGCTGGGATGAGCTGGATCGCGCGCCGTTCGATCGCGCGGCCGTGGTGGTGGCCTGCGGGCCGGGGCCGATCGAGGAGGCGATCGATCGAGCAGCCTGCGCGGCGCGATCGACCCAGTTGCGCGATCAGTCGTTGTTTGATTTTCGCAAACCTAGTGCGGGTCTGGCCCAGGTTTGGGGGGCGATCGATGACGTGGTGATGGGCGGAGTCAGCAGCAGCGACATCCGCTTTGTTGAGGGGTATGCCCTGTTTGCGGGCAATGTATCGACGGATAATTCCGGCGGCTTCGCGTCGATCCGTACCCGCACCTTTGAGCGCCCGATCGACCTGTCCGCTTTTGAAGGGTTGGAATTGCGCATCAGGGGCGATGGACAGCGCTATAAGCTGATTTTGCGCGGCGAATCGCGTTGGGACGGTGTGGGCTACTGCGCCTCGTTTGATACGGTCTACAACATTTGGCAAACGGTGCGGATTCCCTTCCGCGATTTGCGGGCCGTGTTTCGCGCGCGCACGCTGCCCGATGCGCCACCCTTCGACACCACTCGCTTGCAAGCCGTGCAATTGATGCTGAGTAAGTTTGAATACGACGGGGGCCTGAACCCGAAGTTTCAGCCGGGGAGCTTTTCGCTGGCCATTGAAGCGATTCGGGCCTATGGCGATCGCCCCTCCATGCAGTTCATCCTCTGCGGTGGCACGCCGGAAGTGGCGGACTACTTGCAAGCCAGCGGTTTGCCGAGCCACAGGATCACGCCGGCTGGCTCGCATGGTGACTCAAATGGTGGGGCGATCGATCCCGCCCAAGCCGAAGACCTGGCCCAGCAGTGCTTGCAGGCGATCGCCCCGCTTGAGTAAACGTAGTGGATTTGGCACTCGCCCGCTCTGTTGATAGGTGCTAGGGGGTGTCGTCCATTCGCCCAAAGCCCTGATCATCTCGTTCTCTACTCGGTCTCTACTGATGGCGACATCCCCCCGGGCGCGATCGATTTCAAGGACATGGCTTGACTCTCTAGTTGACTAGAGAGTAGACAATAGCATCGCTGCCCAGCCCTAGATCCCAAGATCCTGTCAGTACAATCTTGTGGGCAGCTTTTTTAAATCTTTTTCCACGTTTTCCAGTGTCGCCGCCCGATCGCGTGGGCTGATCGCTTCAGCGCCCAACGATGTTTCGGGGTCAAATGCTCCGCGTTGAATATATAAAAGTTGAATGTATAAAAGCGTTCGACGCGCTTCGTTTTGGCGATCGGTTTCGCGGTTCAGTTTCGCAGTTTGGTTTCGCAGGTTGGTCGCATCCTGATGCAGCCTTGATCCAACTTAACAATGCCCAAATAAGCTACGAACCCCGCACGATCGCCCAGAACATTACACAGGACATTACAACAGTCCAAACTCGCGCAAAGCGGGCAAGAAATTTTGATTTTCATGGCCAATTTTGCTGAGCTTAATCAGCGCAAACCGCTGAAGTAAGCTGAGGGTTTGCCATTGCTGATTCGTGATTTCAACCCGTTGGCTCGCAGCCTTTTGTTGCACAACCGATGGAACCGCTAACTCAGTCCAAAGCGGTGAAGCCTCTACGGGGAGATCGCTTGGAAATTCGCCCGATCGGGCCTCAACCCATTGGCGTAACTGCTGGCGATAATCCAGGCGATCGTCATCACTTTCAAAGGGATGATCAACTAGTGCTAAACGCTCAGACACTGATAGTTGATTCCAATGATGCAACTTTAGCTTGATCCCCACACAGTCTAGGCGGTAGCGAACAATCATCGGGATACATCGCAACCCCTCTACAAAATCCATTTCAAACCGAAAAAAACGATTTTGATCAATCATTTCCGAGCCAGTAGAACGATCGGGCAAGGATAGATCTTGGTTTGAATTGTTGATATTCAGAGAAAAATTTGTCACTTTGTCTGAACTTCCCGCGAAACTGATAAGAAAAATTATAGGTAACTAATCTAATATATCATCTTTTCGGTAGTTTTAATAAGATTCAAATACAAAAATCATGAAGATCCCCACCATAACATTCAGTCTATAAAGGGAAAGTAGAAAACTAAACCTGTGTAAATGTTTTCGTTGCCAACGATACTGATTCAACAAAAACTCCTGAGAGTGAATCCCAAGCTCAAATCAATAAACAATAGTCTTAACCTAGAGTTAATTATTTTTAAGCAGGTGCGGACAACGACTTGCAAATCATGATTAAAATAAGTGACTTGTAATGAACTTCTCTGGAGTTTAACCGATCTCGATCAGCCTAGATTGGTGTTAATCGGCTTGGGTACTGAGTTTGATGTATAAAATCCAACTCCTTGTTTTGGGGCACGGATATATCCAGCACCACTGGCGTAATGGGGGTATCCCCGCCCGCAAGTCATAGCGCTGATCATCGGTTGCTTCCGGCACTCAAAATGCACTCAATCATCATGACTCATGGGTCAGATCATCCAAAATAATTGACCGGTTTTTAATCGATTGCAGTTGTATGAACCAGAGGCTGTGTGACGTTAGTTGCTTCTAAGATCCTTGAAAATTTCATAAGTTTGGGAGTGATTTTGAAAAATCATGGTAACGACACAACAAGCTTGATCGAACGGTTTCATGCTTCGGATCGGATCGATCGATCACTGCGATCTCCTTCATCTATTGCACTCTACACGTCTCTCTGGCTGCCGAGGATTTCGACTCATGACCATCGATCTCAAGCGCATGGCGCAGGAACTCAGAACAGCACCGATTTTGTCCGACTGCTCAGCGCAGGAATTGGCGCGAGTGGTTCCCTACGCTGTGGAACACTACCTTGAGGATGGCCAAATCATTTTTCGATCGGGGAGTCCTGCCTTAATTCTCTACTTTGTTCGTAGCGGCAAAGTACAGCTCAAAGCAGGCGATCGAATCATTACCGAAATTGAGCAAGGCTTTGTAGGCGAAGAAGCCGCCGTTTCGTCAGACTTCTATATGGCCGATGCAATTTCGGTTGGCGATACCGAAGTCATTGCCTTGCCCAGAGAAGCCATTGCCAAGGTATCCGCATCCGGCACCATGGCGCTCGATCGCTTCTACAGCTCTTTGCTAAGCCATTACAGCCACACCCCTGGCAAAGTAGACTCCTCAAGATCGCCCATCGATCGCTTAAAAAAGAGTGACATTGTGCAAGCCTGCGGTTGGATTTTCTCAATCCTTGTGCCCGCAATCCTATACCTAATTCTTGAACAGAACGGCGAATTCGATTGGAACTCGGAAATGTTTTTGGTCGTGCTGTCTTCCACAATTGTCATGTGGGTATTCGGCATGGTGCCAGAGTTTATCCCCGGCCTCTTCTGCATCTTGTCGCTCCTGATCCTAGACATTGCACCGAGTGGTGTCATTCTGTCCGGGTTTGCATCAGGCAGCTTCTTTATGGCCCTGAGTCTCTTTGGCTTGGGTGCAGTTCTGATGGGTTCAGGCTTGACCTATCGCATGGTGCTGTGGCTGTCCCGGTTTATTCCTAAAACAGAATTTTGGTATGCCACATCCCTGTTTTTAACAGGATTAGTAATGACTCCAATTTTGCCCTCTGCCAATGGGCGCATTGGACTTTTGGCACCCATTTTAAAAGACACGATCGATGCAACGGGTGTGAAACCTGGGGGCCGCGCCGCCAGTCATTTAGCCTTCGCGGTCTTTAGTGGCGCGAGCCTGCTATCCCACGTCTTTCTCAGTAGCAAGTCAGCCAATTTTGTGGTCTATGGCTTGCTTCCCATCCAAATTCAACAACAATTTAGTTGGATCTATTGGCTGCAAGCCAGCCTTGTGATCGGTTTGTCAACCCTGGTTTTATATTTTATCTCGACCAAACTTTTGTTCAAAGCCAATGAATCATTCACCATTTCTGGACAACAAGTGGAAGCCCAGATTGACACCCTGGGGCCCCTGAGCAGTCAAGAATGGATATCTCTCATTAGCACAGTGGTCTTGTTGCTAGGGATTGTGACGGCCTCAATTCATAAAATTCAGTTGCCATGGATTGGCTTAGGCGTTTTGTTTTTGGTTCTCTCCCTCGGAATTTTGAAAAAGAATGAATTCCGAACTGAAATTGATTGGCCATTTCTGATTCTCCTAGGCAGTTTGGTGGGAATTTCAGAGGCAATGTCCTATCTCGGACTCGATACCCACTTTGGGGGTTATTTAGCCTGGATGGGTGACTCGATGAAGTCTAACTTTTCCTTCTTCATCCTGATCCTGAGCAGCATGATTCTGCTGGTTCGCTTTGTAATTCCCAACACAACGGCTGTCGCCATCTTTGCCACCATCCTCATCCCCATGGCCGAAAGCAAGGGTGTGAATCCTTGGATTGTGGGCGCTGTGATTCTCAACATCAGTGATGCCTGGTTTTTTCCCTACCAATGCTCCTATTACCTACAGTTTCAAGAATTATTGACAAAGGAGCCTCTTTTTAATGAAAAACTACTGCTTCGGGGAAATTTTGTTTCAACTCTGATTCGCTTTTTCTCGATTTATCTCTCCCTAGGATATTTTAGCTACATGGGCATCTTGTAGAACTAGGCTAGGTTGCTTTGTTGTTCGACTGCATTGGTTATTGAAGCGCCTTGACTGATTGATGAAGTCTACTCAATAGATCGAGCTGCAGGACAGATTTTTCCCAAACCTATTTGCACATCTCTCCTCATCCTATGCAACTCTTAATCTCTCGATTTTCTGGTATTCATCGCTGGAGTCAGCCTCTGAAAAAGCTGCCGATTGTGATCTTCTTGATTTGTTCACTGGTCTTTTTTGCGGTCAGCAATTCCAGCAAGCCTCGTGTTTTGGTGCTGAACAGTTATGCGACGGATTTTGCTTGGACGAAGGATATTAATGTGGGACTGAGTTGGGTGTTGGATAAAAAACCCTACTCGATTCAGTACCACTATATGGACACCAAGCGGAATCCCAGCAAAGGCTATAAGGAAAAGGCAGGGCAACTGGCTCGCAGTTTGATCGATCGCTGGGAACCCAATGTGATTTTGGCGATTGATGACAATGCCCAGCAATTTGTGACGAAGTATTTGGCTGACAGACCCAACATTGACATTGTTTATACCGGGGTCAATGCGGAGGCTAGTGCCTATGGGTTTGACAAAGCGAAAAATGTGACTGGTATTTTAGAGCGAATTCCCTTTGTCTCGCTCAAGGAAATCTTCTTACAAATTTTGCCGGCGGATCGTCGTCGAATTGTTCATTATTCGGATGACTCGGAAACGTCGGAGGCCATCCACCAGGAGATGGAGCATTTTGATTGGAAGCCGATCAATTTAATTGAGCATCGGAAGGTGGCAACGTTTGAAGAATGGAAGCAATTTATCAAGAACTCAGGCAAGATTGCTGACTTTCTGCTAATTACGCACTATCACACGCTGCGCCGATCGAGCACGGATGATACGGTGGTTGCTCCGAAGGAGGTGATGAAATGGACGGTGGAGAATGCCCCCATTCCTGATATTGGCTGTTGGGGATTCTATGTGGATGATGGTGGGATGTTAGCCGTTGGGTTGTCGCCCTATGAAATGGGTGAAGTTTCCGGGAAAATGGTGGTTGATATTATTGATCACCACCGTAAGCCCAGTGACATTCCACAAATTACCAGCCAGAATTTTGTCATGTACATGCGGGAGTCTCGGCTCAAGAAATATGGGGTTGATTTACCAAAGGTGTACAAAGATTTTGCTCATGCTACGAATCATTACTATCCGTAGGGTGGATTGATGGGCATGGGTTTGGTCTGTGGGTTTGATCGATCGGGGGTGCTGGGCACGTTAAATTCAGGGTGGGAGTCATTGGCAGGGCGTGCAGGGATTGGGGTCATTTTTCTACTGATTTGCCCCCAAGGTGGTGAAAATTCTCTGTAATGCGATCGCACGGTGCGCTATGGGATATTGCTGATGGACTGTTTCGGCACCGATCGCGGGGACTCGTCCCGGCCCAGGAGCGGCGGCGATGGGCTAGCGACACTTCATCGCCGGACAACACCGCTTGGATCAACCGAATGATCGATCGGATCGATCCTTATCTCCCCATGACTCGTTCCCCTTGCTCCCCAGATCTATTGCTTCGAGGTGGTTTGTGAAGCGCTGGCGTTGGAGTCTCAACCCTGCCCACTGGAAGCTTGCACCCAAGTTGTCGGCGGCTCTGCTGGCTGCGTCCCTCGTGCCGATGAGTGTGACGGCGACGTATAACTTGCGCCAAAGCCTGTACACCGTTAAATCGGCAGAGGCTGAAAATCTGGAGTTGTTGGCCGATAGTGTGGCGGCTCGTTTGGATCAACTGCTGATTGATACCCAGCGGGTGACGGTGCAGGTGGCGAGCGAACGTGACATTGTGCAGTTTGTCAGCGTCGTTGCGGCCAAAGGCTCGCGTGATCAGCGGGACTATTGGCGATCGATGGCGGCCGAAGCGATTGCCAACGTGCGCAACTCTAATCCCGACTATTTTTCGGTTTTTTTGCTCGATCGCAACGGCACTTGTTTGGCATCCACTAATCCCAATAATCTTGGGAAATCCTATGCATTTCGGAACTATTTCCAAGAAGCCCGACAAGGGAAACGCTATATTTCCGAATGGACGGTTGGCTCTACCACTGGGCAACCGGGGATTTTCTTCTCAGTCCCTGTGACGACGAAGGGAAAGTCGAATGTGCTCGGTGTGGTAGTGATTAAGCTGCGGGCGGAGGCGGTTTGGCGGTTGTTGAATAGTTTGGGTAAAAAACGCAGTGGTTCGGCATTTTTGGTGGATCACAATGGGATTGTGATTGCCCATACGGATCGGCGCTGGCTCTATCGCAGTTTGATGCCCCTGTCGCCGGTTCAGAGGCGATCGATCGATCCGAAAATTCAGTTTGGGATCGATCGGATCGAGAGCCTAAATCTGCCCGTTCTTGCCCAAGCCCTCAAGCTGAGCGATGCCAACACCGATGGCCTGCACCACAACCATCCCCTAGGCCTGTTGCCCCCGCCGATCGCGAACAGTGCCTATCGATCGCCCTTTAGCGGTCAACCGGAAATTGCCGGGATTTCCGCCCTCGAAACCCGTCCCTGGCGCTTGGCGATCGCGGAGCCAGAAGCGGTCTTTGTTAGCCCCCTCGATACCCTGGCTCGCCGCACCACCGCCAGTGTGTTTCTGGTGGGTGGGGCAGTGGCGTTGCTGGCCCTGTTTTTGGCTCGCAGCATTATTCGTCCCCTCCATTTGCTGACCCAGGCGGCTCGGGAACTGCGATTGGGTCGCTTTGACGCGGCCCATGTGCAGATCAACGGATCCGACGAATTGGGTTTGCTGGCTGCAACCTTTAACCAAATGGTGTCTGGGCTGCGAGAGCGGGAGCGCGAGTTGAATATTTTTGGGCGGATGGTGTCGCCCGTGGTGCGCGAACAGCTTCTAAAGGGCGGAGTGGAACTGGGCGGACAAACCTGTTGGGTGTCGGTGCTGTTTTCGGATATTCGCGGGTTTTCAACCCTGTCGGAGCAGCTTGACCCGCAGGGAGTGGTGGAGTTTTTGAATGAATATATGACGGCGATGACGGAGGCCGTTGCGCCCTGGGGGGGCTATATCAATAATTTCATTGGCGATGCGATCGTGGTGGTGTTTGGTGCGCCGGTTCCCCAGCCAAATGCCGAATGGTGCGCCGTTTCTGCGGCCTTGGCCATGCGCGATCGCCTGGCCGAACTGAATGCCCGTCGCCAAGCCCGAGGGGAAGTGGCGATCCAAAGCGGCATTGGCATCAGCACGGGCCAGGCGGTGGCCGGACAAATTGGCTCGCTCGATCGGCTGATCTACACCGTGATTGGCGACACGGTCAATGTGGCGGCGCGGCTCGAAACCCTCACGAAGGAGTTTCCCAACCACCCCATTTTGATCAACGACACCACCGCCGCCGCCCTGCACGATCACCCAGAAATTTTGCTGCAATCCCTTGGCCCACAACGGGTGAAGGGGCGCAGCGAACCCGTCGAGGTCTACGCACCCATACCCATCTCTGGCACGGATGTGGCGAATGGCACAGAACCGCCGATCGCCCTTCCCAGCGTCCTCCCGCCCGAGCAACCCTCAAGCCCCCAGCGCCCGCCAGAAGCCAGACCCAATCCTCCATCCGGAACCAAGACCGCTTTTAAGCCGGATAGCGCAGCACCCGGATCAAGGTTCCCTGGGGAGGCAGATTATCGGGTCGAACCGTCAGACTATCGGTGTTGAGGGTTTTGATGTCGTAGCCGCCCATCAGGGCCAAGAACGCATCGATCGCACTCAAATCGCACTGCTCACCCGCCGCCGTTGTGCGGTATTGGCTCGGAATCACAATCTTGGGCTGCAACGACTCGATCGCCCGTTTCGCCTCCTCCGGGTTATAGGCCTTCGCCCCACCGCCCACGGGAATAATCGCCACATCGGGCCGCCCCATCAGAATCTTTTCCTCCACCCCCAGCGGAGCCGCAATGCCGCCCAGGTGCAGGATCGAAATCCCCGCCTGCTTCCAGCGCCAAACCACATTGTTGCCAAAGCGCTTGCCCCCCACGCGATCGTGCGCCGTGCGGATGCCCTGGAACTGCACGCCCTTAAACTCAAACGTGCCCGGCTCAAACAGCAAGCTGGGATTTCCCGGCAAATTGCTCACGAAGCCTTCATCGAGCAATTGGCTACTAATCGTCACCAAATCCGCCGCAAAGTTGGGGGGCCGATAGCCCGCCGTGCAGCCCAAGGTGTTAAAGGGATTGCTAAGGACGCGCAGCCCCGCCCCCGTAAACGCCACACAGGTGTGACCCAAGGATTGAATGGTTAGCCCATCGGCAGCCTGGGCCGGGGTCGATCGCCCCACGATCGCGCTGGCGATCGCCGCACCCGTACTCACCAAACCGTATTGCAGAACCTGCCGCCGATTCATACCCATGCCTCACACCGCTTTGGAAACGTTAGTTGAACTGTTGAACGAATGAATGAACGACGAATGAACGAATGAATTTGAATGAATTTGAACGACTACTTGGCTGTTCGGAAGTCTGCTACCGCTGTCAGCCAGTTGGCGAGTAATTGTTTACCCGCCGTGGTCAAAATACTTTCGGGGTGAAACTGGACTCCCTCAATGTGGGGGTAGTCGCGGTGACGCACGCCCATAATCGTACCGTCCGCCACCCAAGCGGTGATTTCCAACTGCTCTGGGCAACTGTCCCGATCGATGACCAGGCTATGATAGCGAGTCGCGGTCATGGGCGATTCGAGACCCGCAAACACGCCGATGCTCCGGTGCTCGATCGGGGAGGTTTTGCCATGCATCAGCTCCGGCGCGCGCACCACCTGGCCCCCAAACACTTGGCCGATGCTTTGGTGGCCCAAACACACGCCTAACACCGGGGTCGTGGGCCCCAGTTCTCGAATGATATCGAGGGAGATTCCCGCTTCGTCGGGCGTGCCGGGGCCGGGCGAAATCGTGATGCCGTCGGGGTTGAGGGCGCGAATTTCGTCGAGGGTGATTTTGTCGTTGCGCACGACGCGGATCTCACGGGCGATCGGGTGGGTTTGCCCCAATTCGCCAAAATATTGCACGAGGTTGTAGGTAAAGCTGTCGTAGTTGTCGATGACAAGGACGGTCATGGCGGGCGATCGGGGTGGGATGCAAAGCCAGACGCGATCGGGCGATCGCCGGTCTGAACCTAGCGATTAACTATATCCGCAAACTCGATACCCCGGCCCGCTGGGGCAATCACCGCCCGCGCAAATCCTTAGAATGGAACGTAGTTGCCCCGTTCGCCGAATCTGCGTCCTCTCCAAACCGCCCTCTCCAAGCACCCTATGTCGATCGCCCTGCCCCGTCCCGAAATTGCCGCCGCCGCTCCCTCCCCAAAACCGCCCGTGATCGAGCTGTCGGGCATCTCCAAGATCTACGGCAGCGGTGATCTAGAAGTGCGCGCCCTGAATGGGGTGGATTTGGTGGTGGCCAGCGGCGAATATTGCTCGATTATGGGCGCGTCGGGTTCCGGCAAGTCCACGATGATGAACGTGATCGGCTGTCTCGATCGCCCCACCCAGGGCAGCTATCGGCTCGATGGCATCGATGTGGCGAACCTGAACGAAACGGATTTAGCCACAATTCGCAATCGCAAGCTGGGGTTTGTGTTTCAGCAATTTCACCTGCTGCCCCAGCTCAGCGCCCTGGACAATGTGATGTTGCCGATGGTCTACGCGGGCGTGGCCGGCGGTGAGCGGCGGCGGCGGGCCCTCGAAGCGCTCGATCGGGTGGGCCTGTCCAACCGGGTGAACAATCGCCCCAACCAACTCTCCGGCGGACAACAACAGCGGGTGGCCATTGCCCGAGCGATCGTCAACCGCCCGATCCTGCTGCTGGCGGACGAACCCACCGGAGCCTTGGACACGAAAACAACCCAGGAAGTCTTGGATATTTTTGAGGAACTGAACGACAGCGGCATGACCGTGGTGATGGTGACGCACGAGCCAGAGGTGGCCCACCGCACCCGGCGCGTGGTTTGGTTTCGCGATGGGCAAGTGCTGCACGATCACCTCGATCCGAAGGATTTGGCCCACGTGACCAGCCTGGGCTAATTACCGGTTGGGGCCGGTGCAGCGGTGGTGGCGCAGACGGTAGCCCGTGCGCGATCGCGGCTCTGGAATGCGCGGACAGCCGGTCAGAGCCAGATCCAGCTTGGGGGAAAAGTCGATCAGCCAAACATCCAAGGGGCGCGGGGCTTGGCCCAGGGCCGCCGCCAGGGGCGCGCTGGCATCGGCCCGATCGCTCGCCTGCTGGAGCATCAAGAATTGGGGGGATGGCTGGGCGGATGCGTTGTCGCGGGCCCGGCGATCGAAGCGGCGCTGCCATTCGTAGGCGATCGCCACGGTGCTGCGCACTTCCGCATAGGTTTCGATTTCCGTCACCAGCAGGGTCGGGCCGGGCGATCGCGCGTCGATCCAGTCCCACAGCCGATCGGTCTGGCGCGATTTTTGAAATCCCCAATTGCTGGCCACCAGCAGCCCCCCGCTGAGGCTGGCAACGAGCAGAATTGCGACGATCGAGCGTCCGGGCCAGCGCCACGGGCCGATCGTCACGGGCCCGCGCCCCGCCGCCACCTGCCCCAGGGCCAAGCCCATGCCGATCGCCACCAGCGGAAAATGCACAAACTGGTAGCGGGGGGCAACGCTCAGATCGCCCTTGCCGCTGTAGATCAACAGCACGATCAACAGCAACGGCCCGATCGCCCCCACCGTCAACACCCACCAGGGAACCCAGCCGGAGTCGAGCCGCCGCAACCCGGCCAGCCACACCGGAACGATCGTCCGCGCCGCCAGGGCCACCAACGCCACCAGTGCGATCGCACTGACCAGCACCACCACCCAGGGCTGCTGCTCCACCGGCAACAGCAGCACCATGCTCACCAACCAGGCCAGCAACCGCACGGGCGGCAACAGCCACTCCGTCGGACTCAAATCGCCCCGAATCCAGGCGGTCAGTTCGCTGTCGGAGGTGCCGGCCATGGCGGGCAGCCAGGCCGCGACGATCGCCATTTGTCCCAAGGCAATCCAGCCCATTTGTCGCCACGATCGCGTCCAGAGTGTGCCCCACCCGGCCGATCGCCCCTGGCCGATCGCCAACCCGGCGATCGCTGCCCCCTGGGCCGCAATCCCCAAAATCGAAAAATAGTGCGTGGCCAAACCCAACCCATTGCCCAAAAGCCAGCCCAGCCCCAGCCAGCCGCCGGGTGCTCGCCCCTGACTCAAGCGCTGGGCCGCTACCCAGGTCGCCGCCCAGGCCCCGATCGCCCACAGCACCGCCAGGGTGTAGTGTCGCGCTTCCTGGGCGATCGCCACCCCATAGGGCGACAGGGCCAGCACCGCCGCCACCCCGTGGGCCAGCCATTGCCGCTCGGCTTGCACCTCGGCGATCGGGCGATCGTCCGTCGTCACCAGCTTTTGCGCCAACCAACCAGCTACCCAAAACCCCAGGGGAATTGCTAATAGTCCAAAGATCACACTCAACAGCCGCGCCGTGCCCAAGTCCACCAAGTCACCGGCCGGCGTGAGCCAGTGCAACCAGCCATGCATCAGCCCAAAAAACAGCGGGGGATGGGTGCTTTCGCTGGCCAACCGCCCCAGAGTTTGCGCCAAGTCCAGGTTTGGATCGAGCCGCAACGGGGCCACCAAGTCCGCTACGGAGGCCAGCCGATCGAGCGGCAATGTCGCAAAACTCTGGCCCAGCCCAAAGCCGATCGAGGCCACCTCAATGCTCGACGGCGGCTTGTCGGCCAAATTCCACAGGCGCACCGCCGCCCCCAGCAGCGTCCAGCCCAACAGGGGGGCGATCGCCGACCATTGCTTGGCTCCGCCTGGGATCCGCATCATGGCCGCACCGGGCGATCGCCCAACTCCAACGTCAAAGACACCTGCCCCGACCAGGATCCCAAATGCACCAGCAGCGCCCACAAAAACAGCGTTGTGCCCAACATTTCCGCCAATTCTTCCACCACGGTTAGCAGCGCGTAGCCCAAATTTTGTTGACCATCCAGGTCAGCATATTCCCCGCCAATCATTTCCATCAGCAATGCGCCGGACACGTAGACCACGCCGGCCACGAGCGATCGCCACCGCAGTTTTGTGGGCAAATTTAACCAAAAGGGCCAAAATTTCCACGCTCCCACACTGACCAAAATTGCCGCTGGAATCACCCAAATTTGCTTCAAAAAGCCGGGTAAGTTAGCCCACTCGGCCAGGTCGGGAATAATCAACAGCTCGTGAACACTAAACCATTCGTCGGCGGCCAAAACGGCAAAGATAGTGCTCAACAAACGCCACGATCGATCCCAAGGGTCGGCGGCGGCGGTGGCTCGCTGGCCGATCGCCCGCAACAGCACCGCACAGCCCGCCAGGAGCAGCGTTGAAAAGAGCGATGGCAGGTTGTACTCCCGATCGAGGTTGAACATCCGCAGCCAGTCCTCGCGGTAGTCAAAGCCGTATTTCGCCACTTGCACCGCCGTTCCCGCCGCCGTCAACAGCGCCACGCTAACCAGGAGCCGGAATAGTACCCGCCGCGCTGACAGGGAAACCTTGAACTGCATGACAATCGAGCCGCCTGACTGTGGAGAATCACGGCCTAATTATAGGGATGGGGATCGATTTCGGAGCGCCTAGGGCGATGGGTCGAGGGTCATGGTCATTTCACCGGTCATGGAGACTGAACCGACCTCGGTGGGGCCATCCATCTCCGATCGCAGGTTCAAGGTCAGATTCGACTGGGTGGGGAGCGATCGATTGAAGTCCATTTGCAACTGGCCGGAACCGGTGGCCGCATACGATCGCAGGCTTGGGGCCTGGGCGACGGGCAGGCCGGGAATCGTCAGTTTTTGGGGCGGGGCAGTTTGCTCGACGGTGACGCGCAACACCACCCGATCGGGCGTGAGTTCCGTCACTTCGTAAACCGCCCGTTGGTTAATGCGCAGGCCGTTGGCCTCAATGCTCATTGCCGCTTGCCAGCGACCGCCCAGGCCGATCGGTTCTGCTGGAAATTCGATATTGCTGTTGCGAATCGAGTCGGTCATCTGCGCCAGGGCGGCTTGCAAAACCGACGACGGCGGCTTGTCAAAGTCGAAGTTGACGGCGGAGAGTTGCCCCCGATCGTTCCCCTGGATCCGAATTCGCAGCCCCTGCATTTCGCGCGCCGACTCGTTCATCATGGCCTGCACCGGGGCGGGTGTGCCGGCCGGGGCGATCATCTCGATTTTCGGATAGCTCAGGGTGTAGGCCACGTTGCCGTTTGGCTCGACCCGATCGACTTGCACGGCGGCGGTCAGGCGCATTTCGGGCGTGGGTGTTTCGATCGCGGGTTGCCCGGGCATCGCCAGTTGCATTTTGGTTTTGATCACCAGCAGGGCCCGCTGCCGATCGCCCGTTTGCAGCCGCAGCCGCAGGAGCTGCCGATCGCCTGTGCCGGGACTGAGCAGGGTAATTTGGGGCGGCAAAATGCGGGGGCTGCTGCTGGTCGGGGCTTCGGCCTGGGGCGACCCCGCGTTGGCCCGATCGCTGACCGGCGGCGCGGCCAGGGCGGGCGCACTGATCGGTGCGATCGCCAGCAAAATTCCCAGAACCCGTCTCCGCCAGCGCGATCGAGCCATTGATTTACTCCCCATTGTGGGTTTTCAGATCTTGATTACTCGGCTAATCTCAGGAGGAATCTCGCGATCAACCGCTTGTCCCAAAACGGTTCCACCATAGCAAGTCGATCGAGCCATTGCCCTAGGGAGACTCTTCCGGCGCGACCTTCGGGGCCACGGGCGACCCTTTCAGACCGATCGCCCGAAGTCGATCGGCCAACACCTCCCGCTGATTGACCAAATAAATACTGACCAGGGTGAGCAACACACTGGCCGCCTGCACCGAGCTGAGCACTTCGCCCAAGAACCAGTGCCCAAAGAGCAGCGCAAAGACCGGCGTGAGAAAGGTCAGGGCGCTCAGGCTGGTGAGGTTGCCCTTGGACGCAAAAAAGAAAAACACCCCGTAGGACACGGCGCTCCCGAAGATCGTGGAATAGGCGATCGATCCCCAATCGGCCGTTGTCAGCGCTTGCCATTGGTGGGTTTCCAGGGTTGCCGACAGCCCAAACAGCGGCATTCCACCCAAAATCATGTGCCAGCCCGTGGCCACCACTGGATCGACATAGCGACTGACCCGCCGCACCATCACCGTGCCGATCGCCATGGACAACGCCGCCAGCAACATCCACCAAAAGCCGCTGCCCCACAGGTTGGACAGCAGGGAGTCGATCGCCGCCGGCTCTAGCCACGACGCGATCGGCCCCCCATGGCCCAAGCCCGCCCAAAACGCCCCACTCCCGAGCTGCAAAATCCACTCATCCGGCAGCCCCACGCCCGCAATCCCCACCACCCCCAGCAACAGCCCCAACCAGCCCAGCGGGCCGATTTTTTCCTGGTAGAGCCAACGGGCCATCAGGGCCACCGCCAGCGGTTGCGAGTCGATCGTCACCGAGCCGAGGCCCGCCCCCGTGCGCGCCAGCCCCTGGGCCAGAAACCCCTGAAACATCGCCCCATCCACCAGCCCAAAGGCCGCCACCCAGGCCCAGGCCGTCCAGCTCAGGGCCTTGAGCCGTCCTGCCAGGGCCGCCACGACCAAAATCAACAACCCGGCGGGCACCAACCGCAGCCCCGCCAAGAAGAACGGCGTGGTGTGCTCCAACGTGCCTTTCATGGCGACCATTGCGGTTCCCCAAAAAAAGAAGGGAGACACCAGCAACAGCCACCCCCACCAGGATCGCAACGAGGATTGGGGATGCACGGGTTCGGCAGTCATGGGGGGAATCAATACTTTTAAGAAATATTAACTAAACCCTAGAATTGTATCCACTCCTTTGGTCCTCATACCGCAACTCCCATGTGGCCGTTCAAGCCCAATACTCGCAAACAACTCGCCCGCATTGAAATCTCCGGGGCGATCGCCGGGGGCACTCGTCAGCGGGTGCTGAAGGCCCTGAAGACGGTGAAAGAGCGCAAATATCCCGGTTTGCTGCTGCGAATCGACAGTCCCGGCGGCACGGTCGGGGATTCGCAAGAAATCCACAGTGCCCTCAAGGAATTGGGCGAAACCACGAAAATTGTCGCCAGTTTTGGCAATATTTCCGCCTCCGGTGGGGTCTACATCGGCATGGGCGCGCATCAGATCGTCGCCAATCCCGGGACGATTACGGGCAGCATCGGTGTGATTATTCGCGGCAACAACATTGAGTCGTTGCTGGAAAAGGTGGGCGTGGCGTTTAAGGTGATCAAATCCGGGCCCTATAAGGACATCCTGGCGTTCGATCGGCCCATGAGCGATGAGGAACGGCAGATTCTGCAATCGCTGATCGACAACAGCTACCACCAATTTGTGCAAACGGTGGCGGAGGCGCGCAATCTGTCGCCGGACACCGTGCGGACGTTCGCCGACGGGCGCATTTTTACGGGGGAACAGGCGAAGGAACTGGGCCTGGTCGATCGCCTGGGCACGGAGGAGGACGCGCGCCGCTGGTTGGCGGATTTGACGAACCTCGACCCCGAGAAGGTGGTGGTGGAAACGATCGAGGAGCGCAAATCCCCGATCGCCCGGCTGCTGAACCCGGATTCGCGCTTGGCATCGGCGGCGATCGGCCCCTGGTCGGGGCCACAGGTCGATCGGGCCCTGAGCACGTTGGATTTTGAGATCGCCACGAACGGCGTTCCCCTCTGGCTGTACCGCCCCTAGACGCGCGACATCATGGGCGCACAACCGTGCATCCTCCATTCCAAACCGCAATCCGGGTAGGGGCGCACCGCCGTGCGCCCTCCGGTTACAACGCAATTACGCCCCAATTACGCCCTAATTAATTACCGAAAAAATCGGGTTAGGCGATCGCGGCGGTTTGCAGATCCGAAACGGTTTGGCGGGCCCAGCGATCGGCTTCCAAAATATCCTCCAGCGTCGGTTCCAAGCGATTATCGGCCCGGTGGCGATCGCAGGCTTTTTCAATCAATTTAGGAATATCCAAGAAGTGGATTTTTTCTTCTAGAAAGAGCGCCACAGCTTGCTCATTGGCGGCATTCAGAACCGCCGGCATCGACCCACCAGCCCGACCGGCCGCATAGGCCAAATCCATGCAGGGATACTTGGCGCGATCGGGAGCGCGGAAGGTCAAATCGCCCGCCTTCACCAGATCCAGGGTTTCCCAATTGGTATAAATCCGCTCGGGATAGGACAGGGCATAGAGCAAAGGCAGACGCATATCGGGCCAGCCCAATTGGGCCAGAACCGACGTATCTTGCAGCTCAATTAATGAGTGAATGATGCTTTGGGGATGGATCACAATATCGATCCCGTCGTAGTCCATCCCAAACAGGAAATGGGCTTCGATTACTTCCAATCCCTTGTTCATCAAGGTGGCAGAATCCACAGTGATCTTGCGTCCCATCGACCAGTTGGGATGCTTGAGGGCATCGGCCACCGTTACCTGCGCGAGTTTTTCCACGGGCCAATCGCGGAATGCGCCCCCGGAAGCGGTTAATAAAATGCGGCGCAACCCATCGGCCGGCACACCCTGTAAGCATTGAAAAATTGCCGAATGTTCCGAGTCGGCGGGTAACAGTTTGACCCCGTGTTTTTGGATGAGGGGCAACACCACGGGGCCGCCCGCAATTAAGGTTTCTTTGTTGGCGAGGGCGATGTCTTTGCCCGCTTCGATCGCCGCGATCGTCGGCAGCAGACCGGCACAGCCCACGATCCCCGTCACCACCACGTCCGAGTCACCGTAACGCGCCACTTCGACGATGCCCGCTTCGCCCGTCACCAGTTGTGGCTGCGGGGTGAGGTCGGCGATCGCCCCGCGCAATTCCTCCAGTTTGCTGGCATCGCGCAACGCGACGATTTCCGGGCGAAACTGGCGCACCTGTTCCGCCAGCAGCGTGACGTTGCTGCCCGCCGCCAGGCCCACGACCCGAAATCGATCGGGATATTGCGACACAATATCCAGGGTTTGCGTACCAATGGAGCCGGTGGAACCGAGGAGGGTGATTGCTTTCACGGTTTTTAAACTCGTTTAATGTGGGCGACGATCCCCCCCATATTAGGATGACCAGGGCCGGGGGCGATCGTTCGGTTGCGGCGGTGGAGACGGGCGATCGTCCTGGGTTCTTGCCGGAATTTGTGGGGTGAATTTGCGGAGTAAATTGGCGGGGGATAATGCGATCGCACGGGGCGAGGCGATTTGGATCTAGTTGGCTCTACCCGATCGACCTGATTCACGCGCCCCTCGTTGCGCAAGACCCCGCTCAACCCATATCGTGATGGCGGCCAGTCGCATTCCAAATCCCGTCCCTAATCCCCGATCGCCATGCTAAGTCGTCCCAATTCGTCGCCACCGCCGCCGCCCCGCGGCCCGCGCCCCTCCCTCCAGCGGATTGCCGCCACCTTGCAATTGGGCGGCTGGATCGGATTCTGGGTGCAATTAGCCCTAGGATTAGCCGCTATTTTGCTATTACTAATTGCAATTCCTGGACTGGCTGGCCAAGGGGCCGCCCAGGGGGTCAGTATTGGAATTTTTTGGGCCATTTGTGGGGTAATTGTTGCGGCATTTAACACCATTTTGTCCTTTCGCTATACCCGTATTTCTAAGGGACTAATTCATAAGGGCAGCGAGCCACAACCCCGTAAAATCGAAACGGTTCAGCTCCTCAGAACAGGCGTATATGCGGGTATGATCGGGGTGATTTTGACGCTGATTGGCTCGGGGGTTTCGGTCTACGTGCTTGTGGCAAAAGCCGTCTCCCAGCCTCCAGGGATGGCGATTACAGATCCCACCAAAATTGTGCGAGCATTAGATGTATTTGTGGTGGTGGCTAATATTGCTGGCATTGCGGCCAATTTTGTGGGAATGGTGGTTTCCCTGTGGTTGTATGATCGCATTGATCGACCTTCCAACTAAATCGAGCTAAATCGAATATTGGCTTTTTCCTGAGTAGTGGTTTCCCTAGGTATTTGTTTTCATCAAAAGGCTGAGTGACGATCTGATTTAGATCGGATTCAGATCCAAGTCAAGACTCAAGAAAATGCTGCTCAAAGCATTTTGATCAATTCCGAGAAATCCTGAAAACAACTAACTATTGAATGTTGGAAAATTATCATGGGCGAGATTAATTTAGATTGGGTGTTGGGTGGGTTTGCAGCTCTGATTGTGATTGCGGGGATGTGGATGCTGGCCAGCGGAGTGACGGCGATGAATGATGATCAGAAAAAGCCTTAGAGACTATTGGTGATCGCGGGTGATCGATTGACTGTCAGCAATCGATCGCGCATTTTCTGGATTGAATAGATTGATCGGTTTTAAACTCATTTAAACTGATTTTTGGATTAACAAAGAGGGTAGTGACGATGGAATCAACCGCAGGGTTTCGGATCGAAAAGGACTCGATGGGCGAGCGCCAAATTTCCGATACGGTGTATTACGGAATTCAGACCCTACGGGCGATCGAGAACTTCCCCATCAGTGGACTGAAGCCGCTGGCAACCTATGTGGACGCTTGCTTGTTGATTAAAAAAGCAACGGCGATCGCGAATGCCGAACTCGGGTGTATTTCCGAAGAATTGGGAAAGGCAATCGTCCAGGCCGCCGATGAAATTTTGGGTGGTCAGCTTCGCGATCAATTTGTGGTAGATGTGTACCAAGCGGGGGCCGGCACATCACACCATATGAATGTGAATGAGGTGTTGTCGAATCGTGCGTTGGAATTGCTGGGCGATCGCAAGGGAAACTACAGCCGTGTTAGCCCCAATGATCATGTGAATTACGGTCAATCGACCAATGATGTGATTCCCACGGCGATTCGGATTGGTGGGTTATTAGCGCTCGATCGCACCCTATTTCCGGCCCTGAAAAAGGCGATCGCGGCGATGGAAGCGAAAGCCAAAGCTTTCCAAGATATTGTTAAATCTGGCCGCACCCATTTACAAGATGCCGTGCCGGTACGGTTGGGGGAAAATTTCCGCGCCTGGGCTTATATCTTGCGGGATCACGAGCGACGAATTGCAACGGCGGCTGAAGATTTGCGTGTGCTTGGATTGGGTGGCAGCGCGGCCGGAACGGGCATGAATACCCATCCGAACTATCGTTTTCGGGTCGCAGAATTGCTATCTGAACTGATTGGGCAACCCTTGCAGTCTGCGCCCCATTTGATGGCGGCAATGCAGAGCATGGCTCCCTTTGTGAATGTGTCGGGTTCGGTTCGGAATTTGGCGCAGGATTTAGCCAAAATCTCCCACGATTTACGCCTGATGGATTCGGGGCCAAAAACTGGTTTTAAGGAAATTCAGTTGCCGCCCGTGCAGCCGGGATCGTCAATTATGCCGGGCAAATACAACCCGGTGATGGCGGAAATGACCTCGATGGTTTGTTTCCAGGTGATGGGCTATGACCAGGCGATCGCCCTGGCGGCCCAGGCGGGGCAATTGGAGCTGAATGTGATGATGCCGCTGATTGCTTACAACCTGATTCAAAGCATCGAAATTCTGGGTAAGACGATCGAGGCCTTGAGCGATCGGTGCTTGGTAGGCATTGAAGCTAACCGCGATCGGTGCTTGCACTATGCCGAGGGGAGCTTGGCCTTGGTGACGGCGCTGAATACGCACATTGGCTATTTGAATGCCGCCGCGATCGCCAAAGAATCGCTGGAAACCGGTAAATCCCTGCGGCAATTAGTGTTAGAAAAAGGCTTGATGGATGAAGCCTTGTTGTCGGAGGTTTTGGATCTCGATCGCATGAGTCAAATGCCCCCGGCTCAGGTTTAGAACATATCCTAAACGTTTTGGGGATCCTGACTCTGCAACGAAAGTTGCTGAAGCAAGGGGCTTCAGCCCCTTGTCTTTGTCAGTCAATATTTTTCGAGATTGATATTGCCCTATGCCGTCAATAAATTTTCAGCATCCATCGGATATCACCATTTATTTTCCCTGTCGCCAGTTCACCAAGCCGACGGGGGGTGTCCAGATGATTTACCGCCAGGTGGATGTGCTGAATCAAGCGGGATTTTCGGCCGCTGTGCTGCACAAAAATGCAGATTTTCGCTGCCAATGGTTTGAGAATCAAACCCGGATTGTGGGCGGAACCCTTGACGTGGATCCTGAAAAAACGATTGTTGTGATCCCAGAAGTGTATGAGCAGTATGAATATGCAAGGGTTCCGAAGAATGTGCCCTTTTTGATTTTTAATCAGAATGTTTATTACACATTTGATAAATTTTCGGTGAATTTTGAAGAAGAATATTTCCCCTATTCAGATCCGAACTTGTTGGGTGTGATGGTTGTTTCAGAAGATAGCGATCGCTATATTCAAACGGCATTTCCTCAGCTCCAGACCTATCGAGTACGCTGTAGTATTAATCCTGATTTGTTCTATTTTCCTGAAAAGAAAGGCAATCAAATTTGTGTGTTGGCGCGCAAGAATCTAAGCGATCTCCAGCAGGTTTGTCAGATTTTGCGCCACCGCGATCGCCTCCAGGGATTTCGACTGGTGCGAGTGCTGGATTTGCCCCACGCCGAACTCGCAAAAATCATGCGGGAATCAGCGATCTTTATGAGCTTTGGTGACCCCGAAGGCTTTGGATTACCTGCGGCTGAAGCGATGGCCGCCGGATGTTTGACCGTTGGCTATCACGGTCGCGGTGGGCGGGAGTTTTTTAAACCGGAATTTTCCTATCCGATCGAGCGGGGCGATATTTTGGGATTTGTCCATGGGGTGGAACGGGCGATCGAGGACTGGACCGATCGCCCCGATGCGACGATCGCGAAGGTGAAAACCGCATCGGCCTATATCCGAAATACCTACTCACCGGAAAAACAAGCCCAAGATATTATTCAAACCTGGTCAGATATTTTTGCTAGACTCTCAGGAAGTCAGGCTGCGATGGCTAACCCCAATTCAGCCCCTGTGCCAACCCAACCCGTTATTTTCTAAGGATTGAAAATCCAACAATTAAAAATCTCGATACGAAGAATTTGAAACGTTATTACCTATCAGCTTTGATGAATTTCAAAGCATCAATGCTTAATCAGCCAACTTCCAAAAAAGTTACTATACTGTGATGGGTTGCGTAATCGCCTCAGGAGAAATATCGATGATTCCCGTTAGCTTGCTCAGCGCCACCAGCTATGATTTGGATTTATTGCGCGAAAAAGTCGTAGCCTTGCTAGAGCCGTTGGGTGGCATCGAATCCTTCGTTAAACCGGGCGATCGGGTGTTGCTCAAGCCGAATTTACTAACGGGATCACGCCCCACAAAAGAATGCACCACGCGACCCGAATTAGTGCAAGTTGTTGCGGAGTTGGTGTTAGCGGCGGGTGGCAAGCCGTTCCTCGGTGACAGCCCGGCGTTTGGCAGTGCAGCGGGTGTGGCGAAGGCGAATGGCCTCGCGCCGATCGCCCAGGCTTTGAATATCCCGATCGTGGAATTTCGCGGCCACCGTTACGACAGCCTCAGCGGTGAATTTGGTCATCTGCGCCTCAGCAAAGAAGCGATGGATGCGGACGTGGTGATTAATTTGCCCAAGGTGAAATCCCACTGTCAATTAACTATTACGCTTGGGGTCAAAAACCTGTTTGGCTGTGTGCCAGGGAAGCTAAAAGCCTGGTGGCACATGGATGCGGGCAAGGACGTGGCGCGGTTTGGGCGGATGTTGGTGGAAACGGCGCGGACGATCGACCCGACCCTGACGATTGTGGATGGGATCATCGGTCACGAGGGCAATGGCCCCAGCAACGGCGAACCGCGGCTATTGGGGGTTTTGGGCGCATCGGCGAACGTTTTCGCGCTCGATCGGGCGCTGCTGGAAATCCTACAAGTGGATCCTGCGACGGTTCCCACGGCGGCGGCGGCGGATGCGTTGGGGGTCTGTCCCGATCGCGCCGAGGTGGTCTATCCGCTAGCGAAACCGGCGGAATTGGCGATCGATGGTTGGCAATTGTCGAGCTTCCTGATGCCGATCGATTTCGGTTTGCCTCGCGTGGTGCGATCGACCTTTAAACATCTCTATATCAAACTGTTCAAGGAGCGGTTTGCCAAGAGTGAAGTTGCATCTCGATCCTAAGCATCCATCCATGCTTCTAGACTTTTCTAAAGGATTGTTTTGAACGTGCTTTGAGAACGCTTTGAAGCAATCCTTTAAACAGGATTCTGTTTTTCAAAAGTTGCAATCCTTCATTGAATTTACTGATTCTATGGACTAGATAAATCGGGACTAATACAGTTTTTTGATTGGGTAATTACGGGTGGGCGCACAGCGGTGCGCCCCTACCAGAGATGGATTGATCGCCATTCTAAGGTCATCTCATTTTGGACTTTACCTCATGAACACTAAAAACTGCTGTTCATACCCAGTAGAGTAATTAATTATCGATCTTTTCTCGATTGATTTCAGCTAGTTTCTTGACTGCCTGCTTGATTAACTGAATCGTTTTCTCCAAGTTGCTGCCGCATGTCTCCTTTTGCCGACGAAACCTTGCTGTTTGAACCTGCCGAGCCGCTACCCAATGCGCTGCCGACGGTGTTTGCCTTTCCTAACACCTATTCCGTCGGAATTACGAGCCTGGGCTATCAAGTGGTGTGGGCGATGTTGGCGGCGCGGCCGGAGTTGGCAGTGGCGCGACTGTTTACGGATGCGTGCGAGTCGCTGCCCCGATCGCCCGCGTTGGTCGGCTTTTCCATGTCCTGGGAGCTGGATTATGTGAATGTGATGGCGCTGCTGGAGGAGCTGGCGATTCCGCTGCACGCAGTCGATCGCACCGACAGCGACCCGATCGTGTTTGGCGGCGGCCCGGTGCTGACCGCGAACCCGGAACCCTTTGCGGCGTACTTTGATGTGTTACTGCTGGGCGATGGGGAAATTGTGATTGATGCGCTGGTGAATGGGTTGCTGGAGTCGCGCGATCGCCCCCGGGCCGAGCGGCTGGAAACCCTCGCCCAAGTGCCCGGCCTCTACGTGCCGCAGCTTTACGCGGTGGAGTACAGCGACCCGACGGGGCCGATCGCCGCCATCCGCCCTTTAAGTGAGCGAATCCCCGCCGTTGTCAGCAAGCAAACCTATCGCGGTAACACCCTTTCGGCTTCCACGGTGGTTACGCCACGCGCCGCCTGGGAAAACATTTTCATGGTCGAAACCGTGCGAAGTTGCCCGGAACTCTGCCGGTTCTGCCTCGCGAGTTATCTGACGCTGCCCTTTCGCACCGCCAATTTAGACGATTCACTCATCCCGGCGATCGATCGGGGATTGCAGGCTACCAACCGCCTCGGATTGCTGGGCGCATCGGTGACACAACACCCGGAATTCGATCGATTGCTCGACCATTTGTCGCAATCCGCCTACGAAAATGTGCGGCTCAGTGTGGCTTCCGTGCGAACCAATACGGTGACGGAAAAATTCGCGCGCGTGCTCGCGAGTCGGGACTGCAAATCGATCACCGTTGCTGTCGAAAGTGGCTCGGAAACGGTACGACAAATTATTAATAAAAAACTGGAAACAGACGATATTGAACGAGCCGCCGTGAATGCGAAAGCCGGGGGACTTAGTGCCTTGAAACTGTACGGCATGGCGGGAATTCCCGGCGAAACGATCGAGGATATTGAAGCGACGGCTGCGATGATGTTGCGCCTCAAAAAAGCCGCACCGGGTCTGAAATTGACCCTCGGTTGCAGCACCTTTGTGCCGAAATCCCACACGCCCTTTCAGTGGTTTGGCATTAATCCCGACGCAGAAAAGCGCCTGAAATTATTGCAAAAACGCCTGCAATCGAACGGTCTGGATTTTCGTCCTGAAAGTTACAATTGGTCGATTATTCAAACCCTGATCTCGCGGGGCGATCGCCGCTTGACCCCCTTGCTAGAACTCGTGCGGGCCTATGGCGCGGGTGACACGGACAATCCCGATCGGGTGTCCCTGGGGAGCTATCGTCGCGCCTTCAAAGAACTGCGCGATCGAGTGCCACCCCTCGACTATTACGTTTTCCGCAATTGGGATTTGGATGAAGTCTTACCCTGGCAGCATTTACAGGGGCCGCTCCCCGTGGCCACGCTCAAGAAACACCATGCGGAAGCCGTTGCCTTGATGCCTTAGGTTGCTGTTGAGAGTTCATCTTTTCGGAGATCTTTCAACAATATTGCCTATTCCCAAAAAGTAAGTGAACGTTCCTAGATCTAGGGGCTGAAGTTCCTTATTTTCGTCGGTCTCCTGCCCCTAGAAATGCCAGGAATTTGATCCCTATTCAGTCAGTTAACGCCAGTTTGGGTTAAGTCGGTTTGGTCGTCCATTTCACAACAGACTAGTTACGACAGACTAGTTACGACAGACTAGTTACGACAGACTAGGGCTTTTAGACAACAATAGAATCAGGATTTTGACTGATTCCAATCTTCGATTTACCCCCACGATTTGGCAATGATGGAATTAGGATTTTAGATGATCCCGAACTACCGTTCAGCGCGGAAAATTGTGGTGATCATTGACTCTCAGGAATTGGATCGATCGCGCAGTCGTCGTAATTCGTCCTGCAAGCGTTCCACTTCCTGGCGCATGGCATCCAAATTCGGATTATTCGACTCATTTCCATCCGGTTCAATTTCGGCATCCAAAATATCGATGCGGCGCGGTTCGTTGTCCTGGCTCGCCTCGTTGCCGATCGGATTCCCTTGGGCCTGTTGCAGCAGGGATTCGACGGCGCGGCGGGCTTCTTCCGTAGACATTTCGCCCCGGGCCACCATGTCGTCCGCCAGTTGTTGCAGCTTAGTGGGCAAATCGGTGAAGGTTTCGCTGGCTTTTTCGCCCGCATAGCTGGCCAGGCCAACGCCTAAATAAAGTGCTTTTTGCACCAGGTTGCCGAAGTCTGGCATATTGCTTGCTCCTAGGGGGTTGGGATTGGGTTAACCGGATTGGGTAACGCAGGAAAATAGGGGATTTAATCGCGCACACTCTCAGCCTAGCGCGGCGATCGCGGGATCGCCGGGACTAGGGAGGATCGCAGAATTTGCAGAAAGGCTGCAATTAGCGATTAGCATTTGCTGGTTGGGCGATCGCGTCCACCGAATGGCTCGCCTTGCCGCGATCGCCTGTTGATCTGGTCGGGATCTGGCAAGGATCGTGTATGAATTGTGCGGGCTTGGGTGTTGGAGCGAGCTTGTTGGCTCGTTTGCCCTGCAAATCAACGGGTTTATCGTTGTTTTTCGTCTACATTCCGTCTACATTTCGTCTGCTTTATTTCAGCTATTTTTCGTCAACTTTACGCCAGTTTCATCCCAGGAGGTTCCCGTGGTTGCCGTTGCTATTCTTGCCGCCGGTAAAGGCACGCGCATGAAGTCCGATTTGCCAAAAGTGCTGCATGATTTGGGTGGCAAAAGCGCGATCGCCCGTGTGCTCGACAGTGTGGCTGGGCTGCCGGTCGATCGATACCTGGCAATTGTGGGGCATCGGGGCGATTTGGTGCGATCGCATCTTGCTGAGTGGCCGCAAATGGAATTTGTGGAGCAAACCGAGCAACGGGGTACGGGCCATGCCGTTCAGCAATTATTACCGGCGTTGGCGGGCTACGACGGTGATGTTTTGGTGCTGAATGGTGATGTGCCATTGTTGCGCCCCGAGACCTTGGCCGCTCTGCTCAAAACCCACCAAGAGCACCAAAATGCCGCCACAATCTTAACGGCTCAGTTAGACGATCCAACGGGCTATGGGCGCGTTTTTTGTGACGAAAATTTGATTGTTCAAACTATTATTGAACATCGAGATTGCACCGCAGATCAGCGTCAAAATCATCGAATTAATGCGGGCATTTATTGTTTTCGGTGGTCGGCTTTGGCGGACTTTTTACCGCATTTGAAAAATGACAATAGCCAAGGTGAGTATTATCTAACGGATGCGATCGGGGCGTTGGCTCCGGTGATGGCGATCGATGTGGCGGATCCTGAGGAAATTTGGGGATTTAACGATCGGGTGCAACTGGCCGCCGCCTATGAAGTCTTGCAGCGTCGCACGAAGGAACGCTGGATGCGGGCAGGCATTACGCTGATTAATCCCAGCAGCATCACGATCGATGACACGGTGACGATCGGCCCCGATGCGATCATCGAACCCCAAACCCACCTGCGCGGCCACAGCGCGATCGGGGCGGGCGCTCGAATTGGCCCCGGTTCCCTGATCGAAAACGCGACGATCGGCGACGGCTCCAGCGTGCTCTACTCGGTTGTGACCGATAGTGAGATTGGCTCCCACAACCAAGTGGGGCCCTTCGCCCACGTTCGTGGCCACGCCAGCACTGGCCCCGATTGCCGTCTGGGCAATTTTGTGGAACTGAAAAACGCCCAACTCGGCACGAGCACCAAAGCCTCTCACCTGTCCTACCTGGGTGATGCAACCTTGGGCGATCGGGTGAACATCGGCGCGGGCACGATTACCGCCAATTACGACGGCGTGCATAAACACCGCACAACGATCGGCGATCGCAGCAAAACCGGCGCGAACAGTGTCTTGGTCGCCCCGGTTGCGATCGGCAACGACGTGACGATCGCCGCCGGTTCCACCATCACCGACGATGTGGCCGATGATACCCTCGCGATCGCCCGGGCCCGCCAAGTGGTCAAACCGGGCTGGCAACTGTCAAGCACCGCCCAGTCCACCCCAGCCACCCCATCGAATCCGGCGATCGATCTGCCCCAGACCCTGGCCTAGGATGGGTCGTCAAAACGCCTGAAACCCTGATTCCACCGTTGCGAGAGCGCGGAAGCAAGGGGCTTAAGCCCCTTGTCTGGGTTGATCACTGGGGCTTGCGGAGTCTCAATTCTGGTTTTTCAGATATCCTCTCAGCCCCTGGTTTCGATCGCTGGGAACCGAAAAAAGCCTTGAGTTGATAATCGTGCAACCATCCGATGGCTGCAATTGAAAACCGACTGAACACCACTAAAAACCACTGAAAACTAGATAGAAATTACGTCCCATCAAGGGTCAAGGGAAAGCGTGATTCAATTCACAACGATCGGCGATCCCGATCGCAGCCCCCAAGGACAGGTATCACAGATCACAGTCTGTTGCGATCGCCATCAACGTCTACAAAAATCACGACCCCTGCCCGAGATAAATCACCCATCCCGCTTGTGGAACACGGCATAGTAAGTCTTGTAGATTCGACTGCGAATGTCGATCCAGGGGCGACCCATGCAACCTCCCGTTCGACTCTTGCCCTTTGCGCTGTCCGAGCTATTCGCCCAAGTAACCGTCACGGGCCGGCTAACCCTAGCCGATCGTTACGGCCTACTGGCAGCCCTGCTCGATGAATCGATTACCGATGAAGAGCGGGCCTCGATCGATCGGCTGTTGCGATCGGTGCGGCGCGGTCGAGTTGAAATCGTCACTGATTTATCAACCCTGGTCTAGCAGCAACCCTACGCAACGCTGGGGCAATCACCCGATCGCCTCCGAGTCACACAGCCATTCTTGATAGGGGCAAAGGGAAAGCATCGATCGCGCAGGTTGAGGTCAATTACCTCTGCTGAATCGATCATGAACCGTCGGATCCTCAGACATCGTTATTGATGTTTGAAGCCCTTAAACACACATTCAGCACAGCCAGAGCGTCGAACTAAACAATCGGCGCTTTTTATTTGATAGTTCTAGATTTTTAGCTTGGGCCGCGGGTCGATCTCAAGTTCGATCGTCGAGTGCTGAATTCGATTTCAAAAAATTCTGGCCGCAAGGTAGAAATATTCTCGCAGCAAGCAGCTTTAGAGTCTGTTATCCAATTCCCAAAACCCTGATCCTGTCGTTGCGAGATCCTGGGATCAAGGGGCTTAAGCCCCTTGTCTAGCGAGAATTTGGAGCGATGTTGAACCGATCGGCTAACCGAATTGAGGATGAGAACCCTAACTGTTACCTAGGACTTAAAACTAGGATTCACAAGTGGCAAATTCAACTAGCTAAAGTCCCGCAGCATCTTGCGCAGTTCGAGCGCATGGAGTTCCTCTTGGCCAATTTGACCGCGAGCATATTCTTCAAGATAAACGCTGGCTCCTTCCACCACGTCTAATAGCTGTTTGTACAATTCCAGGGCGCGGTTTTCATGATTGAGGCTCTCGGCCAAAATGTCGCGCACGGAATGTTGATAGCTTTCCTCGATCGGGGCGATTTTTTGGCTGGGGTGGCCGTCCAATCCCGTGAGAATTTCACCCGCCTGCTGGGCATGGGTCAGGGATTCGGCGGCCTGTTGCCGAAAAAACTGGACGATCGGGATGCGGTTGGGCCCCGTCACCATCAGCGAGTAGTGGGTGTACCGCACCACGCCCGCTAGCTCAAACTCCAGAATGGTGTTGAGCAGCTCGATCGTGGATTGTTGGTCTAGGTCTTTCATGAAACACGTCCAGAGATATTGAAGATACTGAGTCGCTGACTCTATTAAAACTGATTATCAACAAGCTGGTGGCCTTGGCGGTCGGATTCCTTCCCCGTCGGAGGCCTCGTGAGTGCCTAGCCCAACGCCCAAGGCCCGACCCATCCCGATCGCCACGTCAGCATCACTGGCCCGATCGCAGGTGGTAAACCTGTTCGGCAACCCGCTTGAGGCGGCGGAGTTGGGCTTGCATATCGCCCTGCACCCAGCCGGCCGCCACCCGATCGAACCCCCAGCCGACGATCGGATTGGGGATCGAAAATTCAAACCGATTGACCAAGCGCGTTCCCTCCGCCTCCGGGAAACATTCCCAAGAATCGCGCCCCACAAAAAAGCCCGCAAAGGACCAAACCACCTTGCCGGGCGATCGCTCCGCCACGGTGCAATCGAGGGACGGCTCTAGGACGGGAATTTGCAACACAAAGCGGGTGCGATCGCCCAGATCCGTGCCCCAGCGATCGCCCACCGGGTCGCACCGCAGGGCCGGATTCAGCCATCGATGCATCAGGGCGCGATCGGTCAAACACCATTCCACCGCCGTCGCACTGGCGCGAATGCCGATCGACTGTTCATACACCCGGGGCGCGAGCGATCGGCTCCCCGAGGGGCGGGCTGTGGTTCGAGACGGAAAAAGACGAGATGCCATCTTACAAAAAACCGCGATCTAGGGTGTTGATCTAAACGTCTGGATTCAGCGATGGCCGATCGGAGAACTGCGGCATCGCCTCCTAAATCACGCTTGAATGCGTTGTAATTCGCCTAATTGGCTGAATTAGCCGCCTGTGCGCCGTGACTGCGGGGATCGGTTTGCCCCTGCTCGGAGCTAGCGGTCATCGGCGCGTCAAAGTCCGAGGTTTGCCCCTGACTGATGCGGGCATAGGGCAACCGATCGCCCCCGTCCGCCAACGCCAGCAAATTCGCATCCAAAATCGATCGCGGCTGCTCCCCGATCGCCTGCGCTAGCTCCTGGCCCTGGGCATTCAAAAAGACGAAATGCGGAATCCCATCCACCCGATAGCTCAACACCTCCGGCAGCCACTTGGTGTTGTCCACATTCAGCATGGCAAAGTTCACCCGATCGCCATAGGTCTGTTTCAAAGCGCGCAAATCACTCGCCATCGCCTGACAACTCGTACACCAGTCGGCATAGAACTCAATCACCGTCGGCTTGCCATTCACGATCGCCCGATCCAGCGGAACCGACTGCTTGGCTAGCTGATCCAGCACATTGGCGCTTGGCTCGGCCCGCAACCCCAAAAACATCACCACACCCAACAGGGCCGCCGCGATCGCCACAATGACGTTGCGCAAACGGTTCCCCGCCGATGGGCTAATCACGGGTTGGCTCCTCAGCTCAGGGGTTGGTTCAGAAGAAGAATGACTCATGGCGGAATGGCGGATCGGTTCCGATGCTAGGCTATCGACAGGCCACAATAGGCGATCGCGGCAGAGCCGATCGGTTAACTCAACGGTCTCTTGACCCATGGGCCAAGGACTGAGTAGATAACCCGGCCCTCAAGCTATCAGCTTTCAGTGTAACAAGTTCTTTACACTGCCCGACACTGCCCGAATTTGCCCTGTGTCCAGTTTCTTTTTTGCTGAGATGGTGGACTGTTTTGAAAAAGCGCGTCACGCTGACGTTTCCCAAACACGCCGTGCAAATGCCAATTACCTATCGATTGGCCAAGGAATTTAATGTTGCAGCCAACATTATTCGGGCCCAGGTTGCCCCCGATCGGGTTGGGAAATTGGTCGTGGAGCTAATTGGCGACATCGACCAAATGGATGCCGCCATGGAATGGATGGAGTCGCTCGATATTGATGTGTCATCGGCGAATCGGGAAATTTCCATTAACGAGGTGAGTTGCGTCCATTGCGGTCTTTGTACTGGTGTGTGCCCAACGGGAGCCTTGTCGCTTAATCCCGAAAGTTTCCGGCTAGAATTTGCCCGATCGCGCTGCGTCGTCTGCGAGCAATGCGTTCCCACCTGCCCAGTCCAAGCCATTTCAACCAGTTTTTAGAACTGGATTTGAACGCTGAGTGTTCAATCTAGATTGAGAATCTGGGTTTTCAAAACGGGGGACTAGAGCGTGTCATCAAATGGGATCGATTGGGGTTGCAATGGTTGATTTTCCTAAGCCAATCGTCCTAGACAAGGGGCTTAAGCCCCTTGCCCCTCACGATCAGGCACGATCCGGTAACGTAAGAATCTGGGTTTCAGGGATTGGATGACAGCCCCTAAAATCTGAGATTATTTGAAAGGCTTGGCCGCGAAATCGCTGGTGAATTGTTCGTAGCTTGCACATGGATTGCTTGAATATCGCTTAAAAATCGCTTGAATATGTTGTCCTAAATTTTTGTCCTAAATTATTGTGCGTTTATATCGCAGTCACGCGGGTCTATCGCTTCTCATTTTGGCGCTGGTTTATCTAGCGCTCTGTTGGGTCGCCCTAATGTCGGTGCCTCAACCGCCCTCGCTGCCTCTGATGGCGGCCGTAGCATGGCTGCTCGCGATCGCCCTGGCCGCATTATTTACACTCAAAATCCCATTCCCGGATCTCAGCCGGATGAAATGGCTCCAAACGGCGACCAAATCCTTTGGGGTGGCGATTATGGCCGCATTTGTTGTGGTGATTGTCTTGGCCCGGTTGGATATCACTACGGATGTGCTGTTGGTGTTGGCGGCGGAATTTTTGGCCAAGATGGAGTTGCGGGTCACGGGCCGATCGCGCTGGCAGTCGTTTTGGCAAATGCTAGCCGCCAGCACGGCGGGGATTGGCGTGGCGATCGCGATCGCGCCGTGGCTGTTGATGACGCGGGCCGCGGAGTAAGGTCGATTAACGGCTGCGTCACGATTGAAATTTGTATGTTATGTGTGACATCAAGTGAAGCCAATGGAGTCGGTGGGCTGGGCGCAGGTGACGATCGTGACGGGGCCGGCGCGATCGGGCAAGAGCGAGTGGGCAGAATCCTTGGCACGGAGATCGGGGCGATCAGTCGTTTACATCGCCACATCGCAGCTTGATCCCGCCGATGCGGAATGGGCCGATCGGGTGGCCCAGCACCGCCAGCGTCGCCCGGTGGAGTGGCAAAGTTGGGATGTGCCGATCGAGCTGGGAGCCGCCTTGGCCACCGTGCCCGAGGGGAGTTGCGTTTTGGTGGACTCCTTGGGCACTTGGACGGCGAATTGGCTCGATCGCCCCGCCACCGACTGGCAGCAGGCCTGCGAGGCGCTGCAAACCGTCTGTGCCCAAACCCGCTCGATGCTCATTTTTGTGGCGGAGGAAACGGGCTGGGGCGTTGTACCGGCGTTTCCCTCGGGACGCTTATTTCGCGATCGCCTGGGGCGACTCGTGCGCGACTTGGGCAGCCAGGCCGGTGCTTGTTACTTAGTCACGGCGGGCTTTGCGGTCAACTTGCGGGCGATCGGCACTGCCCTGGTTGATCTATAGACTCCGACCGGTTTCGCCTTTTCGTTGGGATCTTGATGGGTTGACCAATGGGTTGATCAACAGTTGTTAACGTTTCCTTGGCAAGGGGTTAAACGATCGCCAGTAGCCTGACTGGTATTGATTGTTACCGTTTGTGCAACTGACATCGGTTGATGGCATCCTCCAGCCCATCGATCGCCCGCAATGTTGCCCACTCCCTCACCTCACCCGATGCCAAATCCCATGCGATTACCCCTGATCAGTGCTGCGTCCTGCGACCTGCGCCAGTTGCTCGAAGCGCAGTACCGCAATCACAGCTTGGAGTCATTTCGGGTGGGTGACGCAATTCCCCTGCCGGCCGATCGCCTCTGGGTCGTTTGCCGTGGGGCCATTGCGTTGGAAACCATTTTGCTGGATGGATCCGAGGCCATTTTGGGGTTTGCCAGTACGGGCACGGTTTTGGGACGATCGCTCAGTGCGGTGAATCCCTATCATACCAATTTCCTAAAGTCCTGCTACTGAGAAGGCGCTCATCAACCAATCCCATTGCGTCAAGCTCTTGACCGTTTCCGCTGACAACTGCCTCACCCACTTGCTGAGCTGTTTCTGTAAGTCCTCCA
>QLAH01000172.1_pt1 | contig 51347 bp, 50 predicted proteins | sample 4693081 | NCBI WGS metagenome assembly QLAH01 (sample SAMN09425401, study PRJNA476045) | Lake water metagenome, whole genome shotgun sequencing project. | reverse complement strand
AATTATTTCAACCTTCAATAAAGGAATTAGAAATTGAATTTGCTGAACATTTTACTGCCTTGCAGGGAAAATTTTCTTTTTGTGCATCTGAACAAGAACTTGCAATACAATTGATACAGCTAATTGCTGTGCGAAAATGGGAAAAAGTTTTTTGTAAAGAGCCTGTTTTACAACAATTGCTTCTGTCAAATGGTTTTTCAGCAAAATTTACTGAAGACATTGCAAGCTGTGATGCAGCAGTTACGGGATGTGAACTGTTGGTAGCTAGAACTGGTAGCATGATTTTAAGTAGTGCATCACTCAGTGGTAGAACAACGAGTGTATATGCACCTGTTCATATTTGTGTTGCTAAAACCAAACAATTGGTTTATAGCATAGACCAAGCTTTGGAAAATATGGTGTCTACATACGGAGATTCCATTCCATCAATGATGAGTTTAGCAACTGGGCCAAGCAGAACTGCTGATATTGAAAAAACATTAGTGGTTGGTGTGCATGGTCCAAAAGAAGTTTTTTGCTTTTTAACTGATGATTAAGTAATATTATTTCATGGAATTAGCCTGCAGAAATTTATTTGTATACGGATCTCTTCGGAGTGGTTTTAACAACCCAGCTTATGCTTACATAAGTAAGTATTTCACTTTAGTGGGTCATGCTTTTGTAAAAGGCAAATTGTATCAATTACCACAATTTCCAGCTGGTGTTCCCTGCGTTGACAATCACCTGATACGTGGAGAGTTGTACACTATAAAAGTTCCTGCTGAGTGTTCCTGGGCTTTTGCACAGTTAGATGATTATGAAGGAGTACAGGCTGAAGAAGGTGAAGTTCCATTATACAAAAGAGTATTAACAACCGTTCAGATAGAAGGGAAAGAAGAACAAGCCTGGATTTATTGGTACAATGGCTCAGTGGAGAATGGTGTATTCATTGAAGGGGGTGATTTACTTGCTTATTTGACACAAAATGGTCAGCTATGATCAATTATATCAATGCTGAAAACAAAATTTATTTTTTATCCGATTTTCATTTGGGTGCGCCCAATTACGAAGCAAGTTTAATTAGAGAAAAAAAACTAGTCCATTTTCTTGATTCAATCAAGCATAAAGCGGCTGCTATTTTTATTGTAGGAGACATTTTTGATTTTTGGTTTGAATACAAAAAATCTATTCCAAAAGGATATACTAGGCTCTTGGGTAAGTTGGCTGAAATAAGTGATGCTGGAATACCCATAGTAGTTTTTACGGGCAATCATGATATGTGGATGAGTGGTTATTTTGAAGAAGAGTTAAATATTACAGTTTATCATGAACCACAAACATTTGTATGGAATAACAAAAAGATTTTAATAGGGCATGGAGATGGTTTAGGACCGGGCGATCATGGGTACAAATTGCTAAAAAAGGTTTTCACTAATCCAATCTGTAAATGGTTGTTTAGGATTTTACATCCTGATTGGGGTATTGGATTAGCCAATTATTTTAGTAGAAAAAGCAAAGAAAAAACTGGGGTTACAGACGATCATTTTTTAGGAGAAGATCAGGAATGGTTAATTGTTTATTGTAAAGAAGTTTTAAAAAAGGAATACTTTGATTTCTTGATTTTTGGACATCGTCACTATCCAATTGATTTCCCACTTTCTGGTGAAAGCAGGTATATTAATTTGGGTGATTGGATAAAAAATTTCACCTATGCTGAATTTGATGGATCCAATATTCAGCTAAAAAAGTTTGAATCATAATTGAAAATATGAAACAGCTACTTGATAAAGTAATCTTGAATAATACTGTCCAAAGTTATTTAACGGTGATCTTGGTTATTATAGGCGTTTTGCTGATCAAAAGAATTATTTCTAAATACCTAGCCAAATTAATGTTTCGATTGGTAGGAAAAGCTGGAAAGAATGTTGCCAGAGATTCTTTTTTGAATTTAGTAGTCCAGCCACTAGATTATTTTTTACTACTGATGATTGGTATCATTTCACTAGATCAATTGGTTTTCCCATCTGCTTTAAATGTGATGATTTACCGTATCTCGTTAAAAAGTTTCATAGACGCATTAGCAGATGGTATTTTAATTGGTGTTTTTATTTGGTTATGTTTAAGACTAATCGAGTTTATCGCATTGGTGTTAGAGCAGAAAGCAAACATGACTGCAGATATGACCGATAACCAATTGATTCTCTTTTTTAAAGATTTCTTTAAAGCCTTATTAGTAGTGATTGGTTTATTGATGATACTAAAATTTTCATTTAATCAAGACATAAGCAATTTATTAACAGGTTTAAGTATAGTAGGTGCAGCGCTAGCATTGGCAACAAGGGAAAGCTTAGAAAATTTAATAGCTTCCTTCATCATTTTTTTTGACAAACCGTTTAATACGGGCGATTTAGTTAAAGTGAATGGATTTTCAGGAACAATCGAAAAAATAGGATTAAGAAGTACTAGAATTAGGACCCTTGAAAAAACGTATATCTCTGTACCCAATAAGCAAATGGTTGATACTATTGTAGACAATATTTCGCTTAGAACACATCGAAAAGCAGAATTCAAAGTTGAAGCAGGTTTAGATGCTAGTACAGAACAGTTGACTACTTTTATTGCTACAGTCAGGTCAATGCTTATCAATGCTGGCGTAGAAGGAGTAGGTGTTTATTTAGTCGATACCGGAAAGAATGCACATATTATTAGTATAGAATACCTCAGTATTGTAACGCAGCCAATGGATGAGTTTTTACAACAACGTCAGGAGATGATGATCCAAATAATTGGTCTAATGGAAGAATTGAAAATTCAAATGGCAGCAGCTGCTACAGATGTGGTGGTGACCAATAAATCAGTTGGATAACGAAGACTTCAGTTCTAATAAAAATTGTTTGAATTTAGATAAGGTATGAACCAATTGGTTTTCTGTATCAATTTTGTTTTTATTGTTTTTCAGATAACTCTTAGCGCCTTCAATCGAAAACTTTCGCTGTCTTAATAGCAAGTAGATTAATTGTAGATTTTTAATGTCTTCTACTCTAAATAAACGATCTCCTTTTCTGGTTTTTCTTGGTTGTAAAATATCAAATTCATTTTCCCAATAACGCAATAATGAGGTATTCACTTTAAACCAGGATGCAACTTCACTGATGGAATAGTAAAGCTTTTGATTTAAAACAGCTTCATCAGGTATTTCAATTAGGTCTGCAACTGCATCCATTTCTTTGAATGACTTTCTACCTCTTTTCCCAGCAATTTTAATTTTTTCGGGAGACTTATTTTTCTTAGTTATAATGGGTTCAGCAACAATTTGCGCTGAAGCTATTTCAGGTAGCTTTGGACTAGGTTTCTCAGACTTAACTTTAACTACAATTTGACTGCTCGCATAAACTACGGGTTCATTTACAAGAACTTGATCTTCAGCAGGTGCTTCAACGGGTACCTTAGGAACCTGTTTTTTAGGTTTAGGAGCAGGTGTTGTTTCTACCGGCATTCCAAAAAGGTCCAATTGTTGTAGTAGGTTTCCCATGCCCTAAAATTACCACCAAAATCTGCTTAAATTACCCCCTACTGCTTACTAGTGGATAAGATGTAAGTATCTTGCATGCCTATGGCAAATAATAGTATTAACCAAATTATTGTATGCGGAGCAGGGACCATGGGAAGTGGAATTGCTCAGCTTGCTGCAACAGCTGGTTTTAAAGTCATTCAATTTGATTTAAGCAAAGAAATGTTAGAAAAATCAGCTAAATCTATTGAACTAAGCTTACAAAAGTTTTTAGCTAAAGGAAAATTGAATGAAGAAGAATTCAATAAAATCGTCGCAAATATTACCTATACCACTGAACTAGATACCTGTAAGGGAGACTTAGTAATTGAAGCAATTGTTGAGAAAAAAGAGGCAAAAATTGGCCTTTTTAATCAACTCTTTGCCCTGAATGGACCAGATTTGATTGTGGCTACAAATACTTCTTCTATTTCTATTGATGCCATAGCTTCTTCAATTAATTTTCCAGCGCAGTTGGTAGGTTTGCATTTTTTTAATCCCGCACCATTAATGAAACTGGTAGAAATTATTAAAGGAAAATCAACGAATGCGATGATTGTGCAGCGAATGGTTGATTTGGCCTTATTGATGCAAAAAACACCAGTAATTTGTAAAGACTCCCCTGGCTTCATTGTAAACAGAGTAGCAAGACCCTATTATTTAGAAGCAATGTATATGGTTCAAAAAGGTATAATTACTATTGAACAGGCGGATGCCGTCTTAGAAGCAGCAGGATTTAAAATGGGACCATTCAAACTGATGGATTTAATTGGTTTAGATATCAATTACAGTGTTAGCAGCATTGTATGGGAAGACTTAGGTAAGCCAGAGAGATTAAAGCCATCTGAAATCCAAAAAGCTCAAATAGATCAAGGCGCACTAGGTATTAAAACAAAAAAAGGGTTTTATGAATACAATTAGATTATCATAAAGCAATATTGACTTCATTATCCCAATTACCTTTCACTACTAATGGTTTAGAAATTAACTGCACAATTTCTGGTTGCTTCTTTACCTTTCCAAAAATACCAGTATCCCAAATACCATTTTGATTGGTATCATACAATATGCGTAAATCGTAAGAGCCAGCTCTATAAAGTTTACGAGTCAGTTCAGTAGAAGTCAATTTAATTGACTCTACTATTTTATCTGATTGAACCAATTGTAAAACCGGGTTCCTCTTTAAATCAAGATTCACAAACCTGAGTCTAATGCTACCATAATCTGATTCTTTTTTGGTAGCAAATTTGAGTGTATCCGATTTAGCTAAGCTCATTCCACTCGTATCGGTAATTGCATCTTTTGGTATGATAATCCTAAACGGTGTTTGTTCTTTCCATGGATAGCTAAAGGATAAAATTGTTTTACTTGTATCAAGCGTAAGTTTATATCCTTTTACAGGAATGAAATTGGTGTCGGCAAATAAAATTTTAGCGCTGTCCCATATTTTTAAAGGCTTTACAAATTTTAATTCTAAAGACGATAAGAGATCCTGCGTTCCATTTTCAAGGTTAATAGCATATTTAAGCCGGTTATCTGTTTTAGTATTTGGTGTTGCAGCAACTGCGGTGGATGAGCTGGTTGCTTTTCTTTTATAGGCTTCAAATGCGTACAATGTATCTGCTGTATTAGTGCCATTTATTAATATGGGATCTGTTCTAAATGCAAACAATTTAGTACTGTCATCATATTTTTTTGAAAAATCATTTGGCAAAACATAAACAGAATAATAACCTCCAGATAAATTATTAAATTCGAAATTTCCTTTTCCATTTAATTTGGCATAGTACCTTGGTCTGTTCTTGTAGATAGCTGTATCACTGGAGTTATTATGTAAAATAACCACTAGCGTAGAATCAATTGTACCTTTTTCAGCAAGAAAAACTTTTCCCTTGTACGAAAAGTCATCTATGGTATTACCAGTAGAAAAAACGTATCTGAAATTTTTTAAAATATTTCCTTCGTTTACATCTTTTATGGCATTACCAAAATTTAGTGAATAGGTAGTATTTGCTTCAAGGCTATCCTTGAATTTTACGGTAACATTTCTTAGCTTGTTATCTACAATTGGAAGGTTTTTTAATGTTGGAGATACAATCAAATTATTATTGATATCCTGAAGGGAAACAAACTCATCAAAAGTTAATGTGATTAGTTTTGGCGATACATTTATTGCCGAGTCTTTGGGTAAAGCACTAATCAAATTGGGTGGTAAACTATCTTTTGCTCCGCCACTTGGAGGAATAATATTTGCGCAAGAGGAAAGCAAAAGTATATGCAGCATCAAGCATAATACAATTAAACTGGTCAATTTTTTATTTATAAACTTAGTCTTCATGCTCATCAATTAAAATACTTCAAAATTATTCTCTTCATCCTCTGGTAAAATATCTGCTAGTGAAATATCTAGCTCATTATGTTTTACAAATTTGCACCAATGGCAGTCTTCTTTACCACATCCAGTATAAAAATCGTGGTCTTGAATTTTTTGCCAAACCGTGCTGATTTGATTTTTTACAGTATCAATATCAGCATCTGAAATGACAATTTTTTCTTTTCTGTATTTTTTCTTGTTGTCTGGTTCTACAAAATCAAATTCACTACTAATTACTTGCCATGATTTTTGATCATAGTTGTCTACTAGAATTTTGTAAAAAACAGCTTGTCTCCAATAATCTCCTCCCTCTGGTTGCTTATCATTGGGGCCCAATAATTTATCTTTTGCCTTTTCTACATCTCCAGTTTTGTAATCTACAACATTTACTAGTTTGCCATTAAATTCAAGTTTATCAAGTTTACCTTTTAAAGGAACTCCATTTACTATTACATTTTTAATGGTTCTTTCTATTACAACAACTTTATTCCATTCATTAATGTAGGCATTATAATAATTACTTAATACTTCGCCTCCATATTCCATTCTTCTTTTGAATTGCTCTTTGGTAAAGCTTTTTTTATTCTTTAGCATATATTCTTCAAAAAAAGCAAATAACTTCTCTTTGCTAGGAAACTGATTGCTATCCTGCATTTGTTGAAAAAACTGCTGAAGCGCTGAGTGTATAGCCGACCCAAACTCAGTTGATTCAGATTTTCCAGATGGTACACGAACTAAGTTATTGAAATAAAATTGCAAAGGGCATTTGAGGTAGTTATTGAGTGCAGTAACATTCATTACAAATTTCTCAAGTACCCTTTCTATAAACTCAGCTTCAATCTTCTCGATTATAGGGGTGATGCTTTCTTGATATTGAAGTAATATAAATTCACTAATACTCTCTTTGCTCAAAACTTCTCTGCTTGTATTAATTTGGTAAGCATCTTGAATTTCGGCAATAAACATAGAAGGTTCTAGTGGTTTTCCATCTACTTTAAAATCACTGTAGGATAGGTATAAATATTTTTCGGCTCTTGTTAATGCAACATAAAAAAGTCTTCTAAGTTCTTCTTCATCACTAAACACTGGTTGTGAAGCAAACATCGTGTCTGGCATGGAATAACCACCACCTGGTTTTCTTTTCTTTTCCCAATAAGAAGCATTGCATCCTGCAAAGAATACGTACTCAAATTCTAATCCCTTTGAACCATGCGTAGTGAGTAAGTTAACTCCTTTATCGCTGCCACTTACTTGCACCAACGGTAACCGGATATTTTCTTTGATCATTAAATCTATCAATACAATTAATCTAGATAGGTTAAGTGACGGATTTCGATTGCTTTCCTCTTTTATATAATTAAACAAACCGGTTAATTCTTGCAATAACCAATGTTTTTCTGGATGTTGCATGATAAAATTTACAATACCCGTTTCGCGAATTATATTGTCAAAAAGGTTTATCAGCGTAATATTTGGAACGTCATTAATTAATTGCTCTAAACTATTCATGGCTTTTTTAAGACCAGGAATAGGCTTGCTGAATAAATCTTTTATTGGTTGATTAGCTATTTCTAAAGCATATTTTCTTAGGTTGGTCTTATCATTTCCAAAACGTTTATCTGCAACTGTTGCAGAAAGTTTAGCAATTTCAATAGGAGGAATGCCAAACCAATTAAAATGTAAAATTTCAAACAACATTTCATCGCCACTAAAAGGAGTTTCTAATTCAGCAGCAAGATATCTTAGTATTAGAATGATTTTCCTAGAAAATGGAAGGTCTAGAATATTTAAATTTCTTTTGGTATAAACGGGTATTTGTTTAAGCTTGAAATAGCTACTAAGCGTTTCGCCATATTTATTTTCTTTATAAATAACTGCAATGCTACCTGCTTCAACTCCGTCATTCAAAAGCTTTTCAATTGCCAGAGTTATTCCAATCATTTCTTGCTGTTCAGATTCGTATGCTGAAATAATTGGCGGATTATGTAGACTATTTATTTTAGTATTTGAAGCAATTAACTCTTTGCTCAATCCTGGAATTTTTTTAACTAAACGCTCATTATTTCGATCAATTAAACTTTTGGCAACATCTAAAATAGGTTGTGTTGAGCGATAGTTTTGGGTTAGAACAACGGTCTGTATTTCTTTGCTGTATGCGTCTGCAAATTTTTCCATGTTCTCAATATTGGCCCCTTGAAAACGATAGATACTTTGATCATCATCGCCAACCACAAAAATATTAGGGTGGTTCCAATAGCTAATCAAAAGTTCTACTAAGTGATTTTGTGTACCACTTGTATCTTGGTATTCATCCACCAAAATGTATTGAAATTGTTCTTGATATTTAGAAAGGAGTAAATTATTTTCCTTAAAAGCATCTAATACCCAAATAATCATATCGTCAAAATCGTAACGATTTCGCTTTCTCATTAACTCTTTAAATCGATTGAATTCATTAACGGCAGCTTTCAATTTTTCCATCCGTTCTGTAACTAAATCAATTTGCGTTTGCTTTAAATCTCCTTTTTTAAATTGTTTATATGCTCTTTGATAAATGAATTCGTCTCTGGTAGGAATCTCATTTAAGTAAGTGTCTATTGCATTATTAATGTATTCGGGTGTCCAGCCCTCTTTTTTCATATTGCTGAACAGGTTCTTTAGGTTGTTAATTTCAAAATAAACATCTCCTCTATACTTTTTTAATGGATGGTTTTTGGGAAAATCATCTATAAGCTGTTTAAATATTTCTATACTTTCTAATTCTGAAACTGGTTCTAATATTGTTTTTTCAAATAGGGAAAGGTTGTCTTGGATTACATCATTACAAAAAGAGTGAAATGTATGTATATTAACTTTATATGCATCTGGTCCAATAAATCGTAAAAGCCTTTTTCGCATTGCAACAGCACCTGCGTCTGTATAGGTAAGGCATAAAATATTTTCAGGATTCGAGTCGGTCTCTAATAAAATCTTTCCAATTCTAGCACTCAAAATTTGTGTTTTACCAGTACCAGGTCCAGCAATGACCATTACAGGGCCTTCAATTGCATCTACTGCAACCCTTTGAGCTTGGTTTAAAGAATCATACACTCCCTCAAAATAGGCAAACTGTTCTTCCTTATTTGTCATTGCATAAAGATACCATGAACCTTATTACTGTAATGCTGTTATTATGATATTATGTCGAAGGTATACAGTATTAAAACCGTTCAGAAAATGCCCATTAGCCTAGAGCAGGCCTGGGATTTTTTTAGTAAACCCGATAATTTGAAAGAAATTACCCCTTCAAATTTAGGATTTAACATTATCAGTAAACACCATGGACCTGCCATGTACAGTGGCCAAATTATTGAGTATACTGTTAAGCCAATTTTAGGGATACCCCTTTATTGGATGACCGAAATAACGCATGTAATTGATAAGCAATATTTTGTTGACGAACAGCGATTTGGCCCTTATTCTCTTTGGCACCATCAACACCATTTTAAAGAAATTGAAGGTGGCGTAGAAATGACAGATATTGTTCATTACAAGTTACCACTTTGGATTTTAGGCGATATAGCACAGGTAATTATGGTAAAAAGCCAGTTGAATGGAATTTTTAGTCATCGTTACATAGCAGTAGAAGAGCGTTTTGGCAAATGGCCAGGAGCAGAAAATAAAGTAGTTTTTGGATAATTTATTTTAACGCTTTCAATGCACTCACATTGTTGTTTACATCAATTGTAGCTATATACAATTTGTTCCCGTTGACGTCTGGAATTTGATTTAAATCAATTGTAGCTTTTTTATCGGTTACAACAATTTGAAGTAACTGGCTATTAATGAATTTAACTTCTTTACCATTGGGCACACTAAAAATACCAAACCCCCTGATCTTTAAATGACCGTTGTAATTAATTTCTGCGGTATTTGATTCCTGTGTAATAATCGGTTGGTCAGGTGCGTCGTTATTAATCCATGGCATAGGTGGTACTAGTGCAGGATGGCGATAATAATTATTCCTTAAGCTATCATTCCAACCATTTGGGTTCTTTTCGAACGTTTTACTACTAAAGTAGATACTACCCTGTGTTGTTGGGTATTTTCTTAATGCTTGAATTTGTTCGGGAATTTGATTTTTATTTTTCCAAGCATCATTGCTCCCACCTCTATAAATTCCATGCCCTATATAGATATGTTTACCATAGCCATTTTCATTCCACCATTTTAATAAAATATCATAATCCGCTAATGAATGGCCCCTTTCCCAATATAATTGAGGGGTAACATAATCAATCCACCCCTTACTCAACCAAAGTAAAATGTCTGCATATAAGTCATCATAGTTGGTTTGGCCCGCTTTCGTATTACTGCCCATCGGGTCTTGGCTCTTATTTCTCCAAACTCCAAAAGGACTGATACCAAATTTAACCCTTGGATTGGTTTGTTTTATTGCAGTATTGATGTCTACAATAATTGAGTCGCAATTACTTCTTCTCCAACTATCTTTTGAAAGCCCAGCACCAAATTTTTCATATGTTTTTTGATCAGGGAATTCTTTTCCTGCAATACGGTATGGATAAAAATAGTCGTCCATATGAATGGCATCAATATCATATCTGTTTAATAAATCTTTTACAACCCTAACAGTGTGTTTCCTTACTTCTGGTAAACCAGGATTAAAATACTTTTTCTCTCCATAAATGACAAACCATTCAGGGTGTATTTTAGTAATATGAGACGGAGCAACAGATGACTTAAATACATTGAATACAGCTCTATAGGGGTTTAACCAAGCATGAAATTCCATACCTCTTTTATGGGTTTCATGGATCATGAATTCTAAAGGATCATAATAAGGATTGGGTGGTAATCCCTGCTTACCATTTAAATATTCACTCCATGGCTCGTATTGAGAAGGATAAAAAGCGTCACCTGTAGGCCTGATTTGCATTACAATAGCATTCATCCCATTAGACTGATGAAGGTCTAGTAAGCGAATAAAACTTGCTTTTTGTTCCGCTACGGAAAGATTTTTTTTGCTTGGCCAATCAATATTTTCAACTGTTGCTATCCAAACCCCTCTGAATTCGTAATTGGGAGAATTTTGACCATTTATATTATTTCCTAAAAGGATACATATGATCGCAAGGATAAAGTGCGCCTGGTTTTTCATAAATTGAAGATAAGTCATCTCTTTAAATGCTCACTCTCATTTTGTCTAATAAATCACTTAATTGCGCAGCTTCTTTGACTGAGAGGTTCTTAAGAATAGCATCCAATTCCTCATTTTTTTCATCTAATCTTTTTAAGACCTCTAAACCATTGGGCGAAATCACCACATCAACCAAACGTTTATCTGTATCACAAACTTTTTTTTCGACCAGTTCTTTTTTTACAAGCCTCTCCACAATTCTACTGGTATCGCTCATTTTGTCGAGCATTCGAGCCCTAATTTGCAGTGTACTTAAAGGTTTTTTGCTACCTCTTAAAATTCTTAGAATATTGTATTGTTGATGCGTAATATCTTCTTCATGCAAAACAGCCTTTATTTTTTCTGTAATCCAGTTATTTGAAAAAATTAAATTGATGGAAAGTTTCTGATAAATACTTCTGAAGTTTTCCTGCTGAATATCTTTTTCTATGCCCATAGTAGTATGCATCGTATAGACGAATGTACAAACATTCCTATTAATCCTCCCAAACTGAAAGTCCTTCACTACAATTTGAACAGATATCTATATTTTTTCTACTATTTAATAGTTCAGTTCTAAATTGGTGATAATTGCTATTTTTCCAGGTTTCTCTAAAACTTTGTCTTTTTAGGTTTCCTAATTGGTGCATGGCATCTTTATCAAAACAGCAAGGGACTACCAATCCATCCCAGGTGATCACATTGGCATGCCAAAGCTTCCAACAGTAATTTTTTAAGCCACTTTTGACTTTCATTCTGCCATCTGCTCCTTTTTTATACCTACTATACTTGTTATTTACTGGAATCAACCCATTAGGGTCTTCCTCATAATTGTATACCTGTGCCGTTTTAAACCTTACCTGATCTACACCAATCTCTTTGCCTAATGCCTTTATTTCAGCAATTTGGTGTTCATTTGGCTTAACCACTAAAAATTGAAAGAAAACAAACGGGGTCTTGCTGTTTAATTCCTTCTTCCACTTAATAATATTTCTGGCACCTTCTAAAACCTTATCTAATTTCCCACCAACCCTGTATTGTTGGTAAACCTCTTGGGAAGTTCCATCAATTGAAATAATCAAACGATCCAATCCACTTTCAACAGTTTTCTTTGCTTTTTCATCAGTTAAATAATGGGCGTTTGTTGAAGTTGCCGTATAAATACCCTTCTCATTCGCATATTTGACCATATCTAAAAATTGGGGGTTTAAATATGGCTCCCCTTGAAAATAAAAGATTAGATAAAGTAGATCAGGTGCTATATCATCAATTGTTTCTTGAAAGAAATCTTTCTGGAGCATACCAGTAGGCCGAGTAAACTCCCTCAAACCGCTTGGGCATTCCGGACATCTCAGATTACAGGAAGTAGTTGGTTCAAAGGAGATTGATATAGGCATCCCCCATTGTATAGGTTTAGAAATTAATCTAGAGAGCCTAAAACTCGCATACACTTTCACTCCATTCCAAAAACGTCGTATGGTGAGTTTTGATAATAAGTTCAAGCTATCATTCAAATTGAAATAAGGCATTGTTCAAAATTAGTCATTTCAAATAGGGTAATGAAACAGATGTTAAAAGAAATTAACTTATAGAAAATTGTATTTATCAAAGTTCATCCGTAACTTAATGTTATCAAATAATAGTTAGGAATCATTAGAGAATCATTAACAGATAGAATAAAAGATTGGCACGAGGTTTGGATTAATAAAAGAAAGAAATGATTTAAATTTTTCTCATAAGCAGTTAGTTTTGGTTGAGGCCCCTGTTTCTACAGGGGCTGACTTTTTTTAAAGCCCTCCCTCTTTTAAATTAAAATAGCTTCAATAGAGGTCTACATAATAAGAAAATAATACAGCCTGTAAAATCAGCTGCTATGTCTAATTCTTCGAATGATCTTCCCTCAATAAATGTTACTTGAATAAATTCTATCGCAACTCCATATGCGGCCATTACAAGAACAATAATAATTGCAATTTTTTTTTCTGACTTTGGATAAAAATGGCTTAACCATAAGTAGGCAGAAATACATAATGCGGCAAATATTCCCGCATGAATGATTTTATCAAAATTGGGTATTTCAAGCCAATAAACACGAGGCACTTTATTTGCAGGTAAAGTGAACAAGATTAAACTAGTAATAAAAAATAGGCAGAATAAAATAGGTTTAAATAGCCCATTTTTCCAAGACCTTTCTAAGCTGCTCAATGGTGAATGGTTTAGTAACAATGTCTTTCATACCAAGTTCAAGGTACTCAGCTTCTGCCTCTTTAATTGCATTAGCTGTCATTGCTATGATGAAAGGAACTTTATTTCTTCCGGAATGTAATATTTTGTCTGTTGCTTCAATCCCGTCCATTTCATGCATATGGATATCCATGAAAACTAAGTCGTAATTATTTTGTAAGGTCATTTCTACGGCCTCTCTACCATTGTTAGCTATATCAATGATGTACCCGATTTTCTTAAACATTTTGGTAGCCAATAATTGATTCATATTATTGTCTTCTGCTACTAAAATTTTTAAGGGCTTAATTTCTGGGCTACTAGTTATATCTCCTGAATTACGATTTACTTGTTGCTGATTTTTTCTTGCAAGGTTAACTTGGACAGGTAAAATAAATTTAAAACTTGAGCCTTCTCCTAACTTACTATCTACCCAAATTCTTCCACCCATTTCTTCAATAATTTTTCTACAGATGGATAACCCTAAACCAGTACCGCTGTGTTTACGAGTAGCTGAAGAATCAATTTGTGTAAATGGAATAAACAAGTTTTGAAGGTCTTCTTCGCTAATTCCCATACCAGTATCGGATACAGTAAAATTGAGTTCTTGCAAAGAATCATCAATCAGGTTGGCACTTACTTCTAATTTGATACTACCTGTTTCAGTAAATTTAATAGCATTTCCTAATAGATTAATAAGTACTTGTTTAATTCTACTTTCATCCGCTATGATTTCGTTTTCAACACCTGAGTGAATTTTTGTACTCAATTTTATATTCTTTTTGAGTGCAATTAATCTAGGAGAGCTAATAGCGGTTACCTGTTGAATAATGCTTTGTAAATTACAAGGTCCCTCAAATAACTCCAATTTATCTGCTTCGATTTTAGAAATATCTAGTACATCATTCACGATTTCTAGTAAATGAGTGCTACTAGATCTTAGTGAATGCATTAGTTCTTCCTGTTCGGTATTTAAGGTAGTATGTTGTAATAAATCTATTGTTCCAATGATACCATTTAAAGGAGTTCTTATTTCATGGCTCATATTGGCTAGAAACCTAGATTTTGCTTTAGTTGCTTCTTCTGCTTGTTGTTTTGTTTCAGATAAGTATTGCCTAGATTCCTCTAAGTCAATTGATTTTTTGATCAGATTATCTCGCTCCATATCATAAGTGCGCTTGTATAAGCTAACACTAATGGCAATAATAAGTAAGTATAATGTAGTGCTGATTAAGACATCAATTCTCATAGTATCCTTGCTAGGATAAGGAGTTAACCATTCTGGATGTGATAATTCTAAAAGGTATAAACCTACAATTAGTACAATTGCAAATGATATAAAAAGTAAATGAAATCTTTTAGGTAAAATCATCATGGCAGCAACTACGCTCATGATATAGGCAGTTTTAGTGGTGCCCTCTATACCTCCATTAGAAAACCAAACAGGAATAAAAAAAAACAAACTAAATACAACATAAATAGCGCCAACTGGAACAAATTTTTCTCTGTAGCGAGAAATATAAAATACATAAAAGGAAATAATAGCAAGGCAAAGAATAAGTCCTAATAACAGCGAATTTCTTTCTAATATAATATTACTAGCTAGGCTAATAATCATTGCAATAAATACAAGAAAAGAGACTAGGTTAAAGATTTTATTCTCCAGCGAAATGACCGCTTTTTTTAAGCCTAATATTTTTTTTATTTGATTCAAGGTCATAATAATTATACGGATTAAAGATAACCGTATTTCGGCACTCTCATACTAATCTAAATAACTTTACCAGCAACATATATTCCTGAAAGTATGGGTGTTTCGCTATCACCCGATTAATTGTCATACAAGTAAATGGATACAGCCTCGCTTTGCCCACTAAGCGGCAATACAAGTTCAGACTCACAGACATGTAGTTTTTGTTCTAAATAGAAAAAATAGGGAATAAGGTATGATTAACCAACTAACGCTTCATAAGCATCTTTGGTCATCAAACCCTCAAAGCTTGAAGGATCAGTAACCGTCATCTTAATCATCCAACCATCCCCATAAGGATCGGTATTCACCAATTCAGGTTGTTTTTCTAGTAAAGCATTTACTTCTGTTACTGTACCAGCTAATGGTAAAAACAAATCACTAACGGTTTTAACCGCTTCCACCGTACCAAAAACTTCTTCTGCAGCTAATTCTTTACCTACGGTATTAATATCTACATAAACGATATCACCCAATTCGTGTTGAGCAAAATCGGTAATGCCAATCGTAGCAACATTGCCTTCAATACTAATCCATTCGTGGTCTTTGGTGTAACGTAGTTCTGCTGGAAAATTCATAACGCGGTATTTTTATAATGCAAATATTGAATAAAAATTGAAGGGATAAAATTAAATATCCGCTTTAAAGGTATTTAAAAACCCGATTGCTCAAAATAAAGCAACACATGGTCCTTAATAAAATTCTCTTGTTCGGGAAGACTCATTTCGGGCAATTGCTTTAACTGGGCAAAATGGGGCCAACCTTCTTCATCTTTTCCCTCTACCAAATAATATCCACTTTGGGCAAGCACGGTACAAACCGCTACATGCATTAAGTCTTGTTTTTGTTCCTTCGATATTTTTTCGGCCATAAAACCAGTTTCTTGCAAACCAATCAAGAACAAAACTGCTTCTAAATCGGGCTTTTTGCCAAAACGCTCCAATAATTTGGCTTCCAAAGCCCACCAACGTTGCATCAAATCATCTGTAATAAACATACTGCAAATGTAAACCATCAAGGCATGCCATCATCAACCTTGATAAGGTATATTTGCAGCAAATTCGAGATTATGTTACAGGTAAGTGTATTAAAAGCAGCCCCAGAAAAGGTAAAACAACAGCTGGCAAAAAAACATTTTAAACAACCAGAACTAGTGGATGCTATTATCCAAATAGATGATGAGCGCAAGAAAGTACAAGCTGCTTTTGATGATACACAAGCCAAAGTGAATGCGGCATCCAAAGAAATTGGGCAATTAATGGCTAAAGGAGATAAAGAAGGCGCAGAAGCCATTAAACAAAATGTAGCCAATTGGAAGCAAACACTTGAACCGCTAAAAGAGAAAATGGCACAGTTAGAAAAAGAACTGGCCGACCAATTGGTTCAGCTGCCGAACCTACCAGCAGATATGGTTCCCGAAGGTAAAACACCAGAAGAAAATGAAGTCGTTAGAACGGGGGGATCAATGCCAACACTAGCCGAGGGCTCCGTTCCCCATTGGGACCTCACTACTAAATACAATTTGATCAATTTTGAATTGGGCAATAAAATTACCGGTAGTGGATTCCCGGTATATATAGGTAAGGGCGCCAAATTGCAACGTTCATTGATTCAATATTTTTTAGATTTCAACACAGCGGCTGGCTATACCGAATACTTGCCGCCATTTATGGTAAATGCAGACTCTGCTTATGCTACAGGACAATTGCCCGACAAAGAAGGGCAGATGTATCATGCAACAGAAGATGATTTTTATTTGATTCCAACCGCAGAAGTGCCTGTGACCAATGTGTACAGAGATACCATATTAAAAGAAAGCGATTTCCCAGTAAAAATGACTGCTTATTCTCCTTGCTTTAGAAGAGAAGCGGGCAGTTATGGAAAAGACGTGCGAGGATTAAACAGACTGCACCAGTTTGAAAAAGTAGAAATCATTCAAATTGTACACCCCGATAAGAGTTATGAAACTTTGGATGATATGGTGTTGCATGTAGAAAAATTATTACAATCATTGGAACTGCCTTATCGCATATTGCGTTTATGTGGCGGTGATATGGGCTTTACCAGTGCCATCACGTATGATTTTGAAGTATACAGTGCAGCACAAGAACGCTGGTTAGAAGTGAGCAGTGTCAGCAATTTCGAAAGCTACCAAGCCAACAGAATGAAATGCAGATTCAAAGGGGCAGATGGTAAAACCCAATTGGTGCATACCCTGAACGGCAGTTCATTGGCATTGCCTCGTATAGTTGCTTGTTTGTTAGAGAACAATCAAACACCAGAAGGAATCAATATACCTACAGCATTGCAGTCTTATTTTGGCGCGGCAAAGATTTAAATGCATTATGCTACCTATTTGATGGAATATTGCTTAAAATATATTGAGAGATCTAAATTTTTATACACGACTTTTATAGGTATTTTAGTTGGCGTTGGATTAGTTAAATTAACAGCGACTACTGGCATTCCTAATTTTGTGCCAATGTGTATTCTACTTAGCACATTGTTATTTGTAATTTTTGCAAAAAAGATTCTTTATTATTTTTTTTCGCATGATGTAAAATTTACATTCAACAATAGCAGCATCCTCATTGAGGACTCTAGATTAAATGTATTTAATGAGTTCAATTTTTTAGTTGAAGAAATTGATAGGTATAAAATAAGTTTGGTTAATGGGGGGAAGAATGACTTTATAAATTTAAAATTCGTCATTAATAACGGCACCCATTTTATATATTCTTTTGAAAAAAATAAAATGTCTATCAACCTTATTGAAACCTTAAATCGAAAAATACTAGAGCAGAATCAATTAAATAATGGTCAAAAAAATATTGAGTTAATGCCTAGCTTTTTTAATACCCAAATTGGAATAATTACTTTGAAAATTATTATTCCTCTCAGTATATTAATGATTATATATGCAATATTCGTTGCGCCTAAAGCTACCATCGGTTCTGTATTAATCCTTTCAGCTTCGATAATTCAATTGTTCGCGTTAAGGAAATCGGATCAATCTTTACGAGAAAAATTATTGACTGGTCAGCCAATCAGCATTAATGCCGAATAAACCGATCAAAAAATTCAATCGTGCGGAGCATTTGATCAACGCGTTGGCGATTGTTGCCTGTGCGTGTTAATTCATGCGTGCCTCCTGGATGCCTTACGTACTCTACGGTTCGGCCCAAGACCTTTAAGCTTTTGTAGAGCATTTCACTTTGAATCACACCGGTTCTTAAATCATTTTCTCCGTGGAAAATGATAAAGGGTGTATGTATTTTATCTACATAATTAATGGGTGATTCACGGAATAACGTGGGTCTGATTTTTTCTTCCCATGGATAGCCGCCAAAATAATTAGGCACTAATCTCCAAGCATTGCCTTCTCCAAAGAAAGTGCCTAAATCGTACACGCCTCTTTGCGCACATGCTGCTTTAAAACGTTGGTCGTGGCTGATGATCCATGCTACTAAATAACCTGCATAAGAACCACCAGTTACTGCTAATCTAGCTGTATCAACGAATCCTTCTTTTGCAGCTAAGTCTACAGAAGTTAATACATCTGAAGTAGGTCCTGTACCCCAATCATTTACATTGGCTCTTAGGAACTCTTCACCATATCCGCCTGAACCTCTAGGGTTACCATATACTACCGCATAACCTTTGGCAGCATAATACTGAAACTCATGCCACATAGAGCTTTCACCAGGTCCCCACATAGCAGAAGGACCTCCATGAATATTTAAAATAGTTGGATATTTTTTGCCTGCTACATAATTAGTAGGTTTCATTATCCAATATTCAACCGTTAATCCTTTCTCGTTTTTGAAGGTTCTTTTCTCTGGAAAACTCAATTGTTTTTTACTCACCCAATCGTAGTTGAAATTGCTGATGCGTTTTTCGTTTTTACCATTCACATCAGTCGTGTATAATTCAAATGGATTGGCTACAGCTGTCTTTACATAAACCAGCTTATCTGCTTTCATAGAAAAACTAGAAATGCCTTCATCTAAAGAAGTTAACTGCTCTGATTTTTTTGTTTTTACATTGATGCGATAAATAGGTGCGCCACCATTGCTCTGTGCAGTAAAATAGATAGTTTGTTCATCTTTGCTCCAAGTAAGTCCACCCTTATTTCTATCAAAAGGGAGCATTACTAAATCAGCTGCTGTTCCGTTCAAAGGCATTACCGCTAATTCAGGCACATTCACAAAAGACACTGTACCAACTTGAACTGCCAACCATTTTCCGGATGGAGAAACGGATGGGCTTGAATACGATTTGCCTACAGCACCTAGTAATTGTTTCATACCAGATCCATCTGCATTTACGATGAATACTTGGCTTTCTAAAGCACGATCAGGATGTTGTGTATTATCGTTATTACCTGTAAATACAATTTGTTTACCATCTGGTGTAAAACTAGCTCCCCCAAAACGATGAAATCCTTGTGTAAGGGCTTTAGGTGTTGATCCTGCTTCAGCAGCAACCATAAATAAATGCGAAAAAGATTGGTCGCCCGATGTGGAAGCTTCTTCCTGAAAATTTAATTTGTTGATTACTTTGGCTTTTCTCTCCGCCACATTCAAATCTAAATATGCCCTTATTTCTTCTGTTGTACCATCTGGATTAGGTAAGGCTTTATTGGGTTGGAGGAATTGATTCTGTTCAAACCCAGGTTTCTCTGCTGGCCATTTTGGAACCGCTGCAGTTGGGTTAAGTTCTTTGTCTTTTAATAAATCTGCTAAAGAAACAGAAGCACTAAACAATAGCTGGCTTCCATCTGGGCTAAACTGAGGACTGCTGGCTCCATAGCGGAACTTGGTGATTTGAACCGGCTCACCTCCCTCTAGTGATAAAAAAAAGATTTGTGGCTTGCCGTCTACTGCTCTTACAAAAGCAATTTTTTTACCATCGGGGCTCCATACGGGTTGGCTGGCATTTTCCTTAAAAGTTAATGCTCTAGGAGCTGAAGAACCATCTGCTGCTACTAAATACAATTGATTGGTGTATTTATATTCCCACTTACTATTGCCTTCGGGTTCAATACTGTTTAACACAAACACCGCTTGTTTACCATCAGGGCTTAAACTAAGGGCACTCATTTGTTTCATTTTGTACATATCGGTTATTTTAACCAAATCAGCAGTCTGCTGTGCTAAAACCATTAAAGGCATTAGGAAAATGAACAGTAAAAATTTCTTCATTCGACAGTAATTGAGCCTTAAAATACAAAGAATTTGGTTTGGCTAAGCATTGCTATTGTATTTTTGCAGCACAATTACCGATATATGAGCGAAATGGTGAATGAATTCAATAGCTATAGAGAGCGAATGAATGAAGTGATTCTGAGTAAGAATAATTTAGTGATGAAGCGCCTTTGGAACTTAGATACCAATACCTACGATGAAGGTGCATTGGATAAAAAAACCAAAGAAATGTTGGGCTTGGTAGCTAGTATGGTTTTGCGTTGTGATGATTGTATTAAATACCATTTGGGCAAAAGCTTTGAATTGGGCGTAACTACAGAAGAAATGTATGAAATTTTTGCAGTAGCCAACATTGTGGGTGGAACCATTGTAATTCCTCATACCAGAAGAGCAGCAGAATATTGGGAAGAATTAATTAAACAATAAATTATGGCTACTGAAACAATAGCAGCACCTACTTTAACTGCAAAAGATTTTGCAACTGATCAGGAAGTTCGTTGGTGCCCGGGTTGTGGCGATTATTCTATATTAGCACAGGTTCAAAAGATCATGCCAGGCATTGGAGTGCCCAAAGAAAATATTGTTATCATCAGTGGGATTGGTTGTAGCAGCCGTTTCCCTTATTATATGAATACATTTGGCATGCACAGTATTCATGGAAGGGCAACAGCAGTGGCGAGTGGACTAAAAGCAACCAGACCAGAATTAAGTGTATGGATTGTTACAGGGGATGGAGATGGATTAAGTATTGGAGGCAATCATACCATTCATTTACTCAGAAGAAATTTTGATGTCAATATTATGTTGTTCAATAACCAGATTTATGGTTTAACAAAAGGACAATATTCACCTACTTCTGAAACCAATAAAATTACCAAGAGTACGCCATTTGGTAGTATTGATCATCCATTTAATCCATTGGCATTGGCGATGGGTGCGGATGCTACATTTATTGCGCGTTCAATGGATCGTGACCCTAAGCACTTGCAAACATTGTTGACTCGATCACATCAACACAAGGGTGCTTCGTTTTTAGAAATTTATCAGAACTGTAATATTTTTAATGATGGTGCTTTTGAAATTTTCACCGAAAAGTCTTCGAAGGCAGATCATGATTTATTTTTAGAACAAGGAAAGCCATTGGTATTTGGTGCCAATCAAAATAAGGGCATTCGTTTAAATGGCTTGCAACCTGAAGTGGTTGAGTTAGGGGAAAATTTTAGTGCAGACGATTGTTGGATTCACGACGAAAAAGATTTCTATAAAGCACAAACATTAATTAGAATGTTTGATGATCCGCATCAATCCAATTTCCAATTCCCCAGAACATTCGGTGTGTTTTATGAAACCGAACGACCTTGTTATGAAGACATGATGGCGATGCAAATTGAAGAAACCATCGCTTCTAAAGGCAGAGGAAATTTGGATCAATTATTACGCGGCAAAGAAGTTTGGGAAATTAAAGAGTAAATCATAAGTGAATCAGTTCATTGCGAAGTGCAAATAATACCAGCCCTACTCGGTTGGTTGTTTTCACTTTCTCAAACAAATTGTCTCTATACCCATCAATGGTTCTAGGGCTAAGATTCATTTTAGCAGCAATTTCTTTTAAGGTTAAATCGGTTGCTAACAATTTTAGGAATTCTTTTTCTCTTTCGGGCAAATTCAACATAACTTGATACTCGTCATTGGGTTCCTCTAATTTATTTTTTATGGATTGAACCAGGTTAAAGCGAAGTAATTGATTAAAATAAATTCCTTTGTAGTACAGTTCATTTAAGCCTCTATTCAACTCTTTAGGATCGGTGTCTTTTGTCATATATCCCATTGCTCCATATTTAAGCATTTTAATGATGGTTCGTTCATCGTTCAACATGCTCAATACCATGATCTTAATGGAAGGATGATGATTGTATATCCATTCGGCTGTTTCATAGCCATTCATGATGGGCATTGAAATATCCAATAATACCAAATCGGGTAAATTATTAGGATCTAGTTTAGCGATAAATTCATTCCCATTACTGGCTTCAAATAATACCTCAAATCCATCAAATTCTCCAATAATAATAGACAGGCCATTTCTTAATAAGACATGGTCGTCTACCAAAGCAATTTTTTTCATATGTCGTTTTAGTAAGCTGGGGGTATTACTAAACAGTGAAGTGAAGTAACTAAAAAAAATTGAATATAATTTATTGTCAATGCGTTTTTTTATACCGTTAAATCACGGTTTTTTTATGATAGTTTTTCGTATAGATTCCCCGGCTCCGAATTTTATTTTTACTGCTCATCTTTATTGAAAGTGACTATTTGATGAAGATGATATTTTTTAACAAGGGGTTACAAACAAACAGAAGGCGGCATTAGCTGCCTTCCTTTTTTAAGTAACTTTGACTATGCTGCTTCATATACATCCAGACAATCCAAATCCTCGTCATATTAAAACAGTGGTAGACTGTTTGATGTCGGGAGGAGTGATTATATATCCTACCGATACTATTTATGGATTGGGTTGTGATATATTTCAACCAAAAGCAGTAGAAAGAATTGCAAGAATTAAACAAGTCGATCCCGCAAAAGCTCAACTCAGCTTTATTTGTAATGATTTAAGTGATTTGAGTAAGTATTGTAAAACTACTGACACACCACTCTATCGATTATTGAAAAGTCATTTGCCAGGACCTTACACATTCATTTTACCTGCAAGTAAAGAAGTGCCTAAAATTCTACAGAATAAAAAAAGTACCATCGGTCTTAGGATACCTGATAATAATATAGCTAGAACCATTGTGTCAGAACTGGGACATCCATTATTGTCTGCATCACTTCCTGGTGAAATGGTAGAAGAGTATACCGATCCTGATATTATGTATGAAAATTTTGAAAAACTCGTAGACATTGTAATACATGGAGGTAATGGGGGGATGATACCCTCTACCATCATTGATTGCACCAAAGATCCTTATGAGTTGGTAAGATTGGGCGCAGGCCCCTGGGAAGAAGTCGGTTAAAAAGGCATTTCCATTTGAGTAGGGCTGATATTAAAACTTCTTCTATGGTGTTGGCAAAGCCCATTGGCTTCAATAGCCAACCGATGTTCTAGGGTGCCATATCCTTTATTACTATTCCAACCGTATTGCGGAAACTGAGCATGTATTTTTTCCATATACGCATCTCTGTAGGTTTTTGCTAGAATGCTCGCTGCCGCAATAGAAGCATATTTACCATCTCCTTTTACAATGCACAAATGGGGGATTTTTTTATATGCTGGGAAACGATTTCCATCAATCAATAAAAATTCAGGTTTTACTTTTAGTTGGTCAATCGCCATATGCATGGCTTTAAAACTGGCTTTTAAAATATTGATACGATCAATTTCTTCTGCATCTACACTGGCCACCGACCAAGCAATAGCATTGGATTCAATTACTTCTCTCAACACTTTTCGCTGCTTTGCACCCACTTGTTTGCTATCATTTAACAAAGGGTGTTTAAAGTTAATGGGTAAAATAACCGCAGCGGCAAACACAGGACCAGCATAACATCCTCTACCAGCTTCATCGCAGCCAGCTTCAATTTGATTTTCTTGATAAAAAGCGGGTAACATTTGGTAAAACTACTTAAACATCAATCAATTCCGAAGTTTGTGTGTTATACCTTTGTATAAACGCTGAAAAGAAAGAGATATGATAGTAGGAGACCGTTCAAATAAGCAAGTAGCCACTTGGTTACTGATAGGTGTGGGAATGACCATTATTCAAATAGCACTCGGAGGAATCACTCGATTAACCGGAAGTGGATTATCTATCACCCAATGGGAAGTGATTACCGGCACATTGCCTCCGTTAAACGAAGCAGCTTGGTTAGCGGAATTTGCCAAATATAAACAGACTCCACAGTTTCAATTATTGAATTTTGAATTTCAATTAGATGACTTCAAATTCATTTTTTTCTGGGAGTGGTTTCATCGTTTATGGGCCCGTTTAATAGGGTTGGTTTTTGCTTTTGGATTTATATGGTTTATGGTAAAAAAATCTTTTAAAAAAGAAATGGTCGGCTCTTTATTGGTACTGTTTTTTTTAGGGGCATTACAGGGATTAGTGGGTTGGATCATGGTTGCGAGTGGATTAACAGGTGATGCGGTTTATGTAAAGCCTACTCGATTAGCGCTGCATTTTATTTTAGCATTGGGCTTATTAAGTTATACGTATTGGTTCGCGCTAAAACTATTGGTGCCAACAAATCAAATTATGGAGAGTAAACCCATCAGACAGCAAAATATATTGTTGATTGGATTATTGATACTTCAATTATTATATGGGGCATTAATGGCAGGACACAAAGCAGCCAATGTTGCTGCAACATGGCCTACCATTAATGGTGCGTGGGTTCCTGAAAATTTGTTTAGCCATCAACCATTTTTATTAAATTTTATTGACAATACTACACTGATACATTTTATACACAGAGGTTTAGCTTATTTTATTTTATTGTTAATGATTTTATGGTCAATTAAATTATTTAAAGCAGCCAATACACAAACTTTGCAACGTGCTGCTAAGTTTCCTTTAATATTCACATTGCTGCAAGTAGTATTAGGCATTGCTTCAGTTTTAACAAGTAGTACAATTGTACCTGGTATTTGGGGAAGCTTTGAATGGATGGCGCAATTGCATCAGCTCACAGGAATGTTATTATTACTTTCTTTAGTAACCATTTTATTTTTGGTTCGGCCTAAAATTTGCTAAATTTAAAAAGCTACATAAAAAATGACAATGTAGTTATACAAGTGAATGAAGCGATATCTGATAGGCATTTGGTTTTCTTTTCCAGTTCAACTGTTGTTGCTGCATTTTCGTAGGTACCAGATATTTTTATTCTTCTGGTACATCTTATTTGCAACAGTAGGAGGAAGCTTCATGAAAACTTTTGGAGCCTATTCTCTATTTCTAGCGCCTGAATATTTTGGCAATATAAGCCCCTTAAGTACAGCTATTGTTGGTGTTACCTCTGGGGTATTTATCATGAGCTGGAACATCACAACTTTTATTTTACACAGTGGACGAATTCAATTTTTGGCTACCACTGCACAACCATTTTTAAAGTACTGCATCAACAATGCGATTATTCCATTTACCTTCTTAATATTTTATTTAGTTGAAGCGTACCAGTATACCATTAATCAAGAATTATTTTTACTATCCGATTTTATAGGGCTTGCATTGGGATATACAGGCGGCTTTATCTTATCGATTGCATTTGCCTTTCTGTATTTTTTTGGTGCCGATAAAACCATTTATAGCACCATATCTGCAACAATCACAGACGCCAATAAACAATATGATTTAATTCCAGATAAACAGAAAGCACCCGATTTAAAACAAGATTTAAGAGTCGATTGGTTTTTTAGTGCAGCTTTCAAACTGCGAAAACCAAGAAATATAAAGCATTATAATCCTGAATTTTTAGAAGCTGTTTTTAACCGTCATCATTTTGCAGCCATTATTGCCATCATGATTGCGTTTGTTTTTTTGATTTTAGTTGGGTTTAGTTCTGATACTAAATTGTTTCAACTACCAGCAGCATCAAGCATTACACTATTACTTGCAATATTAATTGCAGTATCAGGTGCACTCTCATTGTTTTTGCGTTCTTATACATTTGTTGCTGTTATAGCCGCCTATTTTTTAGCTAATGTTTTATACCAATATGATATCATTGATCCAAGAAACAAAGCATACGGATTAGATTATGCCAAAGGGTCTGGTAGGCCAGAATATACCAAGGAAGCCATTCAGCAATTGGCGGCAATTGATTCAGTAGAAAAAGACAAGGCAGCTTTTTTAGAAATTCTCAATAATTGGAAGGCACAACAGGGTCAAGAAAAACCCATCCTATACATTATTAACACCAGTGGTGGCGGAACAAGAAGCGCCACATTTACGATGAATACCCTGCAGTATTTAGATAGTTTGATGCAAGGTCAACTCATGAAAAAAACACTATTAATCAATGGTGCATCCGGAGGAATGCTGGGGGCTGTTTACTTCAGAGAATTGTATCATGAAAAAATAAAAGGGAATCCCATTAATTTACAGGATAAGCAGTATGTAAATAATATTTCTAAAGATTTATTGAGCCCACTTTTTTCTTCTTTTCTAACAAGAGATATGTTAGGACCTGCACAAAAATTCACGACCAATGGGTTTGAATATGTAAAAGATCGAGGTTATGCTTTTGAAGAAAAATTAAGAGAGAATACAGGTGGAATCATGCAAAAGAAAATCAGTGATTATGAGCAGGCAGAAGCTGCTGCCACTATTCCCTCTGTTTTTTTTAACTCAGTGATTACCCGTGATGGTCGGAAAATGATTATTGCTTCAAGGCCTGTTCGATTTTTAATGCGACCAGTGTCAGATACGACCAATATTCTATCTTTTGATCCTGATGCCATCGATTTCAATAGCTTTTTACACCATCAAAAAAGTGCAGATATTAATTTATTATCGGCGCTTAGGATGAATGCTACATTCCCCTATGTATTGCCCAATGTATGGTTACCAACCCGGCCAGTTATTGATGTAATGGATGCAGGACTTAGGGATAATTATGGCCAAGAATCTGCACTAAGATTTATTTCTGTGTTTAAAGATTGGCTTCAAGAAAATACAGCTAAAGTTGTATTGATACAAATAAGAGATAGAAGCTTAAGCGATTGGGACAAGCCATTGGAAAGTAATTCCTTGATTGGTTTTTTAACTAAACCTTTTTTAATCCTTCAAAATAATTGGTTCAAGATTCAAGACTATTACCAGCATGATCAATTGGATTATATGCACAAAGCATATGGCAGTAATTTTTATCGTTTCTCTTTTCAATACATCCCTTCCAAAAAAGAAGCACCAGCAAGTTTGAGTTTTCATTTAACTGCTGCAGAAAAACGTGATATTGCAAAAGCTGTCAATAATCCTTTGAATCAGCAAGAGTTTGAGCGATTAAAAAAACTCATTCAATAAAAAATGACTTGATCTTATTTTCCCTTAGGCTTTATGAGTAAAAATGCTTTTGGAATAATTTCTACTTGCAATTCTTCTACAGCATCCCTAGGCTCACCATCTATATGTAAGGGAGCTAGTTTAGGATTTTTAATTTTTAGTGCAGGGGTTTGAAAATAGAGAATATTCTTTGAGCTCATATCTTCTACCAACTGTTGCACTTTATTGTTTCCGCGCATCTGTCTTAATATGGCAAAGGGTAGTTTTGCCTTATTCATTTTTTGCACAATCACAATATCTAATAATCCATCCGATAAACTGGCTTGTGGTGCTATAATAGCATTGTTGCCAAATTGATTACTATTGGCAATACTGATGAAAAAGGCATCGGTGAAAAACGAAAAATGATCTAATACAATTTCAAACTGGTAAGGGTTGGCTTTAAAAAATTGGATAATACTTTGCTGTGTGTAGGTAAATAAACCACGGGTTGTTTTTTGTGCAAAGTCGTGCGCTACTTGTGCGTCAAAGCCCATACCGCTTAACATACAAGCGTATTCACCATTTACCGAAAAAGCATCAACTTCTTCGGCAGACCCATTAAAAATTAATTCTATAGCCGCTTTCATACTAGTAGGGATGCTAGCCGCACGTGCAAGGCCATTACCTGATCCTACAGGTATAATTCCAAACTGAACGCCTGTATCTCTTAATGCACCAGTAACTTGGTTTACGGTACCATCACCACCTAAAATAACTACGTCGGTAAATTTTTCTTTTACAATATGATCTCTTAGAAATTCATAATTACCTGTTGCATTGGTAGGAAATACACGGTACTCAATACCTTTTGCAGTAGTTATTTTTTCAACTAGTTCTCTGATTTTATCTTTTTTGGATGTACCAGAAATCGGATTGATTAAATAAATAATTTTTCTTGTCATGGAATTCGCTCCTCGGTATTGCTACCATTTCATTAATGCACTAGCCCAAGTAAACCCGCTACCAAATGCAGCCAAGCATACCAAGTCTCCTTCTTTGATCATTCCTTTTTCCCAAGCTTCACAAAGTGCTATCGGAATAGATGCAGCTGTTGTGTTACCATAGTTCATAATATTATTATAAACCTGGTGGTCTTGTAATTTTAATTTCTGTTGTACAAATTGACTGATGCGCAAATTGGCCTGATGTGGTATCAACATATTTATATCTGTTGATTCGTAACCATTTTTATGTAATGATTCCATAATCACTTCAGGAAACTTTACTACTGCTTTTTTAAATACAGCTGGTCCGTCCATATAAGGATAATTCTGCGCGTTGTCTATCATTTGATGACTCATAAACATTTGAGAAATTTCAGCGTCGTCAAAGCTGGCGTAGTCTTTGGTGCCCCAATGATTGGCGTGCGAACCAGGATTGTACATGGCTAAAATTTCAGCAGACTCTCCATCACTATGTAAATGCGTACTTAAAATTCCTTGTCCCTCTTTTTCGGTTGGTTGCATGACTACAGCACCCGCACCATCTCCAAAAATCACCGACACATTTCTTCCACGAGTTGAAAAATCTAAACCAAAGGAATGCTTTTCGCTACCAATCACCAATATATTCTTATACATCCCGGTTTTAATAAATTGATCGGCTACACTTAATGCGTAAACAAAACCACTGCATTGATTTCTTACGTCTAATGCACCCACTTCTTTCATTTGCATAGCTCTTTGAACCAATACACCGCAACCAGGAAAATAATAGTCTGGTGAAAGTGTAGCAAAAATGATGAAGTCAATATCTTGTGCTGTGATGCCCGCTCTTTCAATGGCTATTTTAGCCGCTTCCACTCCCATGGTTGTAGTGGTTTCTTCGGTTCTATGAGCGTATCTGCGTTCTTTTATTCCTGTTCTTTCTTGGATCCATTCGTCGTTGGTTTCCATGTATTTAGTGAGATCATTATTCGTAACTACATTAGCAGGTACATACATGCCGATTCCGGCAATTTTACTCAATGGCATATGCAAGCAAATTTGTTAAGGGATGAAGGTAAGGAACTTTTATGGTTAGCTCTACCATGCTTGTTAAAAAACATAACCCACTGTAAATCCAAATTGTAGTAAAGGAATAACATTGGGATGGTTATCATTTATGGGATTTTTGCTAAATACAAATCCGGCAAAAGTTCCCAAAAAAAAATGTGGTTTGAATTGGATTTGATTCCCAATATTCAATTGCCAGGCACTTACATTTTCAAAACTATAAGTTGCCGCACTATTTCTTTTAGTTGATGGTGTGCTAGCAAAATATTTTAACGCAAGATAGGCACCTGAAAAACCAAATAATGGTCGATTGGTCTTCTTGATTCTTCCGAGAGGCAAAAAATAATACCTCAATTCAGGGGATATAAATCCAGAAACACTTATTTTGTCACTATCAGCAAGTTCTACAGGGTCAGTTACAACCCACTCAGCACGTGAATTATCCAAGGAAGCACCTAATTGCATATTTAAAGTAAGCCTTTTCAATAATTTGACTTCGCCCGAAACAAAAGGTTGTAAACCCATTGGAAAATGTATGCCAGTCCTAAATATCGCAGGCTTATTAAAATTATAATCGGTTGTATCTTTTATTAAACTATTCAGTTTATTAATTTGTGCAGTTACTGAACCCGAGGTCAAAATAAAAAACACGAGTAATAAAATTAAAGCGTTGTTTTTTATCTTGGAAATAATCCCCATAGACGGCTATTGAATTATTTAAATCTAAAAAATAATTTCAATCATGATTTATTGCTGGTATTAAAAATTACATAAATCAAGCTCCAATTTATCTGCAACGGTTATATTTAATTCTTACCCAATTGTAATACTTGATTTAGAAATGCAGCAGTTTCTTTTTCTACAGAAATAATATCTTTTGATTGAATAGGAGAAGCCATTACATGGTTTCCTGAATTAGGAATTGGGATCATTTTTTTATTGTCAGCTGAAGTGCCTACTTCTGCAAACATTTTTTTCATAGCGTCAACACTAACTACTGGGTCTTGTTCTTGTTCATTTTTAAAATAATACAAGACCAACAAAGGTTGATTCACTTTTGCAAAATTTTCCTCGGTCATGGTAGTCTCTAGTAGTTCTTCTAATTGTACAGTGGCTTCTAAGCGATACTTGGTATTCCAATATTGAGGGTAAAGCGGGTTGTCTTTGGTAACGCCCATATAATTAGAGCCTTTTACCAACCGCGCAATCTGTAATCCCCATGGGTTATTCAATAGCCAAGCATTCGGGTCTTTAATGGCAATATTAGGAGAATATAAAACCAAGCCAGCAATTTCTGGATACATTGCTGCCAATTGTAAGGCCAATGTGCCGCCAGTTGAAGTGCCCATTAAAATCACTTTTTCACCCAATTGTTTGCCAATCGCATAAGCCTCTTTTGCAGACTCAAATAAAGTTTCAGCTGTCATATTAATCAGCGCATCAGTAGTGTCAATGCCATGCTCAGACAAACGTGCTAAATACAAATTGCAACCAAATTGCTTTGCGATGTTTTGATGCACTGGATTGCCCTCTTCTTGGCTGGCACTAAATCCATGTAAATAAACAATTGCATAAGGTGTTTTCTGTTTTACACTATCGTTGGCCCAAACAATTCTTGCTTCATTATTGGGTCGGGTGTTATGCTTTTTTTCGTTTGAGTGGATTGAAGCCTCCAATTCAGCAGGGTTGCTTGGAATAGTCGGAAGGGTTGAAGTATAAACCGGTGTTGACGGATTGGGGCCAACAAAATAAATGATGCCTAATACCAGAACAATTCCCATTAACCATTTTAATATGCGCATAAAATTGAATTAAATATTTTTAAGATACCAGGCCCAAGCCATTAGAAGAGGTTGTAAAACCAATAGTCTAACCCATCCAATCATTGGAGTCATTTGAAAACTACATATTTTAAAGTTCCCTAGTTGAATCATATAAATATGTGCTGGAATAAATGCAATCAGCATGGCAATGATTCCATAAATAGCCCAGTTTCGGGTAGCTGAAAAGCATAAACCAATGGCCAATACTATTTCGGCAATGCCAGCCAATATATTTAATGTATGCGCCCACTTGGCCAGATATGGTGGAAATAAAGGGGTATAAAAGCTTGGATTAATAAAATGATAGCTCCCCGCAAAGAGGTAAAAAACAACCATTATAATCAACAAAATCAATTTCATTGGCCTATCGTTCAAATAAAATTAGGGTTTATTGTGCATCCACCATAGCATAGTTAACAGAATAATGACCCTTATTTACTTGCTGCCCCACGTTAAAGCCGTACCTTTGCCGCTCAAATAAACAGTATGAATCATCTAATTGATTGATACTGAGTCAAATACACAATAATGGAAATAAGAAACATTGCCATCATCGCACACGTTGACCATGGCAAAACAACTTTAGTAGACCGAATTTTAGGTGCCACTAAAGTATTTAGAGACAACCAGGATGCTGGTGAGTTAATCATGGACAGCAACGATTTAGAAAGAGAGCGTGGAATCACCATCTTTAGTAAAAACGCTGCAGTTACCTACAATAACTATAAAATCAATGTAATTGATACTCCGGGCCACAGTGATTTTGGTGGTGAAGTAGAACGCGTATTGAAAATGGCCGATGGGGTTATTTTGTTGGTGGATGCTTTTGAAGGACCAATGCCTCAAACTCGTTTTGTATTGCAGAAAGCATTGCAATTGAACTTGCATCCTATTGTGGTGATTAATAAAGTAGATAAACCCAATTGTAGACCAGACGAGGTTCACGATGCGGTTTTTGAATTATTCTTCAACTTAGATGCAACAGAAGAGCAATTAAATTTCCCTACTTTTTATGGTAGTGGAAAGAACGGTTGGTTCAATGATAGCTTAACACAAACAGAAGATATCTTCCCTTTAATGGATGGTATCATTAAATATGTACCAGCTCCTAAAGTAAACGAAGGAACGCTTCAGTTACAAATTACTTCATTGGATTATTCTTCCTTCTTAGGTAGAATTGCGATTGGTAAAGTAACCAGAGGTTCTATTAAAGAAGGACAACAAATTGCATTGGTACAAGCAGATGGTACTTTCAAAAGAATGAAAGTAAAAGAATTGTATGTGTTCGAAGGAATGGGCAAGCGTAAGGTAACAGAAGTATTATCTGGAGATCTTTGTGCCGTAGTAGGATTGGAAGAGTTCAATATTGGAGATACTATTGCTGATTTGGAAAACCCTGAAGGTTTACCAATTATTAGTGTGGATGAGCCTACCATGAGTATGACATTCAGCATTAACAACTCTCCTTTCTTTGGTAGAGATGGTAAGTTTGTTACATCACGTCACTTACGTGATCGTTTGATGAAAGAAACCGAAAAGAACTTAGCATTAAGAGTAGAAGATACAGACAGTGCAGATAGCTTCTTAGTTTTTGGTAGAGGTATTTTACACTTAGGCGTATTGGTAGAAACCATGCGTAGAGAAGGATATGAATTAACGGTAGGTAATCCTCAGGTATTGGTTAAAACCATTGATGGTAAAAAACACGAGCCTTATGAGAACCTAGTGGTAGATGTTCCATCCGAATACAGTGGTAAAGTAATTGACTTAGTAACCCAGCGTAAGGGTGAAATGCAAATCATGGAATCGAAGGGCGAAATGCAACACCTTGAATTTGAAATTCCTTCAAGAGGGTTGATTGGTCTTAGATCTCAGATGTTAACCGGTACAGCAGGTGAAGCAGTAATGGCGCACCGCTTTATTGATTACAAACCATGGAAAGGACCAATCCCTGGAAGAAGCAATGGTGTATTAATTGCGAAGTTCCAAGGAGTAACTACTGCCTATTCAATTGATAAATTACAAGATCGCGGATCTTTCTTTGTAGATCCAGGAGATGAAGTATATGTTGGTCAAATTATTGCAGAACATATTAAGCCAGGAGATTTAAATGTGAACGCAGTGGAAATGAAAAAACTGACGAACCACCGTGCAAGCGGAAGTGATGATGCAGTTAGAATTGTTCCAAAATTACAGTTCACATTAGAAGAGTGTATGGAATATATTCAGCAAGATGAGTGTATTGAAGTAACCCCTAAGAATATTCGTATGCGTAAATCTATTTTAGATGAAAACGAACGTTCTAAAGTTTCTAAGAGCATGAAATCTGAAGCAGTAGGATAATTACTTATTGTTACAATAAATAGAAAGAGGCACTCAATTGAGTGCCTCTTTTTTTCATGCTCCCTTTTAATTAATTTTTGCTGATTACAGCGTTTTCAATAATAATGGTTTCAAAGCTTACATTGTACTGTTCAGATTTCTTTGATTTTACTTCTTCAATTACAAAAGACAATTTGCTTGATTCGTCTTTTGGGAATTTAAAAGTTTTGTTGAAATCTTTCTCAGCATAATTGCCTTTGAAAATCATTTCATTGTTGGCGTCTGTAATGATAAGGTTAAATGATGCACCCGTTGGGTTGCTGAATTTTACCTGAATCGTGTGTAATTGATTTTTATCAATACCACTGTACTTTACTTCTGCTTTGCTCTTAGTAGATATATCATAAGCTCTTACAGGAGATACAGACGCGTTGGCCGATAAAAACATCAATGAAGACACCACAGATCCAAAAACGATTCTCTTAACACTGGTAACGATTGTTTGCTTTTTCATACTTTTCAAATTTTACTGTGAGTAAATAGATTCTTCTCAAATGGCAACAGCAAACGAAAAAGCTTAGTGTACACTATACACATTAATACCCAAACGAGGAAAAAGTAACCCGTTGGATGGAGTTAAAATTATAAGTAATTGAAAATGAAGTAGTTAATTTATTTAACTGGCTTGTTCAAGGTATCCCAAAGCAGGTCTTTTAACTCAGTTAAGCCCTTATTGGTCACCGAAGAAATGAATACATGTGGAATATTGGCCGGCAATTCTTTACTGATGGCTTCTTTTAATTCATCGTCGAGCATATCACTTTTACTAATAGCGATGATGAAATCTTTCTGCAACATATCTTCATTATAATTTCTCAGCTCTTGGCGTAGAATCTCAAATTCTTTACCATGGTCATTGCTGTCTGCAGGAATTAGAAATAATAAAACGGAGTTGCGTTCAATATGTCTTAAGAAACGATGTCCCAATCCTTTTCCTTCTGCTGCTCCTTCAATAATACCCGGCAAATCGGCTATACAAAATGATTTTGAATCGCGATATTCTACCATACCCAATTGAGGAATCAAGGTAGTAAATGCATAGTTGGCAATCTTAGGTTTAGCAGCGGTTATTGAAGATAGTAAAGTAGATTTTCCTGCATTTGGGAATCCTACCAAACCCACGTCTGCCAATACTTTTAGCTCAATATTTTTCCAGCCTTCTATACCAGGTTCTCCTGGTTGTGCATGGTCGGGTGCTTGGTTGGTTGGGGTAGCAAAATTGCCATTACCTAGCCCACCTCTACCTCCACGAATCCAAATATATTCTTGTCCGTCTGCTAAAATTTCTGCTTCAATTTTTCCGGTCTCTTCATCTCTTGCAACAGTCCCTAATGGAACATCTATGATGATATCTTTTCCATCTCTTCCAGTACAATTGTCTTTGCTACCATTCTCTCCATTTTCGGCTAACACGTTTTTAAAATACCTCAAGTGCAATAGTGTCCAAAGGTTACTATTCCCTCTTAAAATAATATGACCACCGCGGCCTCCATCACCTCCATCAGGCCCACCCATTGCAGTTAATTTATTGCGCATAAAATGCCTAACACCTGCGCCACCGTGACCACTGCGGGCAAAAATTCTGATATAGTCTATGAAGTTATTCCTTTCCGACACTTGAATGATTTAGCTGCAAAGATACAACATTGCAAATTGTGCTACTTTTTCATTGCATTCCATGTCTCAAATAGTATTTCTTGTTCGGGACGATCATGCGGAACAGTTCTCAATGGTTCACAGGCAACAGAAAAATTATGCATTTCCTTGGGAAGTTGCTGGTATAATTGAGTACCCTTGGTTTTCCAAGCAATCATTTCATCAGGTACTTGCTTAATGATTTTTGCAGGGTTTCCAGCTACCAATGAGCGTGCGGGAATAATTTCATCAGCCTTAATAAAACTCATGGCACCAACAATGCATTCATCTTCTAATACTACATTATCCATGATAACAGAGTTCATGCCTACCAAACAATTGCGACCAATGGTAGCTCCGTGAATCACTGCACCATGACCTATATGTGCATTCTCTTTTAATAAAACAGTCGTCCCCGGAAACATATGTAGGGTACAATTCTCTTGCACATTACAACCATCCTCAATAATGATGGCACCCCAATCTCCCCTAATAGCTGCACCTGGTCCTATGTAAACATTTTTTCCAATAATCACATTGCCTGTTACAGCAGCTTGTGGATGTACAAACGAGCTTTCGTGTACTACCGGTATAAATCCCTTAAATGAATAAATCATATGGATGCTTTTACCACTGGTTTGCCTGTTCTAAAACAGTTGCCTTTAAAAATAGACACCAATTGTTCGTGTTGATTCAAAATAGTTATTTGATACAAGCCTGTTGATCTTCCATTGTGCAATTCTTTTGCTTCTGCAATCAAAGTATCGCCCACATGCACGGGCTTTAAAAAATTTATAGAAGTATCTAATGCAACCGATAAATTATTTCTGTTGTTGCAAGCAAAAGCAAATGCACTATCCGAAAATGCAAAAGCAATGCCCCCATGCACTATGCCCAATCCATTCATCATTTCTGGTCTTACTTGCATTTTGATTTTGCTGTACCCTTCTTGAATGGCAATCACTTCAATTCCTAACCACTGAGAAAACATATCTGCTTTCATCATTTCGTCAACAATATGCTGTGGTGTCATAGTAAATAATTTAGGGTTATTGTCCTTTGTATTGAGGTGCTCGTTTAGCTAAGAATGCATCCACGCCTTCTTTAAAGTCTGCAGTAGCTGCAGCTTTTTGTTGTAAGCCATCTTCTAATGCCAATTGAGTAGTTATATCATTGGTAGCAGAAGCATTCAATGCTTGTTTAATATAGCCTAATGCTTTGGTAGGCATTTGCGCCAACTGCAATGCTATTTTTTTACTTTCTGTTTCAAATATTTCATCTTCAAATACCTTATACAACATACCCATATGTAATGCCTCTGCTGCAGAAACTTTATCGCCCAGCATCATGAGTGCACTGGCTCTTTGAAAACCAATTAATCTAGGTAGGGTATAGGTTCCACCACTATCCGGAATCAATCCAATTTTTGAAAAAGCTTGAATAAATGAAGCAGAAGATTTACTAACGACTACATCACAAGCAAAAGCAATATTAGCCCCTGCACCTGCGGCAACGCCATTTACTGCTGCTACAACTGGCTTTGCGATATCTCTAAGGCGTTGTACAATGGGATTATAATGCTCGCTTAAAATGCGCTGCATGCCTGGTCCTTCAGGATCTACCACTTCTGCTAAATCTTGTCCTGCACAAAATCCTTTTCCTTCGCCAGTTAAATAAATGGCCCTAACATTTTCATCGACAGCGCATTGGTCTAAAATATTTTGTAATTGCAATGCCATTGCTCTGTTAAAAGAGTTCAATTTATCAGGTCTGTTCATGGTAATAAACGCAACGCCTGATTTAATGGTAAATAATATTGGGTCCATATAAGTTAATTAATGACATTTAAAATAATCGAAGGGCTCTTTGCACTCTTCGCATTTATATAAAGCTTTACAAGCAGTACTTCCAAATTGTGATACCAAAACGGTATGCGTAGAATTGCACTGCGGACAAGGCACTATTAAATCCTCTAAATAAGTTTGGTCAAAACTTTTTCCCACAGGGGGAGCAATGCCGTAGGCTTTTAGTTGCTGCTTCCCATTTTCGGTTATCCAATCAGTTGTCCAGGCGGGAGATAAAACAGTTTGAATAGTGGTTTGATAACCCGCATCATTCAATGCCATTTTAATATGCATCGAAATCATGTCCATGGCTGGGCAACCTGTATAAGTAGGTGTGATGGTGACGGTTACTTGCTGCTCTTCTAATGCAACAGCCCTAATCACCCCTAAATCTACTACTGATAATACAGGCACTTCTGGATCTTTAACAGTTTCCAGAATTTTCCAGATGGCATTGATGGCAATTGTATTGTTTACCATTCGCTATTGGGGTATGCTCTTTGTAAGTATTGCATTTCTGCTAAAATATATCCTAAGTGTTCTGTATGCATGCCGTCGACGCCTCCTTTTTGTACAAATGTTTTTGAAGGAATATGAAGCCCTGCTTCTTCAAAAACAGCAGAAACTTTTTTGTTCCATACATCTTGAATAGCTGCATAATTTAAACAGGCTGCTGTAGCATATTCGGGTTGAATAAACAGCTCACCTGTGTAAGCCCAAATTGCTTCAATAGCCGCTTGCATTCTTTGTTTACTCTCTTCTGTTCCATCACCCAATCTTAGTACCCAATCTTGACTCCATTTTACATGGTAGCTAACTTCTTTAATTGATTTTTCTGCAATCGCTGCCACTTGCGCATCAGGGTGTTGTAATAACTGCGTAAACAATTGCATTTCAAATTCACTCAATAAAAATAATCGCAGCGTAGTATGTGCCCAATCTCCATTGGGAATTTCTGTAATCAATAAATTCTTGAACTCACGAACATCTCTTAAATAGGCCAAGCTATCTTCCGTTGCGGGCAACACTATATCATTTCCTGTTTGGGTGATATCAATACCTATTGGGTGCCGATTAATTAATTCAGCTGCATGCTGATAAAAATTTCGCGCTTGACCAATATAGTCTAACGCAATATTGGTGATGGCAATATCTTGTTCTAATATAGGCCCATGGCCGCACCATTCACTGTTGCGATGTCCAATAATTAATGCATTGTCTGCTAAGTGAAGTAAAAAATCAATCTCGTTTTTCATTGTCGCCATTACATGTATTTTACTTCCTCTGGTAAATTATAAAAAGTGGGATGTCTATATGCTTTATCATGGGCTGGATCGTATAAGGATCCTGCTTCGTCAGGATTACTTGCGTGTATATGTTTACTCTCTACTACCCAAAGACTAACGCCTTCCATTCTTCTTGTATAAACATCTCTAGCATTTTCAATGGCCATTGCAGCATCTGCAGCGTGCAGGCTTCCTGCATGCTTATGGTCTAAGCCTTGTTTGCTTCTGATGAATACTTCCCATAAAGGCCATTCAGCAGTATTGGTTTGATTGGTAGAAATATCGGCAGCTCCGTTTTTGCTTTCGCCGTAGTCGCCGTAATAGAGTTTATTTATTTGAAAGCTCATGATGATTAGTTTTAGTTTTAAGCAGCAGCTTGTTTTTGTTTGGCTTTTTTATTGGCATAGGCTAATGCAGCATCTCTAACCCAAGCACCTTCTTCCCATGCTTTTTTGCGCGCATCTAAACGTTCTTTATTGCAGGGTCCATTGCCTTGTACTACTTGCCAAAACTCATCCCAGTTAATGGGTCCAAAATCGTAATGGCCTCTTTCTTCATTCCATTTTAAATCTTTATCGGGTAGTGTAAAGCCCAATACTTTTACTTGCTCTGCACAAACGTCTACAAATTTTTGTCTGAGTTCGTCGTTGCTAAAACGTTTGATTTTCCATTTCATACTTTGAATGGTGTTTGGGCTTTCGTCGTCTTTAGGACCAAACATCATTAAGCTAGGCCACCACCATCTGTTGATGGCGTCTTGTGCCATTTTACGCTGCGCTTCAGTTCCTTTACTTAATACATACAGTATTTCGAATCCTTGGCGTTGATGAAAACTTTCTTCTTTACAAACGCGTACCATCGCTCTTGCATAAGGTCCAAAACTGCTTCTGCATAAAGGCACTTGATTCATAATTGCAGCACCATCTACCAACCAACCCACTACACCCATATCCGCCCAACTAAGGGTAGGATAATTAAAGATGGATGAGTATTTTGCTTTTCCAGTATGCAATTGATCATACATCTGATCTCTGCTAATACCAAGGGTTTCCGCAGCACTGTATAAGTACAAACCATGTCCTGCTTCGTCTTGAACTTTAGCAATTAAAATGGCTTTTCTGCGTAATGATGGGGCTCGGGTGATCCAATTACCCTCGGGCAGCATACCAATGATTTCACTATGAGCATGTTGACTAATCTGTCTGATTAATGTTTGCCTGTATTTTTCTGGCATCCAGTCTTTTGGCTCAATTCTTACTTCACGATCAATCTTGTCTTGAAAGATTTGTTCAAACGCTTGTTCCATAATTATTGGTTATTTAACATCAAAATCAATTAATACATTTTCTGTTCGTGGATGAGACTGACAGGTTAATATAAACCCGTGTTCAATTTCTTCCTGCTCTAATCCATAATTCACATCCATATCTACTTCGCCTTCTAACAATTTAGCTTTGCAGGTACAGCATACACCGCCCTTACATGCAAAGGGTAAATCGGCTCCATGCTTTAAAGCTGCATCTAAAATACTTTCGCCTTCAAATCCTAAATCAAATTCAAATGTTACCCCGTCTTGTTTAACAGTGATATGACTTTTAACTTCTTGCTTGTTACTTGCTTGCGTATTGCTAACTTTTTTAACCTTAGCTCCTGTAGTAAATAATTCAAAATGGATTTTTTTGTTGTCTACTCCGCTTTCTTCTAACGCTTTTTTAACACTAAAAATCATTTCTTCTGGCCCACACAAAAAGTATTCATCAATTGTGGTAGGCTTTAAAATATTATTACAAAGTTGTTGAAACTTCTCATGATCTATTCTTCCAAAGTGAATGGGCGCGTCTGTTTTTTCTCTGGATAAAATATAAACAATACTGAATCGACCCATGAATTTATTCTTGAGCGATTCTAAGGCTTCTTTAAAAATAATGCTATGCCTATTTCTATTACCATAAACCAATGTAAAATGGCTCAATGGTTCGGTTAATAGGGTTGTTTTAATAATGGACAGGATGGGTGTAATTCCACTGCCCGATGCAAAAGCAACATATTGTTTCTTTGCATTGGCATCGAGTTCTGTGTAGAATTTTCCCAGAGGCGGCATTACTTCGAGCATTGCTCCTGCTTTCAATTTTTCGTTTGCCCATGTAGAGAAAACACCCCCTGAAACTTTTTTTACAGCAACCCTTAATTCATTGTCTAAAGGACTACTACAAATAGAATAAGACCTTCTTATTTCTTCTTCATTAATGGTTGTCTTAATGGTGATGTATTGGCCTTGCTTAAATGCAAAAGCGGATGCTGCGGTTTCTGGAACATCAAATGCAATAGAAACACAATCTGCTGTTTCTTGCCTTACTTCTTTAACTGGTAGCGTTTCAAACTTATACATTTTTTAATCCTCCCACCAAAATGGTAATCATATTATTGGTTAATTCGGCTGCATTTATTTTTTGTGTTGATCTATGCCAACTTTCAATACCGCTGATGGCATGCAGAATAATCAAAACGGCAGTAGGTGCATCAATTGCTTTAATTTCTTTGTTTCGTATACCGGTTTCTATAATCGCTGCAAATCTTTTGCGATACATTCTTCGCTGATTCTGAAAATTAGAAAGGTAGGGGTCTGATAAATGTTTCCATTCTCTATCACTTACATATACTTCTTCATAATGGTTTACCATTTCGTTGATATGAAAGCGAACCAATTCTTCTATTTTAGCTATAGAGCTATTTTTTTTAGATTCTACTGCGTCCATATGTTGCATGAATCGGTTGGCAACCCCAAAACACAATTCGTGCAGTAACTCTGTCTTAGATTTAATATGATTATATAGGCTGGCAGCTTCTACCCCTACTGCTTCAGCTAGATCTCTCATACTAGCTGCTTTAAAGCCTTTTTCTCTAAATAATGAAGCAGCTTTACTAACAATAACCTCTTTTCGGCTACTGTTCTTTTCAATTTTTATTCTAGCCATGGTACGAAGATAATATACTAACATATGTTAGCAAAGAAAATAGTGAATTAATCTAGTTTTGTTAGTTTTTAACGCTTTTGCCTCATTTGGCTTGGGTTAGCGGATAATCCATTAATTTCGCAGCCTTATTATAAAATCAATATATGTCTTTAGTAGTAGTTGGATCCATGGCTTTTGATGCCATTGAAACTCCCTTTGGGAAAAGCGATAAAATTATAGGTGGCGCGGGTACTTATATTGCCTGGTGTGCTTCTAATTATACTCCAGTTAAGCAAATTTCTGTTGTAGGGGGAGATTTTCCTCAGGCAGAGCTAGACATCCTTACTGATCGTGGTGTAGACTTAGAAGGGGTACAGATCAAAAAAGATGAAAAGACTTTCTTTTGGAGCGGTCGCTACCATATGGACATGAATACCCGCGATACTTTAGACACTCAGCTTAATGTGCTTGGGAGTTTTGAGCCTGTAGTACCAGATAGCTACCAAGACTGTGAGTTCTTGATGCTCGGCAACCTTGCTCCCTCCGTACAAAGAAGTGTAATTGAGCAATTAAAAACCAGACCAAAGTTGATTGTAATGGACACCATGAATTTCTGGATGGAAATTGCAATGGACGACTTGAAGCAAACTTTGGCAATGGTAGACCTTTTAATGGTGAACGATAGCGAAGCCCGCGAGTTGAGCGGTGAATATTCATTGGTGAAAGCTGCTGCTAAAATTATGCAGATGGGCCCTAAATATTTAATTATTAAGAAAGGGGAGCATGGTGCATTATTATTTCATGGCAGCAAAGTATTTTTTGCACCAGCATTGCCTTTAGAAGAAGTATTTGATCCAACTGGTGCGGGTGATACTTTTGCTGGAGGATTCATTGGTCATATTGCAAAAACCAAAGACATTTCTTTTGAAAACATGAAAACGGCTATTATTGTAGGTAGTGCAATGGCTTCTTTTTGTGTAGAGAAATTTGGTACTCAACGTTTAAGAGAAATTAATCAATCAGATATTGATGCAAGATTGGATGAGTTTGTTCAGTTGGTGAACTTTGATATTCAGTTGGGTAATTAATTGAAAGCTTGTATATTCGTTTTTAGATGACAATGATTAAAAATATGAAACGTAACAAAAAACCGCTCTAAGGGGAAGGTGTTTGTATGTTTTAAATTGATTCATATAACGGGCCTTCCAAATTTGGAAGGCCTTTTTTTTAACACTAAAACTCCATCAAGGAGACAGGGGGGAACAAAATGAAAGTAGCAGTAGTTGGAGCAACAGGTTTAGTTGGAACCAAAATGTTGCAGGTATTAGCAGAAAGAAATTTTCCGGTGACAGAAATAGTACCGGTAGCTTCTGAAAGATCGGTTGGTAAGGAAGTAAGCTTTAAAGGCAAAGCTTATAAAGTAGTTAGTATGGCGGATGGTATTGCTGCAAAGCCTTCAGTGGCTATATTTTCTGCTGGGGGAAGTACTTCTTTAGAGTGGGCTCCACAATATGCAGCTGCTGGTATTAGAGTGATTGATAATTCTTCCGCATGGCGAATGGATCCTACTAAAAAATTAGTAGTGCCTGAAGTGAATGCTGGGGTCCTTACTAGTGAAGATTATATAATCGCCAATCCCAATTGCTCTACCATACAAATGGTGGTTGCATTACAGCCATTGCATTTAAAATATAAAATTAAGCGGGTAGTGGTGAGCACTTATCAAAGTGTTACTGGTACGGGTAAAAAAGCAGTAGATCAATTGTTTAATGAGCGCAAAGGGGCAGAAGGAGAAATGGCTTATAAATATCCAATTGATTTGAATGTTATTCCGCAAATTGATGTATTCTTAGAAAATGGTTATACCAAAGAAGAAATGAAAATGGTTTTGGAAACCAATAAAATCATGCAAGACAATTCAATACGAGTAACTGCAACAACAGTTCGTATTCCAGTAGTGGGTGGGCATAGCGAAAGTGTGAATATTGAATTTGAAAACGACTATACAGTGGAAGATGTGAAAGCATTATTGGCTGCTGCCCCTGGTGTAATTGTTCAAGACGATTTACCCAATCAGATTTATCCAATGCCATTATGGGCACATGAAAAAGATGAAGTATTTGTAGGTAGAATTAGAAGAGATGAATCACAAGCTAATACTTTGAATATGTGGATTGTAAGCGATAATCTTAGAAAGGGTGCTGCAACCAATGCAGTACAAATTGCTGAGTATATGCTTGCGAAAGGATTATTGTAATTGATAAATGAATAGATGGGGATGAATCGATTGTTCATATTGCTGTTGATTTATGTTTGCACTGGATGCCAACATAAATTGTATTGGCCATCCAAACAATCATTAATGCCTCACAAAACAGGCGAGCAGTTTTATTTGGATGCATTGCGTATGCAATGGAAGCAGCGTGATTCATTTGCAACAAAAGAAATATTAGCGGGAAATATTCCTAGTTTTCTTTTACATCTAGTTCCCATCAATGTTACTGCAGTAGATTCCACTACCCGAAAGGTGAATCGGGCAACTTATTATGTTTTGCCCGATTACCTTAGTGTAGGCGGTAATAATAATTGGGCTAGAGTGCCACTAACGCCAATGGCAGCTCAACAAATAGCAGACAGTTTGGATTGCTTTTTACCTACGCGTAAAATGGTGAATGATATTTACCATGCTGCTAAAGTTAAACTAGTACCAGTACCAATGTACAGTCATCGTGATAGTACTATTACTATGTGGCAGCACCATTTAATTATTGAGGGACAACGCAAGCAGCGAAAAGGGTTGATTGCTGGAATAAAAAAAGATGTAGTAATTAGCGATTTACTTGCAAGGTCTTCTAAAACAAATCGGGTGGCTATTTATGGGTGGCATTTATTGAATGGAGAACCCATACAACCCTTATATACTGGGCATGTTAACTGGTATGTCGATTATAGTCATGGTATTCGACTGGTGGCAAGGAAAATAAAAGTGAATAGGAAATGGATGGACTACACTAAAGTAATGGAAGATCCTATTCTCAAAAAACTCTTAACTGATGAATCCGTTGGTGATATGATTCGATATTGAATTATTTAATAAATTGAGTTCAATATTTTTTTAATGAGAGCTATTGTATATTTTGGTTTATTGATTTCGAGTGTAAGCTGTACGGCTTTAGAAAACAAGCAAAGTGAATCGAAGATAGATACTGTGTTAATTAAAGCCCCTAGCGTTTCTGAGGAGCGGGAACTCCCGTCTAAAAAACCCATTGCTACTTTTTCCCTACCTATTGATGATGGAATGGGTAATGCTAATAACTGGAAATTTGGGGTTAATATTTATGAAACTAGTAAGACTTTTGAATACAAGGTTCAAATTCAATACAAAGAAATTAGGGCAACTGAAATGATTACGATTCCGAATTTTGGTATTGATCCAGTGGTTACAATTAAGCCAGGAAAGTCTTCTCTAGACTGTATTATTGGCTTTAACGATAGCAATGGTTTGTTTAAAGAATACATTCAAGTGAACGTTAAAAACGAACAATTGAAGTTTAAGAAAATCAATAGTTATGCGGTAAGGGCATATCAACGAAAATTAAATTAATTTTCATCAGGCTATTTTATGTAAATCTTTCTTGTAAATTGTATGGGTAATAATTTATTTTCCAAAGAATGAGAATTCTAACTGCTTGCTTATTTATACTCTTTTTTTTAAATGGTATTGCGCAGAAAAAAGTTGAAACTTCTATTTCCGAAAAGTCAATCATTGATCAGCTTAATTTATATAGCCAAAGGAATGATTTAAAATCGCTCAATCAGTTATTCCCTAAATATATTGAACAACTTCAAACACTTTACGACCATGGGGAGTATGAAGCGGTAAAATCAAGTTATTTAAGTATTATAGAAAAGCCGTTTTATGAAAGTGTTAGTGATTCGCTAAAAGCGAATACTTTGATGGCTTATGGTTTGGCTTTGTCTGCTAATCAACAATATCAAGAGTCTATAGACATTTATGAAGTCATCACTCAAAAATATCAATCAGTTTTAAACCGAAACATCCCATTACAAGTTCGCTTATATATTGAATTTTCTTTTAATTATTCAAGTATGGGGAACCAAAAAAAAGATATAATAAGTGTTGAAAAAGCCATTGACTTAATGGAATCAAATTTTGATAAAATTAAAGTGATGGATTATATAGCTGCTTATAATAATCTTTTTTACTACTATGGTGAATATGAAGATTTTTCCGGTATTAAAAAGACTTTTCAAAAGTTTAATACATTTTATCTTTCACAGTTTAAAAAGCCAACCAATACTAAAGAATATTATTACGCCAAACGAGTGTATCGCAAGATGCAAGTGAATGTAGCTACCATAAATGAAGATCTTGTATTGGCTAATAAAATTCTGCAACAAATTAAAAACGAGATTCAATTCTCACCTTTAAATGAAAGGCCTGCAGATATCAACTATTATTTATCCTGTATTACGCTTTTATGCGATTATTACAATTATTATTCCGATAATCATATTGAAGGTATTCGGCTTGGTAAAATGTATTTGGCTGAAGCTGTCAAGTATAAAGATCCTTTTAGCATGGTATTGGCACACTCTAAATTAGCCAACCAGTATAGAGAAATGAAGGAGTATGAAAAAGCCATTTATCATGTAAATGCTTCCTTAAGTGCTTATGATTTTCCTCCAACAAGTATTAGTAAGTTTGGTTTAGAGACTATGAAAGCCATGAATCTTTCAAGTCTTTCAATACATGATTCAGCTATTGCTATCATGGAGAAGAATATCAATGCATTAATTGAAATTCATACTGGCAAAAAAATGCCATTACTTCAAGTTGATGAACAAAAATTATTGGACCTGAATAATAATCGATACGTCAATATTTTTATTAGTTCTGCTCTCATTTATAATGAAGCATTCAAGCAAACCCGCCAACAGTCTTACATTCAAAAGTCTGAAAAATTGACAAAGTTGGCGTCTTTACTATTTAATGAATTTTATAGAAAGGGCGCTTTTACACCTACGCTAAGTAATTTGCATAAAAAAATTGTTGAATCGTATTTTTTTATTGCGCTTGAAAAATATAAAAATAATCCTGCTTACGCAATTCAAATGATTTCTACGATTGAAGCCAATGCTTCTATTCATCTAGCGAAGGAATTTGAGCAGAAATTATTGCAGTCAAATACCCCTATTGGGTTGTTGAATAATGATTTTAATGTTTTGCAACAGCAAAAAGCATTCTGGGTTTCTGAGCAAGTAAAAAACGGTAAGCAAAAAAATTATGCAGAAAAATTGAAGGCAATTGACGCTCGGTTAAATGCATTGAATAAGCAAATGCAATCTTTGAAAAAGGGTTTTGTAGACTTAACGCTTAAAGATTATTCAATTGCCAATGCGATGAAACTTTTAAATAAAGATGAAGCGATTCTAAAGTATTATATTACCTACGAGCATGTGTTTAAAGCCTATATCACACATGACAATATTAAAATAACATTATTAGGAAAAAAAATAGCCATCGAGCAACAAGTCAATCAATTTGTAAAAGCACTTAAAAAACCTAAAAATCAAGTTGGCACAACTGGAAAAGCTTTATTTCAATTATTGCTTAATGATGTATCAGCAAAAAACTTAACCATTATCCCTGATAATTATTTAAATTATTTGCCATTTGAAAGTTTGCAGAATCCTCAATCTAATGACTACTTTATTATGCAAGCTAATATTACCTATAATGCATCTATTGCACTTTGGTACTTACATAATAAGCAAAAGCAAACGAATACTTCAGTAAAACTTGCCACATTTGCGCCCGCTTATAACAATACTGTTTACAATAATACCCAATTTGCCAATCTACCTTATGCTACAACTGAAGCCACTTCAATTGTTCATTTATTTGATGGTAAAGCTTTTATAGGTCAGCAAGCCTCTAAAACAAATTTTTTGGTCCAAAATAAATCTTATGGTGTACTTCATTGCTCCATGCATTCTGTTCTATATGACAATGACTTTAATCAGTCCTATTTGTTGTTTGCAAATGCACAACCAATGTATTTTAATGAATTGTATACCAAAGCCATTCCTGCAGAGATGGTTGTATTAAGTGCTTGTAATACTGGCGCAGGAAAACTGGTTGAAGGAGAGGGCATTATGAGTTTATCTAGAGCGTTTACATATGCTGGTGTTAAAAGCACTGTAGTAAGTTTATGGCAAGTTCCCGATAAAGAAACATCAGAAATTATGCTGTTGTTTTATGAACAATTGAAAAAGGGACTTTCCAAACATGTTGCTTTGGCGAATGCCAAGCAGCATTTCATCAAAATGAATCCGCTTAAAAATCACCCTTATTTCTGGAGCGGCTTTATTTTAATTGGCAACAATGATCAAATAGCAGATGCAACCTCATGGGTGAAATATGCAGGTTTTGTTATAGCCATTTTGCTGCTTAGTGTTTTTATCTTTTTAAAAAGGAAAAGAGCCAACTAAGTTTATTTTAATTTATTGTACAATTTTTCAGCTTCTTGTTTAAATGGCTCTTCCAAAACAGCATATTGTTTAAGGATTTCTATTGCTGATTCGGGCTGATTATTTTGTAAATAGGCTAAAGCTAAGTACCATTTAGCTGTTAAGGAATAAGTATTGTTGAGTGAAATAGCTTTTTGTAAAATTTCTATTGCAGCAACACTATTTTTCAATTCTAAATAACAGATACCGATATATAATGATGTATATGCTGTTTTTTGTTGCTCTTCTAAGATTTTAAAACCTTCTAAAGCTTCCTTGAATGCCTCCCGATCGTAAGCTGCAAAAGCGGATTGTGTTAATGAATCTATATTATTTTTACTTCTTTCTGTGGGGGCAATTATATTAGGGTATCCAGTGTAAAATTCTTGGAATAGTGTTTCAGGTTTTGGATTTTGCGTATACTGATTAAGGGCAATCAATATGAAAGTGATGGTAGTTGCTGCCGCTATCCATTTGAAATACTTTTGCTGGAATGTCTGTTTATTGTTAGCAGTTTCAAATTGTTTAATGGTAGCTTTTATACGAGCTCTTTCATTAATATGAATGCCATGTTTTAAATTGTTTCTAAATGCCAATTCTTCGGCAAAACTTGCATCTTTCTTTAATAGTTCATTGAAAGCGATTAATTCACTTTCTGTAAGTGTATTGTCAAAATAGCCATTAAATAATGCTTCTTTATCCATGATAGGTTTCAATTAATTCTCTAAGTTGTTTAATACACCTAGATTTTTGACTTTTTACTACATCCTTATTGTCGTAACCAAGTGCTATTACAATGTCATCTAGTTTTTTTTCTCGATAATAAAACAGTTCAAGAATTTTTTGACAATGACTACCTAGTTTTAAAAAATAGGTTTGTAATAATTGAACTTGTTGCTCTTTTTGAATATGCTCCAAATCGTCCCATTCTATATTAACCTCTATATCAAACGGTACGAATAGGATTCTTTTTTTCTTTAAATGCTTTAACAGCATAAACTTTCCAATTCCAATTAAATAGGTAGATATCGCACAGTTTAGTTCTGATAACTTCCCTTTTTTCGCATGTTCAACTAAAGCCACCATTGCATCCTGATAAATATCAATAATGTCTTCATCAGGCAAATTATATCTTTTGGCAAATGACATGAAAATGCCTCTATTTTCCCGATACACTTGCTCAAGAACTTTGTTATTCTCTAAGGATAATTCCGCTTTAATTAAATCATCACTCATCATTAGTGTAAATATCCTTTAAAAGTAAATCCAAAAATAAAAAATGCTTATCGAGTTTACTTTTTTTCCAATTAGGTACTAATGATTGTATTCATCTATTAAAGTCATTCAAAATGAGCTATTTAAAACTATTGACCACTTTGTTTTTTCTTGGGATTCAATTTTTTGCGTATTCTCAAGAAGCCAAAAAGTCTATTTTTCAAAGAATTAAAGAGAAAACCAAAGCTACTTCTGAACAAAGGGCTGAAAATACTGGCGATAAAATTGGCAATAAGGTTGGAGACAAAGCAGATGCTGCAGTAGACAGCTTATTGTCTGGTGCTTGGTTTAAAAAGAAAAAAAAGACCGATGCTGCCAAGGACGAGAAAAATGCTGGGAATGAATCTAATAAAAAGACTGATCTAGCTGAAGGGGAGAATAGTTCTAAATCACCGAATGGCGCATTCACAGGAAAAGCAACAGGTAAATTTGATTTTGTAGCAGGTGAAAAGACCCTCTATTTTGACGACTTTTCAAGAGTGGATATTGGTGATTTTCCAGCTGATATCAATACCAATGCTAGTGGTGAAATTGTTACGATTGATGGTAAAGAGGGCAAATGGTTGAATCTGACCAAGAATGGTAATTTTCTTTTTGATGCCATTAAAACCCTTCCCGATAATTTTACCCTAGAGTTTAACGCAGGTATTCAAAATGATCCCACCAATAATTACAGTGGCTTTGGGCTTATTTTTTCAACCGTAAAGGAAGAGTTGTTGAAGCAAAACTTTTTTAGTGCTGGCACATCTGTTTTGTTTCTACATCCTGGAGCTGCTCAAGCCTCTGTAAGTGTAATAAGTGCCAATGCCAATGCTATGTCATTTGATAATGAAATTAAAATGCCACAATGGGATGTGGCTGATAATCGCTTTGTTAAAATCTCTATTTGGAGACAAAAAGGCCGATTAAGGGTTTATGCAAATGAAGATAAGTTGGTAGATATACCTCGTTTTTTTACTGAAAATGAAGGGCAGTATCAAATGTCAATTTGCAGAAATTTTTTCGACAATTGTTCGGTGTTTATCAATAATATCAAGTACGCTATTGCGGCCCCGGATACTCGAAGCAAATTGTTGACTGAAGGCAAATTCAGTACTACAGAAATTTTATTCGATACCAATAGCGATAAAATAAAATCTGAAAGCAATACCATTATTGCAGATATCGGTAAAATCTTAACCGACAATCCAGGCCTTAAAATAAAAATCATTGGCCATACCGACAGTGATGGTAATCCAGCGGCCAATCAAACACTTTCAGTCAAGCGAGCTGAAGCCGTTAAAATGCGCTTTGTATATGGCTTTGGAATAGATGATACCCGAATTGTCACCGATGGTAAAGGGTCTTCAGAAGCTTTGAATGCCAATAAAACACCTGAAGAAAAAGCAGCCAATAGAAGAGTAGAATTTATTAAACTTTAAAATTTTATTTATGAAAATTGTTATTACGATTGTATGTCAGTTAATATTAGTTACAAGCTTTGCCCAATTTAGATTACATACCAAATGGGTGAATAATCAAACAGTCAGTTCTGGGCGTGACCAAGGAATGCCTAGACTTGCGAGAGAATTAATTTTCGCTACTCCCGACGCCAATACCTTAAAAATGATTGACCCATTTAGTGTAATCGCAAGACCAACTAAGCCCATGAGTTTTGATATGGAAAATGGGGTTTATGTAAATAATATCAGCAATTTTGAATTAAAAGTATTTGATCCTGCCAAAAATCGTTATGTCATTGCAGCACCAAGCGTTCGAGGAGCTGATTTTAGCAAGAATGGTAGAAGATACGGAAAAGCATTTAGATATTATTTTGCATTTTACAAGCATCCTTTTGACAGCACCAAATTATCAGTTGTTGAAAAGATGGTTGAAAAAATTTGGACCATTGATAATAAAATGCCACAGGTTCATTATTCAGGTGCAAATTTGTATGAATTTGATGAATACGCCATTTTTCGTGATAGTGTTGTATTTAATGCAGTTTCTGGTACAAATACTGGAATGAATGTAAAGGCTACAAACACTATTTTTCCAAAATTGCAACCCACTCAATCATTACAGATTAGCCCAGTTATAGCAAAAAAATTAGAAGAAGAGCTTGCCGATATGCTACAGCCTAATGAGGAAGACAGATTAAATCCTTACAGAACGAGTACTTCTTTTAAACTTACGATTACCATGATTGAAAATTTAGTCATTGATAGAACTGACGAAAAGGGTTTAAAGGTTGCTAGTTTTAAGAATAAAGGAGAATATTATGGCTCATTGAATGCAACTGTTCAACATCAATCATCGGTAATAACCAATTTGAATTTTTT